>Ga0247610_10005946_pt1 | contig 12775 bp, 9 predicted proteins | sample 174DNAGHGhighgp2_FD_193483 | JGI IMG/M metagenome (GOLD analysis project Ga0247610, IMG submission 193483) | Sheep rumen microbial communities from Palmerston North, Manawatu-Wanganui, New Zealand - 1742 DNA GHGhigh gp2 | ecosystem: Host-associated > Mammals > Digestive system > Stomach > Rumen ...
TGCTGGATATGGAAGATGACGAGTAACCATGGCACAGCTTGAGACGCTTGAAATATGCCGCATCGACCTGTTCACGGCGCAGGACGAGCTGCAGCAACGCTACACAGATGACGTTGTGGCACGCATCCTGCGCATCCGTGAAGAGTATAACTGGTTCATCGCCAACCCTGACGCAAAGGACCGTCAGTTCATTGAGAATGCGGTGAGCCGCTTCGGCATACACAAGTCGCTCGCTTATCGGGATCTCGGTGTCATCAAGGCGCTGCTGCCTCACCTGGCACAGGCCAGCCGTGACTTCCATCGCTATCGGTACAACGAGATGATCCTGGAGACCTACCAGATGGCAAAGAAACGCAAGGATACTAAGACGATGGAGAAGGCGGCATCTTCCTATGCCAAATACAACCGTGTGGACTTGGAGGACGAGCAGGCGGTCCCTTATGACCTTATCGTGGTGCAGCCGTTCACAGCTACCGACGACCCGTCGGTGCTTGGCATCAAGCCGATGCCAAGGCTCCAGGAACGCATTCAGGAACTGCTGCACAAATACCAGGCAGAGAATATCGACATCGAGGATGTCGAGTTTGAGGAGGCAGATCTGGAGGAGTCCACACTATTCCCACCCACCACCCAGTTTGACGATAAAGCCGATGGAGAAGAAAATATACTTTAACACCCCCCAACGCCTGACACAGTTGATTGGAGCCAATACCACCGTCATCGTGGCGGGGCGACGAACCGGCAAGACGGATTCGATCGCCTCGCCATTTGTGCTGCGCAACATGCAGCGCATGCCCGGCAGCACCGGTGGCATTGTGGTACCGACCTACAAGCATGGTCTGACAAATACCATCCCTGGTCTGTTGGCGGCATGGAAGCGCTGGGGCTTCGTGAACGGCATACACTACGTCATTGGGCGACGGCCGCCTAAATCCTTCGGTAAGCCCATCATCGAACCTGCCGAGTACGAGCATGTCATCACCTTCTACAATGGCTCCTGCGCTATCATCATATCCCAGGACCGACCCGGCAGCAGCAACTCGTTGACCCTTTCGTGGCTCCTGATCGATGAGGCCAAATTCATCGATTACGAGCGGCTCAAGGACGAGACGCTGCCTGCCAATGGTGGTATTAAGTCCTATTTCGGGCACCACTCGTTCAATCACTCAGTAATGATACTCAGTGATATGCCGCAGACGCAGAAAGGCTCGTGGTTCCTTCATTATCAGGACAAGATGGATGCTGACCTTATCGAGACGATCAAGGGCACCATCTATGAGATATGGAAGACCAAGGAGCGCATCCGACAGCTTAATGCTAAAGGCGTGCCTTTGCCGAAATACCTGCGCAACTACCTGCGGCAGTTGGACAGGAATCTCAACAAGATGCGCTCCGTGGCCGTGTACTACAAGGAGTACAGCAGCATCGAGAACCTCCAGCTATTGGGTGAGTCGTACATCAAGCAGATGAAGCGCGACCTCACACCCAAGACGTTTCAGACATCCATCCTTTGTCAACGCATCGGCATTGCCAAAGACGGATTCTATTCGTCCATGCGTGAGGCCCACAAGTATAACGCCAGCGACTTCGAGTACCTCGATAGTCTTGGCTATGACTTCAATGAAAGCCAGTTGGATTGCAGGGCCGATAAAGACTTGAACCCATATGCCCCAATCTGCATTGGTATGGACTACAACGCCAATATCAATTGGATTGTGGCAGGCCAGCCGACGGGACGGCGGCTCAATGTGATCAAGTCATTCTACACGAAGTTTGAACGCAAGATCCCTGCCTTGATTGATGACTTCTGCCGCTACTACGTCCATCATGAATGTAAAGTCGTGGTTTACTACTACGACAGTACTGCTCTCGGCGGCAACTATGCCGTCAACGAACAGGACTTCCACTGGGTGGTGTGCCATGAGTTCGAGCGGCACGGCTGGCAGGTCGAGGACATCAACCTGGGCAACCCGATGCGCCACGACGAGAAGTACCTGCTCATCAACCAGGGTTTTGCCGGTAAACAACGGCTCATGCCGATGTTTAACCGCCAGAACAATGATGACCTCATTCTCGCCATCCAGACGGCAGGAGTAGTCCGGGGCCGCAACGGGTTCCGCAAAGATAAGGGCGGCGAGAAACTCGCCGAGACCGAAGAAGATCTGCTGCAGCACCGCACGGACGGCACGGACGCTTTCGACACGCTTTACATCGGTTGCGAAAAGTTACCGTACCACAACTCCTTCGGATACCATTCTGATGGCGTACTTTAGAGTTAATAAGATATCTCGCAATTCAATTATTATTTGCAATTCAAGTCTTTTTAAGATAATAAATGTATCTTTGCGTTCAGAATTTTAATGTTACCATAGCATGCGGAGGCAGCTGGAAGCATTAAGTTTTTATATTATTCTGAATTTCTTTATCTTACGATATAATGATATGAATGAGTTCTATATGATGACAGAGGAACGTGAAAAAGCACTCTGGGAAGACGCATTAATAGTGTTTGATACAAATGCTATCTGTTCGTTATATAATATGACAGAAGAGACACAGAATAAGATGCTTGGTATAATTGACTTTCTTAAAGACCGAGTATGGATTCCTGGTCATGTGTTGTATGAATATAAGAAGAACAGAATGAATGCTATTAGACAGTCTATGAGCACATGGTATGCTAATCCGGCATTTATCAACGATAAATATTTGTATCACTTAAAAGAATTTGTGAGGAAAATAGAAGAACAAGCATATTATCATCCATATTTTGATAATAAAGAGCTTGAATCCTTCAAAAATAAAGTTGAAGAGGTCTCTAATTTGATGAATAGTATTAGCGAGGTTGTCAAAGAGCAGTTTAAAAAAAGAAAACAAGAAATATTGGCTTCTCAAGAATCGGATAACATTTTAATAGAAGTCCTAGCATTACATTCAGGAAAGGAATTCTCGTTTCAAGAAAAAATCGAAATAATGAAAGAAGGTGAATGGAGGTATAGTCAAGAGCTCCCTCCGGGTTATATGGATTATTCGAGCAAACACGGCATACAAAAATATGGAGATTTAATTATATGGAAAGAGATTCTTAATAAAGCGAAGGATGAAAAAAGGTCGATTATTTTCATAACAAATGATATAAAAGAAGATTGGTATGAGCAAGGTAAGAGAGAACCTATTAGTCCGCGTCACGAACTCATATTAGAATTTTTTGATACTACACAAAAAGATATTTGGCTCTATACAGTGAATCAGTTCATAGAACAATTAAAGAAAAGATTTAAAGATAACACAACAATTCCGTTTTATGATGATTTGGAGGCTGTTATCGAAGAGCTTGCACTTATGAAAAAACGCAAAGAAAATGTTGATAAACGCAAAAAAGCAAATTATGTTAGAGTAGTATGTGATGATTGTAATCATCAGTTCAATCTTGATATAAATGATTTTTATTTTGATTGGGAATTAGCTAGTGTAAATGAAAGAAATATGGGACCCGAAAGAGAGTATGAATGCACTGAAGGCTTTGAATGTCCTATATGTGGCAATGAGTGTAGGGTCAATTTCCGTGTGTGGGAATATCCTGCAGGGGCCTACAATTACTCTGAGATAGATACTGATGGCTGCGAATTGAAAGAAGATGAAATTGATCTTTCTAAGCATATTTCTTTCGAAGATGGGGAGTCTTGTGTGGTGTGTGGCACTTGGGCTATTCTTGATGAAAATGATTATTGTCCTGAATGTGCAGAAAGAATTAATAGAATGATGGAAGATGATGATTGATACTTATCAGTTTAAATAAAGAATGAACTATTATCACTTTATTCTAAACATCCAATAAGGTTTTGATGTCTCAAAAGATTCAGCGAGAGGTTTCCGTACCACGACTGCTTCGGGTATCAATCTGGAGGAGTGTTATAAATAATGGACTTGATTGTCAATAGTCAAGTCCATCGTATTACATTTTAATAATGTGTTGTTTTTATTTGAGTGATTTCTCGTATTCCTCTTGATAGGGACGGATGAATTCATCAAGAGAAGGAATGCCCATCTTCACTGCAATTTTTTTCTTCTTGTTTGAAATGGTAACAAGATGAGTGAACTTCATACAAATCATAATGACAGTTCTGGAGTAACCGCAGCATAACAGTGCAATAAAGTTTATGTCGCTTTCACGTAGTTTGCCTTTTCCCATCCTAATAGCGTCTTCCAAAATGTTGTTATACAAGTCGTTTGTCAAGACCTGTAGATTTGACCAATAGGTTGCAATCCGTGGGCTTTCTGGCATGGACATCAAGGATTTGAATTTATTGACGAATTTCTCCGAATTTAACTCGTGTGATGATTGAATGAGTTCATGAACGACCTTGATTTGACCATCAAGAATAGCCCTGATTTCGTCAGATTGTTCTTTCTTCGCTTGAAGAGCTACAATTTTTTCATTTAGTTGAAGCCGTTCTTGTTCTTTGTTTTTAAGAGTAGATTTTACATCTGTAATCTCTCCAGTCAAATTTGAAACCAATTCTTCTTGTTGTGCCAGTTTTTTCTGATATCCAGTCTCTGTTTCTTTCAGTTCCTGCTCTTTTTCTTGAAGAGAGGTTTTTACATTAGCTATCTCGCCACTTAAATCAGAAACCAAGGCATCTTGTTGAGCAAGCTTAGCCTTGTAGTCATCCTCGGCTTCTTTCAGCTCGTTTTTATAATTGTCAATTGAAACCTCCATCTGTTCAAGGCTTAGCAACGAATTATTAAGATCAGATTTCAATAATTCGTATTCGTTTTCCTTAGTCCTCAGTCTATTGCGATAACGCCAAAGAAAATGAAATAGCGCAAGAGACGCGAGCAATGCTATAGCTACAGTTAACCATGCACCTCTTAATTTGGAACGCAGAGAAACATTTTTTAGTTCTTCTTGCTGTAAGTCATATTTCTTTTCAATTGTTAAAAGTTTGGCATTTAAACTTCCAATGAGAATGGAATCAGCCATGGCATGATACTTATTATTATACAATAGCCACGACTCGTGGTCGTTCTTGAATAAAGAGATGTCCGCCAATAAAGTATAGTACATGATACTATCTTCAGCTGTATTTATTTGTGGTGAATTGTTTAGATAGTATAAAGCAGAATCGATATCTCCCAGTTTAACAAATGATTTAGCGGCACAAAAATGAGCCCTTGGGTGGTCAATTTCTGAGCCTCCTATATTGATAGCTTGTACAACATATCTTTTCGCTGTCAGGTAATCATTTCTCATCAATTCATAGAATTCAGCTTTATTAAACAGGTTTGCAAATTGGAAATATGTATCATTCTGTTTTTTAGATAATTCCAGAGCTGAGTCTATATAGAATAAGGCGCTATCTTGTTTCTCTTTTTCATTGAAATCACGATAGATTGCGCCGATGTCAGACAGACACAACATTTCATAATGCTCATCATGCAATAATTGATATAACTTTAAGGCCTTAAAGAGTTTTTCAATAGCAATTGTTTTTGCTCCAACAATATAAGTTTGGTATAGGAATCCTAATCTCATATTTGCATATGCTTTGTTGACAATGTCATTATTGCTAGCTGTTTTGTCTACTCGATTATAGCAATCTACTGCTTTCTCGGGATTTCCTAGAACTTCATATACACAACCTTGATACAATAGGGATCTAGTGGCCTTTTCTTTGTCATCAGAGTTCTGATAAAAATTGACTGCAAAATTGATTATCGAATCACTCGTAATAGGCTCGTAGTTTTTATACTGAGCCTGAGTAAGTAACAATGAATATAATGCGAACTCTTTTTTATTCAATTGATTGGGATTAATCCCTTTGATTTCTTTCAACGCTTCAACATAATCATTCTTCAATAATAATGAATCTATTTGCGTTAATGCTGTCATGTTCGAACTGCTTTGAGTGCAACTCAATAGAATAGCAATAAATGCAATCAAAGGTATAAACCGCGCCGAAAAGAATGAAACGAGTTTTGTCATACTATATAGAGGTTTATATGTTTTGTTGGGGCAAAATTACAAAAAAAGTAGTGTCTAATTAAGAATTGAATTATTTTTTACAGTTTTATTAATTCAAAGAAATTGTTAGCAAAAATATACATTTAAGCCGCACTTGGTTAATTATTGTTAAAAATGGGGGGGTAATTTTAACACTTTGCAGTGGAGTTAACTAGAGGTTAACTTTTTGTTTTTTAATCATCTGAAAATGAGTATATTGCAAAAGAGTGATTAACTCAATTTCTGGGCAAAAAATCTAAAAATTTACATTTTTCCATAGTAATTTTGCAAGCGAAAATTTTAATGATATATTATATGAAAAAGTTTTTATTTGTTTTTATTTTTTTATTGTCTTCATCTGTCGTTTTTGCTGATGGAGGCGCGAATTCTATTGAAGTTGTTCACTACCCATTTCCCGGGCATAATCGTGATGGAATTGTTCTACCTGTTGTGACTTATTCACCTAACGACAACTCTTTATCAATTGAGTTTGAGTCTGAGGATTCATATGAGCTTAAAGTTAAAGATGTTTATGGCATAACTTGGTACTCTGGACCGGTCGATACGAGTGGCATCCCTACTGTCTATTATGTGAATCTGCAATCAAATAACACATATATAGTAACAATATCATCTTCAAACGATTTGTTCTACGGTGTTCTCGTGTTATAATAAATCGAGTTTATCAGAAAAGAGTATAATTAAAAGAATTATAAACATTTATTAATTTATTAATACAATGAATAAAACATTAATTATCGTATCAATTTTCACTTTTGTACTTAGTCTGATGGCATGTAACAATGCCGACGAGCCCCAGTTTAGTTCATTAACTGAATTAAATAGTCAAGAAACATTTGTAGCTGTTTACAAAGGAAAGAGTTACATCGTAGGGGTGAAGGAATTAAATGATACAGTTATTTATCAAAATGATTCTTTTGATAAGATCTATAGGGAGAATCTATCTAAAAACTCCCATTTGGCTATGTTGGCATACAAAAATGTTTATGGTCAAGATATCGTTGAATATTTTGATAAAGAGGAAGACTTATGCAGAGAGTATTCAATTAACAGATTGATGTCGGAAAATGATACTACTAATGGCAACCAAAATAGTAGCCCTGGCCCACGTAGGATAGTTGACTATATTCAAATTCCTGATGGTAGTACATTAATTGGCCGAGCAATACTTTATGATGATGTGAACTATTGTGATAGGACTTTAACAATAGATATGTCACCGATTTGGCAAGTTAAAATTCCAAAGTTAAAAGACTCGATGTATAAGTTTAATGATAAAACATCTTCGATAAGAGTCTTTAATTTTATGAATCCCAGCCAAAACTATAGCATTCTTTGTGGTCTGCCTGGAGATGCGCATTCTGTGACAGTGTCTGGTGGAAATCTCAGGACTTGCCTAGTTAGCTTTGAAGATACAGGTTTTCATGGCAGAGTATTATACTGTTTCTCAAGTTATTCAAATCCGGCAGCATCCTATGACCCAACTACAGCCTCGCACCAGGATTGGAATCTAAAAAGAATTGGTTGGAATGACAAGATTTCTGCAGTAGTTCTAGATATTTTCCAAACAGCTGCGTTCAATTATGAGTTTGAAATCATTGGCGAAAATGGAAAGGAGCCGCATGATGAAATCAATTAATAAATCTCTATATCTAGTGGTGTTTATTTGTTGTATGGCTTGCATCATTACCCTTTCGTCGTGTGGTGATGATGAACCGATGAATATTCGTCAGTCTTGGCTTACAGGAACATATACTTCTTATCCGTCTGGGGAAAGGCACCACAATCAATTATATATAACGTATAATGGTGACAGTCTATATGGTAAAACGGTATACTTCGAACTGCCATATGAATCAACAACAGCTTCTATCACATTAAGAGATATCATTCCTGGAGAGAATAAGGCTCAAATTGATGATGTATTATTGTCGGAAGCATCCAATGGAAAAGGTTACCAGTTTATGGGTCATTATGTTTCCAAGAGAAAAAAGACGATATGCTATAGTGGCGTTGTTGATTTAGGTGTATTATATTTAGACTTAACTGAATAATTCAATTAATGGGGGTGCTTCATATTATTATTCTAGTACCCCCTTCACTTTATGTTATATGTGTCGAATCATTGTATTATTATTTCTCTGCACATTCCCTTTTAACTCTTATTCATGGGTTATTGACGGTATTGTGCTTGACTATGATACAAGAAAACCCTTGCAATCAGTTTCTGTGACCGACACTATCTCAAAAAGAGGAACGAAAACAGATGGCTATGGTCGTTTCCAAATTGAAGTAGGACAAACGACAAGAATTCTTACCGTGACATGTGTTGGGTATAAGAGAATCGATTATGTAATAGATTTTGATAAGGCATCACAAGAGATTCTCCTTCATATAGATAAAAAAGAGATAGATGAGGTGGTGATTATGGGTCGAATATTCTCACCTACAAGTAAAGTATCTATGACTGATCTGGAAATCCGGCGAATTCCTGTCGTTTTTGGCGAAGCAGATGTAGTTAAGGCATTACAGTTACAGCCAGGCGTTTCACCTGGCATAGAAGGATTTGCAGGATTCAATGTCCATGGTGGTGAAGATGATCAGAATCTATTTATTATTGACGGACACCCTGTTTACACGATTGGGCATCTCGGAGGGCTTTTTTCATCATTTAATGTCGAGGCCACTTCAAATTTAGACTTCTACAAGTCTTCTTTTCCGGCTCGTTACGGTGGAAGGGTATCGAGCGTTGTAGATATCAAGACCAAGGATTGCTGTTTTGATAATTATTCTGGATCGCTCATGCTAGGATTGACATCCGGCAGTTTGTATCTTTCTGGTCCCATTTCAAAGAACAAGCTTGCTTTTGCTCTTTCTGTGCGTCGCTCATGGCTTGATTTGCTATCACGGCCTGTTCTATCGATTTATAATGCCAAGAGCAGCCGCAATCCTAAAAATGATGGAAGCTATTCGTTTATGGATGTTAATGGCAAAATAACCTATTGCCTTGGACGTATGGGTGCAATAAGTGCCTCTGTGTACTTTGCAACTGACCGATTATCATTAAGGGAATGGGAAAAAACCATAAACAAAACAGATTGCAGCCTTATGAATGACAAGAGCAGATTACACTGGGGGAATCTGATTTCATCTATTGATTGGAAACACAAAGCGGCAGAAGATAAACTAAGCCTCCATTTCAGCTTATATAATACTCATTATTCATCATGGATGAAACGGGAAGTCGAACATTCTCAATGGTATCAAAACGATGATGAAATCCAAAAGGACAGTCTTTTTAAAATTGAGAAAAATGCTATAGATGACGTTGGTTTGAGCGGCGACCTTTGTTTTACAATATATGATAATATGATAATGAGAGCGGGTTTGTTTTATACCATGCACCATTATAGACCCATGCAAATACTATATGGCAATGAGACAAATACTATCGGTAATTCTTCCGTAATCAAAGCAAATGAATTTGGTGCTTACATTGAAGATGAACTCATTCTGAAACAATTATCGTTGAATATTGGATTAAGGATCGCCGCCTTATATCAAAATAATTCAAAGTTCCATGCGATAGAACCAAGATTCTCAGCATTGTATTCCGTGTCACCTAAAATTGGTATTCAACTCGGCTACTCCCGTATGTGCCAATTTTCGCAGCGGGTAAGTGATAGTTATGTTAATTTACCAACCGATTTTTGGATTCCATCCACAAGCATATTTAAACCGCTAACGAGTGATCAATTGACATTGGGAGCCAATTTGAATCTCGCTAAAGGGTGGCAATTAAGTACTGAGTTTTTTTACAAGTGGATGAGACAGCTTGTTGAGTATAAAGAAGGATATCAATATATGCCACATGCTACTGCCTGGGAAGATAAACTCACTTCTGGCAATGGAAAAGCATATGGTGTTGATATTATGATGAAGAAGACGGTGGGAAATATTACTGGAATGGTGGGATATGGCTTGTTGTGGAGCAAGCGCCAGTTTCCAGAATTGAATGGAGGTCATGATTTCCCTGCAAAATATGATAATCGTCACAAATTAAATCTGTTTGTCACGAGTAAACTTAGAACTAATGTTGAATTAAATGCTGCATGGACATTTATGTCAGGAAACAGGCTAACTGTAGCCTTTGAGAACTACCAGGACTTATTGTCAGCAGGGTTTAATTCTGATGTAGCACCAATTAATCCATACAGGGAAGAGATCGGTTTAGATTATTATAATTTTCGCAACAATGTTCGTATGCCTGCTTATCATCGGTTGGATGTGGGTCTCAATTTCTATCGGCCTAAATCCAATGGAAGGATGGGGATTTGGAATGTAAGTGTTTATAATGCTTATTGTCGCATGAATCCTATCTCGATTGAGAAAAACACAGATGTGCAAACGATGGATGGGAAACGATTAAAGCCACGCTTTCGCACATTTGCATTATTCCCTATAATTCCATCTATATCATACACCTATAAGTTCTAACAACATGAAACTCAAATATAATCTTATTGCCGCAATGAGTCTTTTCTGTCTGTCATCATGTTATCAAGACGTTGAATTAAACCACGTTGTTAATCCATCCTTGGTTATTAATGCTGCGGTTAGTGCAGATACAATTGTCATGGCTAGCATATCACAGACAGTGCCGTTTACTGATTCTAGAGACGTTCATCCCATACTGGATGACGCAGACGTTGGTTTGTATGTTAATGGGGAGTATGTCAATAATATGATATGGCATAAGAATGAAACTTCTGCTAGTGGAATGTATTGTTCATCCTATTATCCTCAAAATGGTGATATTATTAAAATTGTCGCAAAACATGATAGTAGGCAGGCCTGGGCTGAGGACACAGTACCTGAAAAATGTTTTATTAATAAGTTGGATGTCACATTTGAGATTTTTGATGATAGTAATTCTGTAATATATGATGGAGAGCATGTCATTCCAGGAAAAAAATATGTATTCACTTATCGAGTGACTTTTCATGATAATCCAAACAAGAAAAATTACTACTGTATAAGAATTGATAATAGCTTGGGTAATGTGAATGATATTGGAACTTTGGATTACTCGAGCGATCCAGTATTTATAGCTCAAAGTCAGGCATTAAATGGAATTAATATGGACAAATCTATCTCAGGGCAAGGAGGACGCACTTTCTCTGATGACATGTTTCAGGGCCAGAGCTATACTATGACCATAAAGGAAGAGGAATCTATTTCTTTCTATGATTATCGTTCCAATCTTCCTCGACGCATCATGTTATACTCCCTTTCAGAGTCTTATTATAAATATCTTTCGGGCTTACTCAATGACGAGAGTGGTAATTCAGTAACCGAGTCTCTTATGTCTTTCGGTTTCAAAGAACCAGTCCGTCATTTTAGTAATGTTGTTTCTGGAACTGGCATCTTGGGTTGCTTCCAGATAGATACTTATGTAATAGACCTGAATTCGGTGCAATAGTGAAACGAATAATGATTGAATTTGTCAATTAGTTGTCCATCACATTCAAGCTGTGAAATCATGTCTGATTACGACAAAATCTCAAATGTCATCAAAAAAAGTCTGTTTTCTATAATTCCCAGACGATAGAAATAAAACTTTTTAAACAATACAATCATTTCATGTCGTTACGAAAGTTTATATGCATATCATTCGTGTTTTTGTGCATTGCAGCGGTAAAAGCGCAGATAAATGACCATAATTTATTACAAGGGCATGTGATAGGTAGTAATGGCGAGGCTATAGTGGGAGCTGTAGTGTCTTGCATCGCTTTGCCTGATAGTACAGTCGTCGGTTACAGTATAGTAGATGAAAATGGAGCATTCCAGATATTGATGGCTGAAAACTCCCACGAAATAATTTTGCTCGAAGTATCATGTCTTGGATATGAAAAATCATATATCAAACCATCAGGCGATGACATTGTTATCATACTCAAAGAGTCTGCCACGGGTTTACATGAAGTAGTAGTTACCGCTTCAGCACCTAGGCTAAAACAAGAACCCGGCAAATATATATTTAAGCCAAGTCCTTCTGAGGTCGTAGGTGTTGACAGTTATGACCTACTGCGATATGCTCCGCTGGTGAGCGTGGAGAACAATACCGTCAGTATATTAGGCAAGGGTACATCCACGATATATATTAACGGCAGAAAGCCACTAATGAACAACGTCTCATTGATGGAGATGTTGCGTTCAGTACCTGCTGATAGGATTGATAAGATAGAGATTATCATGTCTCCAAATAGTTCTCACAAGGCATCGACTACAGGAGGAATTGTGAATATTGTCATGAAGAAGAGTCCTAATGAGGGACTAACAGGAAGCGCTAGCGTGAGCGCAACATATCTTGGAGAGAGAATAACGCCAAAGGCTAGTTTGTATTTAGGCTATTCAAAGAATAAATTTAATGCCTCGGCCAATCTGAGTTATCAGTATTACAATTCTCAAGATGAAAAGGAGACAACCTATAATTTCAAAGACAGTTATACGGATATTCTAAATTCCGCCAATAGTCAGAGTACTGGCCATTTCTTGAATGGAAATATCAGTCTATCGTATGACTTGACAAAGCGAAGTACCCTGGGAACTTCATTCTATATCGGCGGCTCTGAAAGTAACAGTAAGTCTACAACTATAAGTTCAAACTATCTTAGAGGTACAATTGACAAGTATTCAAAGTCATACGCTGAAACCGAAAATCCCTACAGAAAGCCAGAAATGAGTATG
>Ga0247610_10005948_pt1 | contig 12772 bp, 10 predicted proteins | sample 174DNAGHGhighgp2_FD_193483 | JGI IMG/M metagenome (GOLD analysis project Ga0247610, IMG submission 193483) | Sheep rumen microbial communities from Palmerston North, Manawatu-Wanganui, New Zealand - 1742 DNA GHGhigh gp2 | ecosystem: Host-associated > Mammals > Digestive system > Stomach > Rumen...
TTCTCCGGTCAGTTTACTTCTTAGCCTTCGGACGCTTGGCACCGTACTTAGAGCGGCGCTGCAGACGGTTTGCCACACCGGCGGTATCGAGTGTACCGCGAACGATGTGATAACGTACACCTGGCAGGTCCTTTACACGACCACCGCGCACCAGCACGATAGAGTGCTCCTGCAGGTTGTGTCCCTCTCCGGGGATGTAAGAGTTAACTTCCTTCTGATTTGTCAGACGAACACGGGCTACCTTACGCATAGCCGAATTAGGCTTCTTCGGGGTTGTCGTATAGACACGTACGCAGACACCGCGACGCTGAGGACAGTTGTCCAGCGCGGGTGACTTTGACTTGTCGACAATCACCTTTCTGCCTTTTCTTACCAATTGTGAAATTGTAGGCATAATACTTTTACTTTTTAATTAATTATATATTTATTTCGTTTATATTCAATACATTACACGCCCCAATTTGGCTTAAAAGGGCGTTTCGGGCTGCAAAGGTACAACTATTTTCTGATTCCACCTAATATATAATAAAGAAAAAAGTGCTACACCTTGTATATTTAACAAGATATAACACTTTTAAAGATTCTTAGAGGCAAATTCCGAAATTACGCCTCACCTTTTGTCGCATCAAAGGGTGCAATCGTCCGCTCCTGTTGCTGCGGTATCTGGATCTTCCCGAACTCGCGCTCATAGCGGAAGATATTCTCCTGCAAGGCACCGAGCAGTCGCTTGGCATGCTCCGGTGCCAGGATCACCCTACTCTTCACCTGTGACTTCGGTACACCCGGCAGCACCCGTGCGAAGTCGATGATGAAGTCACTGCTCGAATGGGTGATGATGGCAAAGTTGGCATACTCACCCTGCGCCACTTCCTGTGGCAGTTCCAGTTGCAGACCCTGCTGCTTATTCTCTTTCTCGTTCATTGCTGTCAGATTTTATTCTTCTCGTCAAGCACGACATCATCGGCGAAGTCAAGCACATTCTTGCGGTTGGCCTGCATGCGCTCATACTCTTCCTTGGAACCGACGATGATCTTGTCGAACTCACGCAGGCCAGTACCGGCAGGAATCAGGTGACCGCAGATCACGTTCTCCTTCATACCTTCCAGATGGTCCACCTTACCACGGATAGCAGCCTCGTTGAGCACCTTCGTGGTCTCCTGGAACGAAGCGGCAGACATAAACGACTTAGTCTGGAGGGCAGCACGGGTGATACCCTGCAGGATCTGAGTAGACGTGGCAGGCACGGCATCACGCACCTGAACGAGTCGCAGGTCACGGCGTTTCAGCATGGAGTTCTCGTCGCGCAGTTTGCGAGCCGTCACAATCTGACCTTTCTGGAGGTTCTCAGAGTCACCGGCATCGGTCACCACCTTCTTACCCCAGATACGGTCATTCTCTTCGGCGAAATCTAGTTTGTCGACTATCTCCTGCTCCAAGAACGAGGTGTCGCCCGGTTCATTGATCTGAACCTTACGCATCATCTGGCGCACGATAATCTCAAAGTGCTTGTCGTTGATCTTCACACCCTGCAGACGATACACATCCTGCACCTCGTTCACGATATACTCCTGAACGGCGGTGGGACCTTTGATGGCCAGGATGTCGGCAGGTGTAATGACACCGTCGGAGAGCGGTGTACCGGCACGTACAGCATCGTGCTCCTGCACCAGAATCTGTTTAGACAGCGATACAAGGTACTTGCGCTGCTCACCGGTCTTCGAGGTAACGATGATCTCGCGGTTACCACGCTTCACCTTACCCATGGTGACCTCACCGTCGATCTCACTGACGACAGCAGGGTTGCTTGGGTTACGAGCCTCGAACAACTCAGTGACACGCGGCAGACCACCGGTGATATCACCGCCCTTGGCGGCAGCACGCGGAATCTTCACCAAGGTCTCACCGGTCTTGACAGTCTGGCCGTCCTCGACAACCACGTGACCACCTACCGGGAAGTTATAGGTTCCGACGATTTCGCCGTTAGCATCGATAATGTCACAGGTCGGTACCCTTGAACGATCCTTCGACTCTGTGACGATCTTCTCGGTCAGACCTGTGGTCTCGTCAGTCTCGGCACGGAAGGTAACACCCTCGATGACGTCATTAAATTTCAGACGACCAGCATATTCGGTCACGATCACGGCATTGAACGGATCCCACTGGGCAATCTTGTCACCCTTCTTCACCTCATCGCCATTGCGGAAATAGAGAGAAGAACCGTAAGGCACGTTGACCGTAGAGAGCACAATCTTCGTATTAGGATCGACGAAACGGAGTTCACCCAGACGGCTGACCACCATCTCACACTCACGACCATCCTCATCGAACGGAACGGTACGAACCTCTTCCAATTCAATCTTGGCGGCATCGTACTTACACATAATGGTGGCATTGGCGGCGGCATTGGCGGCCACACCACCGGCATGGAATGTACGGAGCGTCAACTGTGTACCAGGTTCACCGATGGCCTGAGCGGCAATCACACCGACAGCCTCACCCTTCTGCACCATACGACGGGTGGCGAGGTTACGGCCATAGCACTTCATACAGACACCCTTCTTCGACTCGCAGGTGAGCACCGAACGGATTTCCACGCTCTCGATATCAGCCTTCTCGATGGCCTCAGCCAACGGCTCTGTAATCTCCTCACCAGCATTCACAATGATTTCACCAGTCTTCGGATTCACCACATCGTGAACAGACACACGTCCAAGGATGCGCTCAGAGAGGCTGGAAATCACCTCGTCGCCATTCTTCAAGGCTGTGCAGACCAGACCGCGTAGCGTACCACAGTCTTCTTCGTTGATAATCACATCGTGAGACACGTCAACCAGACGACGGGTCAGATAACCAGCGTCGGCAGTCTTCATGGCAGTATCAGCCAGGCCCTTACGGGCACCGTGGGTAGAGATGAAGTACTCCAACACGGACATACCCTCCTTGAAGTTCGACAGAATCGGGTTCTCGATAATCTGGTGTCCTTCGGCACCGGCCTTCTGCGGCTTGGCCATCAGACCACGGATACCAGACAACTGCTTGATCTGATCCTTACTACCACGGGCACCGGAGTCGAGCATCATGAACACGGCGTTGAAGCCCTGATCAGCCTCGGTCATCTGCTTCAACAGAATGTTACCGATGTCATTGTTCACGTGCGTCCAGGTATCAATCACCTGATTATAACGCTCGTTGTCAGTGATAAAGCCCATGTTATAGTTGTCAGTGATCTGCTGCACTTCCTGATTACCCTTTTCAATCAGGTCGGCCTTCTCCTTCGGGATGATGATGTCATCGAGGTTGAACGACAGGCCAGCCTCGTAAGCCATACGATAACCGAGGTTCTTGATACCATCAAGGAACTCGCAAGCCTCAGCGAAGCCCACGTTTTTAATGACGTCGGCGATGATGTCACGCAGACTCTTCTTCGAGATGACCTTATTGACAAAGCCCACTTGCTCAGGGATGATGCCATTCACGATGACACGACCGACAGAGGTCTCAACAGTATGCTTGTAGGGCTTGCCATTCTCGTCGCGATCCTCGATCACCACCTTCACCTGGGCGTGCAAGTCGCACTTACCCTCATTATGGGCAATGATAGCCTCTTCGGGACCATAGAAAGAAAGTCCCTCACCCTTGGCACCCGGACGAATCTTAGAGATGTAATAGAGACCGAGCACCATATCCTGTGAAGGAACAGTGATAGGTGCACCATTGGCAGGATTCAGAATGTTATGGCTCTGGAGCATCAACAACTGAGCCTCGAGGATTGCCTCATTAGACAATGGGAGGTGGACAGCCATCTGGTCGCCGTCGAAGTCGGCATTGAAAGCCGTACATGCCAACGGATGCAACTGAATGGCCTTACCCTCAATCAGTTTCGGCTGGAAAGCCTGGATACCCAGACGGTGCAGGGTTGGTGCACGGTTCAGAAGCACGGGATGACCCTTCATCACATTCTCCAGGATATCCCAGATGACAGGTTCACGACGGTCTACAATTTTCTTGGCGCTCTTCACCGTCTTCACGATACCGCGCTCAATGAGTTTGCGGATGATAAACGGCTTATAGAGTTCTGCTGCCATCAGTTTCGGCAGACCGCACTCACCCATCTTCAACTCAGGACCGACGACGATAACTGAACGGGCAGAGTAGTCGACACGCTTACCGAGCAAGTTCTGGCGGAAACGGCCCTGCTTACCCTTCAAAGAGTCGGACAGAGACTTCAACGGACGATTACTGTCACTCTTCACAGCCGAAGACTTACGCGAGTTGTCAAAGAGCGAGTCGACTGCCTCCTGCAACATACGCTTCTCGTTACGGAGAATCACCTCAGGTGCCTTAATCTCCATCAGTCTCTTCAGACGGTTGTTACGAATGATGACACGACGATAGAGATCGTTCAGGTCGGACGTAGCGAAACGACCACCATCCAGTGGCACGAGCGGACGGAGTTCCGGTGGCGTGACAGGAAGGATCTTCATGATCATCCACTCAGGACGGTTGACACCCTTCTCCACACTCTGGCGGAAAGCCTCCACTACTTGCAGGCGCTTCAAGGCCTCGTTCTTACGCTGCATCGACGAGTCGCTGTTTGCACGGTCGCGCAGTTCGTACGACAATGAGTCGAGGTCAAGACGGGTAAGCAGGTCATAAATAGCCTCTGCACCCATCTTGGCGATGAACTTATTGGGATCTTTGTCGTCCAGATAGTCATTGTCTGGAGAGACATAGTTGTCGAGAATCTCATTGTATTCCTCCTCCGAAAGCAGGTCGTACATATTGGCACCGACGGCATCATTGCCCTCAGCATCCTTCTTACCAGCCATCACACCCGGTTGGATGACGACATAGCGCTCGTAGTAAATGACAGCATCGAGTTTCTTCGTCGGCAGACCGAGCAGATAGCCAATCTTATTAGGCAGACTGCGGAAATACCAGATGTGTGCCACAGGTACCACCAGTTCGATGTGTCCGGCACGCTCACGGCGCACCTTCTTCTCTGTCACCTCAACACCGCAACGGTCACAGACGATGCCCTTATAGCGGATACGCTTGTACTTACCGCAGGCGCACTCGTAGTCCTTCGTCGGACCGAAGATGCGTTCGCAGAACAGACCGTCGCGCTCTGGCTTATAGGTACGGTAGTTGATGGTTTCCGGCTTGGTGACTTCGCCGAAGGAGTTCTCAAGGATCTGTTCCGGTGAAGCAAGTCCGATGGTAATCTTGGTGAAATTACTCTTTGTCTTTGTATCTTTTTTGAAAGCCATAATCTCTTAATTCTTAATTCTTAATTCTTAATTACCTTTAGTCCATCGTGATGCTCAGGCCAAGACCACGGAGTTCGTGCAACAGCACGTTCAGTGACTCAGGGATGCCCGGAGTCGGCATGGGCTCACCCTTCACGATGGCCTCGTAAGCCTTCGAACGACCTACGGTATCATCAGACTTGATGGTCAGGATCTCCTGCAACACGTGGCTGGCACCGAATGCCTCCAGTGCCCAGACCTCCATCTCTCCGAAACGCTGGCCACCAAACTGAGCCTTACCACCGAGCGGCTGCTGGGTAATGAGACTGTACGGGCCAATGGAACGGGCATGCATCTTATCCTCAACCATGTGACCGAGTTTGAGGAAGTAGGTGATACCTACCGTAGCAGGCTGGTCGAACATCTCGCCCGTCTCACCGTCATAGAGGTGGGTAGAGCAGAGGCGCGGCAGACCGGCCTTGTCGGTCCACTCAGCGAGGTCATCAAGTTTGGCACCGTCAAAGATCGGTGTCGCAAACTTCACGCCCAGACGCTTACCGGCAGCACCGAGGATTGCCTCGAAGATCTGACCGAGGTTCATACGTGAAGGCACACCCAGCGGGTTCAGCACCAAGTCGACAGGACGCCCATCCTCGAGGAACGGCATATCCTCCTGACGCACCACCTTCGACACGATACCCTTGTTACCGTGACGACCCGCGAGTTTATCACCCACACCAATCTTACGCTTCTTGGCCACATAGACCTTGGCCATCTCCAAGATGCCAGAGGGCAGTTCGTCACCAATAGTGATGGCAAACTTCTTACGCTTCATCTCGGCATCCAACAGTTTATACTTCTTCAAGAAGTTGATGATCAACTTAGTGATCAGTTCATTCTTATGCTCATCGTTCGTCCAGTTGTTGGTCTGGATATCACTATATTCAAGATTCTTCAGGGCTGTCACAGTAAACTTGCTGCCCTTGCTGATAATCTCAGCACCCATATAGTCCTTCACACCCATAGAGGTCTTACCCTTGGTGAGTTCAACCAACTTATCGATAAGAATGTCCTTCAGATCATCGACCTTAGCCTCGTACTCCTCATCAATCTTTTTGAGTGTGACCTTATCCTGTGCCTTTGACTTACGGTCCTTGATGGCACGCTTAAACAGTTTCTTATCAATGATAACACCTGTCAGCGACGGATTGGCCTTCAGTGAAGAGTCCTTCACGTCACCGGCCTTGTCACCGAAGATGGCACGGAGCAGTTTTTCTTCCGGTGAGGGATCACTCTCACCCTTCGGCGAGATCTTACCAATCAGGATATCACCAGGTTCCACACGGGCACCCACACGGATGACACCATTGTCATCAAGATCCTTCGTGGCTTCCTCACTGACATTAGGAATATCTGCCGTAAACTCCTCCACACCACGCTTCGTCTCGCGCACATCGAGAGAGTACTCATCCACATGGACGGAGGTCAGGATATCCTCACGGACAATGCGCTCGTTGAGCACGATGGCATCCTCGTAGTTGTAACCCTTCCAAGGCATGTAGGCCACCAACAGGTTACGACCCAGAGCCAGTTCTCCGTTTTCAGTGGCATACCCCTCGGTCAAGATATCACCCTTCTTCACGCGCTGTCCTTTGTTACAGATAGGACGCAGGTCAATGGTCATATTCTGGTTGGTACGACGGAACTTAGAGATACGGTACTCTTTCAAGGCGGGTTCGAACGAGACGAACTCCTCATCCTCGGTACGGTCATACAGGATACGGATGGTCGTAGAATCGACATACTCCACGACACCATCGCCTTCGGCAGTCACCATCGTACGAGAGTTCTCGCACACCTGCTTCTCAATACCGGTACCCACGATAGGAGCCTCGTTATGAAGCAGAGGAACAGCCTGACGCATCATGTTCGATCCCATGAGTGCACGGTGGGCATCATCGTGCTCCAGGAATGGAATCAATGAGGCGGCGATAGAGGCAATCTGCTGCGGCGACACGTCCATCAGGTCCACATCAGAAGGCGGAACCACCGGGAAGTCAGCATCCTGACGGCACTTCACCACCTTACGGATAAAGGTACCGTCATCGTTCAGCGGGGCATTACCCTGACCGATCACGTGCTCTGCCTCTTCCTCGGCAGTCAGATAGACGATATCGTCGTTATTCAGGTTGGCTACACCATTCTCCACCTTACGGTAAGGTGTCTCGATGAAGCCGAGTTCATTTATCTTAGCATATACACAGAGTGACGAGATCAGACCGATGTTCGGGCCTTCAGGGCTCTCAATCGGGCAGAGACGACCGTAGTGTGTATAGTGTACGTCACGCACCTCGAAACCGGCACGTTCACGCGACAGACCGCCAGGACCCAGTGCAGAGAGACGACGCTTGTGAGTCACCTCAGCCAGCGGGTTGGTCTGATCCATGAACTGTGACAGCGGGTTGGTTCCGAAGAATGAGTTGATGACGCTGGAGATGGTTTTGGCGTTGATCAGGTCTGTCGGCGTAAACACCTCATTGTCGCGTACGTTCATACGCTCACGGATGGTACGGGCCATACGGGCCAGACCGATAGAGAACTGGTTCGACAACTGCTCACCCACCGTACGTACACGACGGTTTGACAGGTGGTCGATATCGTCGACGGCAGCCTTAGAGTTAATCAACTGGATCAGATACTTGATAATCTCGATGATATCCTCCTTTGTCAAGACACGGACATCCATGCTCGTATCCAGTCCCAGTTTCTTATTGATACGATAGCGACCTACATCACCAAGGTCATAACGCTTGTCAGAGAAGAACAAGTTCTGGATGACCTCACGGGCACTGGCATCATCGGCCGGGTCAGCATTACGCAACTGTCGGTAGATGTACAACACAGCCTCTTTCTCAGAGTTACTGGGGTCCTTGGCCAGCGTATTGAAGATGATAGAGTAATCCTGTGCCACCTGCTCGTCCTTATGTACGAGGATGGTCTGGGCACCGCTCTCCAGGATATCCATCATATTATCATCGGTAATCTCGGTCTCACGTTCCATGATGACCTCGTTACGCTCGATAGATACAACTTCGCCAGTATCCTCATCCACGAAGTCCTCGTTCCAACTTTTCAGCACACGGGCGGCCAGTTTACAGCCAACCACCGCCTTTAAGGCCTTCTTGTTCACCTTCACCTCTTCGGCCAGGTTGAAGATCTCAAGGATATCCTTATCAGCCTCGAAACCGATGGCACGCAACAGCGTTGTCACAGGCAACTTCTTCTTACGGTCGATGTAGGCGTACATGACATTATTGATGTCCGTTGCGAACTCAATCCAAGAACCCTTGAACGGGATGATACGTGCAGAATACAGCAGCGTGCCGTTAGCATGTACATTCTGACCGAAGAACACACCTGGTGAACGGTGCAACTGAGACACGACAACGCGCTCAGCACCATTGATGACAAAGGTACCGTTGGCGGTCATATAGGGGATCGGGCCCAGGAACACATCCTGGATCACCGTTCCGAAATCCTCATGATCCGGGTCGGTGCAATACAGTTTCAATTTAGCCTTCAAAGGTACGCTATAAGTCAGTCCACGCTCGAGACACTCATCAATGGTGTAACGAGGCGGATCGATATAGTAATCCAAGAACTCAAGAACGAAGTTATTACGTGTGTCGGTGATAGGGAAGTTCTCTGCGAACACCTTATACAAGCCGTCATTCTTGCGTTCCTCAGGCGGAGTGTCCAACTGCAGGAAGTCTTTGAACGACTTTAATTGCACATCAAGGAAATCCGGGAACGGCATGGGATTCTTGACGCTGCCAAAGTTTACTCTGTTATCAATGGTTTTCTTCGTCATATCTGTTATTTGTTAAAGATAAAAAATGGTCGGGAACCCTCGACTGGAGAGTCCCCAACCACGTTGGTATTTGTTGTGCTAATATTATTTCAGCTCAACCTCGGCACCAGCAGCCTCGATGGTCTTCTTCAGGTTCTCAGCCTCTTCCTTGCTCAGACCTTCCTTAACGGTAGCGGGAGCACCGTCAACGAGATCCTTTGCTTCCTTCAGACCAAGGCCACAAGCCTCCTTAACGGCCTTCACGACCTGGAGTTTAGCGGCACCTGCAGACTTCAGAACCACGTCGAATGAAGTCTTCTCCTCAGCAGCAGCGGCCTCACCACCGGCTGCGGGACCAGCAGCCACAGCAACGGCTGCAGCAGCAGGCTCAATTCCATACTCGTCCTTCAGGACTGTTGCCAACTCGTTTACTTCTTTTACAGTAAGGTTTACCAACTCTTCTGCAATAGCTTTAATATCTGCCATTTTATTTAAAAATTTAATTGTTTTTTTAATGTTAATGTTACTTGTTTCGCTTATTTGTTACGCTCAGCGATTGCGTCAAGCAGGCCGTGGATCTTTCCACCGGCATTCAAGCCAGATACGACATTCTTGATCGGCGACTGCAGCAGAGCCACAACGTCGGCAATAAGTTCGTTCTTGCTCTTGATTGCAACGAGTTCATCAAGTTTGTCAGCACCTACGAAGAAACTCTCCTCAGCAAAAGCGCCCTTCAGGGCGGGGATACCTTCCTTCTTGTACTCCTTGATCAACTTAGCGGGCGCATTGGCTGTCTGTGTGAACATGATAGCCGTATTGCCCTTCAAGCACTCATAAAGCGGAGAGTAGTCAATCTCAGAAGCCTCAAATGCCTTGTGCAGAAGTTTGTTCTTCACAACGAGCAGTTTGATCTCGTTCTTAAAGCACTTGCGACGGAGATCGCTTGTCTTGGCTGCATCCAGTCCAGTAAGATCTACCAGATAGAAATGCGGGAACTCTTTCAGTCTCTCTCCAAGTTCTACGATGATAGTATCTTTTACTTCCTTTTTCATTTGTCTAATCTTTTAACGAGTTATTCAACTGATTTAGGATCTACCTTGATACCCATACTCATCGTACTTGAGAGGAAGATACTCTTGATGTAAGTACCCTTCGCAGCAGCGGGCTTCAGTTTGATAATGGTAGAGATAAACTCCTTTGCATTCTCAAAGATCTGATCCGGGGTGAAGGTCACCTTACCGATTGACGTGTGCACGATACCGGCCTTGTCAACCTTAAAGTCGATCTTACCCTGCTTGACCTCTTTCACAGCCTTAGCAACGTCCATAGTAACAGTACCGCTCTTGGGGTTAGGCATCAGGCCACGAGGACCGAGCACACGACCGAGGGGGCCGAGTTTACCCATACAAGACGGCATAGTGATGATCACATCAACATCTGTCCAACCGCCCTTGATCTTTTCGATATACTCGTCAAGACCAACATAGTCGGCACCTGCTTCCTTAGCAGCAGCCTCCTGATCAGGAGTACAGAGAGCGAGCACGCGGGTCACCTTACCAGTACCGTTCGGCAGCGACACGACGCCACGAACCATCTGGTTAGCCTTACGCGGATCAACGCCCAAGCGTACATCGATATCTACCGAAGCCTCAAACTTGGTGGTGGTAATTTCCTTCACCAGTTCAGCGGCTTCTTTCAAAGAGTATGCTTTCCCTGCTTCAACCTTTTCAGCGACCAACTTTTGATTTTTTGTCAGTTTACTCATTGTCTTAATTGAAGTTATTAATTATTTACCAGGGAACTCCCCTTCTACAGTAATACCCATACTACGCGCTGTACCGGCAACCAACTTCATGGCCGACTCAACGGTAAAGCAGTTCAAGTCCTTCATCTTGTCCTCGGCGATTGCGCGAACCTGATCCCAGGTCACCTTGGCGACCTTCTTACGGTTAGGCTCAGCAGAACCGCTCTTCACCTTGGCAGCCTCCTTCAACTGTACGGCTGCGGGAGGAGTCTTCAGTTCGAACGAGAATGACTTGTCAGTGTAGTAAGTGATAACGACAGGGATAATCTTTCCTGCCTTATCCTGGGTTCTGGCGTTGAACTCCTTGCAGAATCCCATGATGTTAATACCCTTAGAACCCAGAGCAGGTCCTACTGGGGGCGAGGGATTTGCAGCGCCACCTTTAATCTGTAATTTGATTAATCCAGCAACTTCTTTAGCCATTTCTGTTAATTATTTATTAAAAAACTATATATGCCAGAGGCGTGGAAGCCACCTCACGGCCGTATATACAGAAAGGACATACCGTAACTTATGCCCTATTCTTTCTCTACCTGATTGAACCCAAGTTCCAACGGAGTCTTGCGTCCGAAAATCTTGACCATAACCTTCAACTTGCGCTTCTCGGCGTTCACCTCTTCGATGATACCGCTGAAACCGTTGAAAGGTCCGTCTGTCACCTTCACTGCATCGTCCACATTGTAAGGAATGGTCAATTCCTCACTCCTGATGATGGTCTCCTCTGCTGTACCAAGGATCCTGTTGATGTCAGCCTGACGAACTGGTGTCGGATTATCTAATCCGCCCAAGAAACCCAGCACGTTCGGCATAAAGCGCAAGGTATGAGCAATCTCACCCTGAAGATTGGCCTCTATCAGTACATAGCCAGGGAGGAATAATTTCTCCTTGACCACACGCTTGCCGTTACGAAGTTGGGCATACTTCTCCGTCGGCAGCAGAATCTGACTGACATTAGCCTCAAGCACCTTGTCCTTCTTCATCAGCGCCTCCAGATACTCCTTCACCTTAGCCTCTTTTCCGCTAACGGCACGGAGCACATACCACTTCATTCCTGGTTGAGCCATCTTACCTTTCCTTTATTAACCCGGGTAAACCATACCCATGAATGACTTGAAAACAAAATCCATAGCCCACACAATCAGAGCGATAATCAGCGAAGCGGAAAGCACCACCACTGCACTATGTGTCAACTCCTTGCGTGTCGGCCAAGTTGTCTTATGTGCAAGCTCATCATAGCAAGCCTTGCAATAATCGATAATCTTCTTAAACATATCCTTCGTATTTAGCACGGGAAGGAGGACTCGAACCCACGACCCTCGGTTTTGGAGACCGATGCTCTACCAACTGAGCTATTCCCGTATGAAAGCCCCCACCCAAAAGCGGGGGCTTTGATTTTTATTCTAGGGATTCTAGGATGTCCTAGGTTCTCCTAGGCATTCCTAGGTTTTCCTAGGGATTAGTCCTCGAACACCTCAGTGATCTGACCAGAACCAACAGTACGGCCACCTTCACGGATAGCGAAACGCAGACCCTTATTCAGAGCAACAGCGTAGATCAGCTCAACAGTGATCTCAACGTTATCACCAGGCATTACCATCTCAACGCCTGCGGGCAGAGTGATTTCACCTGTGCAGTCCATGGTGCGGAGGTAGAACTGGGGACGATACTTGTTACCGAATGGAGTGTGACGGCCACCCTCTTCCTTCTTCAGGACATAGATAGAAGCCTTGAACTTCTTGAAAGGCTTGATCTGTCCGGGATGGCAGAGCACCATACCACGCTTGATCTCGTTCTTGTCGATACCGCGGAGCAGCAGACCTACGTTATCACCAGCCTGACCCTCGTCAAGAATCTTACGGAACATCTCAA
>Ga0247610_10005950_pt1 | contig 12766 bp, 9 predicted proteins | sample 174DNAGHGhighgp2_FD_193483 | JGI IMG/M metagenome (GOLD analysis project Ga0247610, IMG submission 193483) | Sheep rumen microbial communities from Palmerston North, Manawatu-Wanganui, New Zealand - 1742 DNA GHGhigh gp2 | ecosystem: Host-associated > Mammals > Digestive system > Stomach > Rumen ...
ACTTCACCATCAGACTGCATCCAGGGGGCAAGACTAGGGTCTACTACAGTTATGCCGATGAAGCTTTCACAACGCTGGAAACAGAACCCAAGCTGCTTTTCCAATGTCCCGACACAACCATTCAAGTGCTCGATGCAGATATCTGTCCGATGCCTGACGGGCGCTACTTCATGACCTATGTGTATCAGGAGAATCCCGGCGGCATCAAATACATGGTCTCAGACCGCATCAACCACTTCGATGACTACCATGCAGAACAGATTGACATGGAAAACGGTGCATGTGAAGCGCCCAATATGTGGAAACGTATTGGTGAGAAGAAATGGGTGTTGATGTACGATGTGTTCAGTATCCGTCCCAACAATTTCGGTTTTGTTGAGACAACAGACTTCAAGACCTTCACACCACTCGGCAGGTTTGGTGAGGGAAAGATGAAAATCAACAACTTCACATCACCCAAGCATGGCAGCGTCATCCATATCACAAAGGCAGAGGCCAAGCGACTCGAAAGTTACTGGGAGTCACAACAGCAAAAGAAATCGAAGGTCATACGCAGTGGTGAGCTATGGCCCGATGAGGACGGACGACATATCAACGCCCATGGAGGAGGCATTCTGAAATACGGAGATACCTACTACTGGTTTGGCGAGCACAAGGACGACCGTACCAGCGATGCACTGTTCGGTGTGATGTGCTACTCATCGAAAGACCTTGTCCGCTGGCACAACTGCGGCGTGGCACTGAGTGTGACTGAACCAGCTGCAGGCCAAGGCAACAGAAATGCCATGCGGGGACGCGGCACGACAAGTTCTGACATTGAGCGAGGGTGTATTCTGGAACGTCCGAAAGTTATATATAACAAGGTAACCAAGAAGTTCTGCATGTGGTTCCACCTGGAGCTGAAAGGACAGGGCTACAATGCTGCACGCTATGGTGTAGCCGTTGCCGACCGTCCCGAGGGGCCTTACCGTTTCCTTTACTCACAAAGGGCCAATGCAGGAACATGGCCTGTAGAATTCGGCAAACAGGAGCTGGCTGTCATCGACACATTGAACGCCGACAACTACAAGACATCCTGGACCCCGGCATGGCAGAAAGCCGTCACTGAAGGGCTTTTCCTGAAACGTGACTTCGGCAGCGGCCAGATGGCACGCGACATGACGCTCTATGTAGACGATGACGGGAAGGCATACCATATCTTCTCGTCAGAAGAAAACATGACCCTGCACATAGCCGAGCTGACGGGTGACTACCTGCACCACACGGGACGTTACACTCGAGTGGCCCCTGGCGGCCAGAACGAGGCTCCCGCCATCTTCAAGCACAACGGCACTTACTGGATGATCACCTCTGGTTGCACCGGCTGGGCACCCAATGAGGCACGCATGTTCTCTGCTCCAAGCATCTGGGGACCATGGAAGCAGCATCCCAATCCATGTACAGGACCCAATGCCGAAAAGACCTTCAACGGTCAGAGTACCTATATCCTCGAAGTAAAAGAAGAAGGACAGAACGTGAAATACATCTTCATGGCAGACATCTGGCGTCCGCGCCATCCTCGCGATGCACGCTACATCTGGCTGCCCATTGAGTTTGAAAACGGAATGCCTGTTATCCGTTGGCGTGACGAATGGAGATTGTAAACCGACGAATCAACCGTTAATATCTACAAATTGCAGTTATTTTTGTTCTTTTTGTTTCCATATTACATAATTTGTTCGTACTTTTGCAGCACAAAAACAAATACAAACAGCAAAACAGATGAAGAGTCTTTTTTTGAAAAAACAATGGCGGGAGGCAGGATTGGCACTGCCTTTCTGCCTTTTCTGCTTCCTACCCGTTCATGCACAGAAACAGTGGACCTTGGAGGACTGTATCAGCTATGCCATGCAGAACAACATCTCGCTGAAGAAGCAGCAGATACAGAAGAAATCTGCTGCCGAGGACGTGAAACAGTCGAAGGCAGCCCTGCTACCTTCGCTGAGCGGCAGTACAAACCAAAGTGTAGGCTACCGTCCATGGCAGGATGCCGGTATCACCACCGTAACCAACGGACAGGTAAATGCCAAGGTAGATAAGATCTACTATAACGGATCGTACGGTCTGAATGCATCATGGACCGTCTGGAACGGCAACCGCAACACAAACACCATCAGGCTGAACGAACTCACCGAGCAGCAGGCAGAACTGAGTACAGAGGAAACGGCCAACTCTATCCAGGAGAAGATCGCACAACTCTACGTACAGATACTCTACATGACAGAAGCCATCAAGGTGAACGAACAGTCACTGGAGACCAGTCAGAAGAATGAAGCAAGAGGCAAGGAAATGGTGGAAGTTGGCAAGATGTCAAAAGCAGACCTTGCCCAGCTTAGTGCCCAACGTGCATCTGACGAATACAGCGTAGTAGAGTCCAAGAGCCAGCTTGCCACTTATAAGCTACAGTTGAAACAGCTTTTGGAACTGACTGGAGAAGAAGAATTTATGGTTTCCATTCCCTCAACTACAGATGAGATGGCACTACGGGAGATTCCTTCCCTACAGAACGTTTACGAACAGGCTTTGATCTCACGTCCGGAGATAGAGAACTCACGGCTAGCCATCAAAAGCAGCGAACTCAACATCGCCATTGCCAAGGCTGGCAGGCTGCCAAGTCTGAATATGACCAGTGGCATAGGAACAAACACCAACTCGCTGTCAAGTCTGGGATGGGGCACACAGATGAAGTCCAACTTCGATGCCTCTGCAGGAGTTTCAATGAGTATACCGCTGTTTGACAACAGGCAGGCAAAGACCAACATAGCCAAAGCAAGGCTGCAGCAGGAGCAGGCCATGCTCGACCTGCAGGACAAACAGAAGCAATTGTACCAGACAATAGAGGGATACTGGCTTGACGCACAGACCAATCAGCAGAAGTTCCGTACGGCATTGACCACCATAGAGAGTGAACAGCAGAGCTACAACCTGCTGCAAGAGCAATTCCAGCTGGGACTGAAGAACATCGTAGAGCTGATGACGGGCAAAGACCGCCTGCTTTCGGCTCAGCAGAACGGCCTTCAGTCGAAATACATGGCCATCCTGAACATACAGATGCTTCGATTCTATGCCGGAGCTTTACTAAGTAAGAAATGAGAAACAGAAAAACAAGAAAGATATGAAGAACAAGAAAATTTGGATTGCCATTGGCATCGTGGCCTTGGCCATCATTGTCTATCTGCTGTTGTCAGGCGGAAAGAAAGAAGAGAAAGTGGAGTTCGAGACAACCAAGGTGGAGACGACGGACATCCATACCACCATTACCGCAACGGGAACCATTGAACCTGTAACCAGCGTCACCGTAGGTACACAGGTCAGCGGCATCGTATCAAAGCTCTACGTGGACTATAACTCCGTAGTAAAGAAAGGCCAGGTCATTGCGGAGCTGGACAAGACCAACCTCATCAGCGAACTGAATACAGCACGCGCCAACCTGACAAGTGCACAGAGTTCTGCCACTTACGAGCAAAACAACTATAGCAGGTACAAGACACTGTACGACAAGGGACTGGTGAGTGCCGATGAATACGAGAGTGCCCTGCTGTCATGGCAGAAAGCCAAGGAACAGGTAAACACCTCGCGTGAGAGTGTAAGGAAGGCACAGACCAACTTAGGATATGCCACCATCACCAGCCCCATTGATGGCGTGGTGCTGTCGAAGAGTGTGGAGGAAGGTCAGACCGTGGCTGCCTCGTTCAACACACCTGAGCTGTTCACCATTGCCCAGGACCTGACAAACATGCGCGTCATTGCCGACATTGACGAGGCTGACATCGGCGGAGTAGTGGAAGGCCAGCGTGTAATGTTTACAGTAGATGCATTCCCTGATGACCAGTTCGAGGGACGTGTCACACAGGTGCGCCAGCAGGCTACGACAGAGAGCAATGTGGTGACCTATGAGGTGGTCATCTCCGCTCCGAACAACGACCTGAAGCTGAAACCAGGCCTGACTGCCAACGTCACGATCTTCACGCTGGAGAAGAACGGCGTCCTGGCAGTACCCTCCAAGGCACTACGATTCATGCCCAACGAGGCCCTGCTACAGAAAGGACAGACCATCAGCGACATAGAGGCTCCTCACAAGCTGTGGACGCTGGAAGGCCAGACATTCAAAGCCCACAAGGTAGAAATAGGTACAACCAACGGCGTGCTGACCGAAATTGTAAGTGGTATAGGCGCAGGAACCGAGGTTCTGTCAGATTTCAGCATCAGCAGCCCCGAGGCTCCGGCACAAGAGCAGGCCACCAACCCCTTCATGCCTCGTCCACGTGGAAACAACAGAGGACAGAGACAAAACACTAATGGCGGGCAAGCCCCAAGAAGATAATAAGGTATGGCTGAAGACAACAGAAAAGTAGTCATAGAGCTACAGAATGTGAAACGATACTTCCAAGTAGGCAACGAGACAGTAAAGGCTCTACGTGGCGTGTCGTTCAAGATCTACGAGGGCGAGTTTGTCACTATTCAAGGCACCTCAGGCTCTGGCAAGTCAACACTGCTCAATCAGTTGGGCTGCCTTGACACACCAACCAGCGGAGAATATTTCTTGGACGGCATAGCCGTGCGAACCATGTCAAAGACGCAACGTGCCCATCTGCGCAACCGCAAGATAGGGTTCGTCTTCCAGACATACAACCTCCTGCCGAAGACTACAGCCATTGAGAATGTGGAACTACCTCTCATGTACAATTCGAATTACAGTGCTGCAGAACGACGTGAGAAAGCCATCAATGCACTGAAGGCTGTGGGACTGGGTGACCGTCTGGAGCATAAGTCCAACCAGATGTCGGGTGGACAGATGCAACGAGTGGCTATCGCTAGGGCATTGGTGAACGACCCAGCCGTGCTATTGGCCGACGAGGCTACAGGTAACCTGGACACACGCACATCGTTCGAGATGCTGGTACTATTCCAGGAACTCTACAGGCAGGGACACACCATCATCTTCGTGACCCACAATCCAGAAATTGCCGAATACTCCAGCCGCAATATCAACCTGCGTGACGGAAAGATACGAGAAGACACCATCAACACCAACATCAAGTCAGCAGCCGAGGCCCTGGCCAAATTGCCGGTAGTGCAGGATGACTGATTGATTATACCATTGACAAGATGAATATACTGAACCTTTTCAAAGTAAGCATAAAGGCCGTAGCCAACAACAAGATGCGCTCATTCCTCTCCATGCTGGGCATCATCATCGGTGTGGCGGCGGTGATTATCATGATGGCCATCGGACAAGGCTCCAAGGAGAGCATCCGAGCCGAGTTGTCCACCATGGGTACCAACCTGCTGACCATCCGTCCGGGGGCCGACATGCGAGGAGGCGTCAGACAGGACCCCTCTGCCATGCAAACCCTGAAGATGGCTGACTACGAGCGCATCATGCGTGAAAAAAAGTTCGTGACAAAGGTATCGCCAGAAGTTACTGCCAGCGGACAGGCCATCTACGGGAACAATAACACCACCTCCTCTATGTATGGTGAATCCACCGACTATCTGGACATCAAACAATGGCCTGTTGAGGAAGGGGAGTGTTTCACCGAGGAGGACATCAGAAAGGCTGCCAAGGTTTGTGTTGTGGGAGCCACGGTTGTCAAGGAACTCTTTGGCGAGAATACTGATCCCATCGGCAAGACCATCCGTTTCAAGTCTATCCCCATGCGCATCATTGGCGTGCTGAAGTCAAAAGGATACAATTCGTGGGGTATGGATCAGGACAATGTCATCATTGCCCCCTACTCTACCGTGATGAAGCGTATTGCCGCACAGACATACTTCTCGAGCATCGTCTGCTCCGCCATCACAGAAGAGCTCTCCGATGCTGCCATTGAGGAACTGACACAGATGCTTCGCAGCAACCACAAACTGAAGGATGATGCCGTTGACGACTTTACAATCCGTTCGCAGGCTGAGATGATGGAAACCATGTCGTCGACCATGGATACCGTAACCATCATCCTCGTGGTGGCTGCAGCATTCTCCTTGCTCGTTGCAGGAATCGGCATCATGAACATCATGCTCGTATCCGTCACGGAGCGCACCAAGGAGATTGGCCTCCGTATGGCAGTAGGAGCCACGGGACCTGTCATCTCCCTCCAGTTCCTCATCGAATCGGTGCTGATATCGGTGACGGGAGGACTCATTGGCGTACTCGTGGGAATAGGAGCCAGCACTTTTGTTTCAAGTTTCGGCATGCCTTCAAGTGTACCGGCCTGGAGCATCTACGTGTCGTTCCTCGTCTGCGTATGCATCGGCGTACTCTTTGGATATATCCCTGCACAGAAAGCTGCCAACATGGACCCCATAGAAGCCATCAGGCATGAATAACCAAAGCTCAGGAATCTGAATGAGCAAGAAGACTCCGATACTGCTGTACGTCGCCATCTGGACGGTACTGTTCTTGTCGCCGCTGACCTATTTCAATCGCGGCAACAGTTTCATTCCCATGCAGTATCTCATGCTGTGCGTATCGCCGTTGCTTCTCATGACAGTGTTCTACATTAACTATCTCTGGCTCGCACCTCATTACTTCATGAAAGGGCGCAAACAACTGTTTTGGGGGGTGAACATTGTGATGATTATTTCGCTAGGTATAGCCTTGCACTACTGGATGGCCTTCACCCACGACCTTTTCGAAAACAGCGGCATTCCACGTGAGCGTTTGCTGGTCCAGCGCCTTCTCTTTATCCTCCGCAACACCTTCAACCTCTCTGTTGCCGCCACCGTTGCAACAGCCATGCGACTGGCAGCACGTTGGCAGCATGCCGAAGAGGCAAGGTTAATAGCTGAGGCGGCACAGGCAGAAGCAGAATTAAAGAACCTTCGTTCACAAATCAATCCCCACTTCCTGCTCAACACGCTCAACAATATCTACGCCCTCGCAGCTATTGACAGCGGAAGGGCTCAAGAAGCCATCCAGCAACTGTCACACCTGCTACGCCACGCACTTTACGACTATCAGCAGCCTTCAGTACCCTTGGCAGAAGAAGTGGAATTCTTGGAGAACTACGTCAAGCTGATGAAAATCCGACTATCCCCGAACGTTGACGTGCAATTCGAGACCCATTACCTGAAGTCGGATACGGCGGCATTCGAAGACGTCTCACTGGGAAAAAACATCCAGATAGCTCCCCTCATTTTCATCTCTCTGGTTGAAAATGCATTCAAACATGGCGTCAGCCCTACGGAGCCCAGCTTCATCCACATTACCATTCTAGCAGACAATCAACAGATATGCTGCGATATAGAGAACTCCAACCATCCTAAAACCTCTGAAGACAATAGCGGACACGGCATCGGCCTCAGCCAGGTACAACGAAGGCTGGACCTGGCCTATCCTGAACGCTACACATGGACAAAAGGCGTTAGTGAAAACGGACAAACATACAGATCCGTCATCACCATCGCCTCATCTACTGCCAACTGACAACCAACACCCAAGCATCAACACCCATGACCATTACCTGTGCTATCATCGACGACGAACCCCTTGCCGCCGGACTGTTAGAAAGCTATGCAAGAAAAACGCCCTTCCTGGAACTAAGGGGTACCTACCATAATGCCATCACGGCCATGAAGGATTTGAGGGAGGAACCAGTCCAACTGCTCTTCCTTGACATACAGATGCCCGAACTCTCTGGTATTGAGCTTGCCAAGATACTGCCGAAGTATACCAAGATTATCTTTACAACAGCCTTCTCTCAATATGCCATTGAGGGTTATAAGGTCAATGCGATTGACTACCTGCTCAAACCTATCAGCTATCAAGACTTCGTAAGCTCAACAAACAAGGTTCTGGAATATTACGAATCCCTGTCACGTCAGGAAACTTATGCCCGCGACCGCTTCATGTATGTCAAAAGCGAATACAAGCTTGTCCGCATTATGCTTGACGACATACTCTATGTGGAGGGGCTGAAGGACTATATCCGTATCTTCCTGAAGAGCGGCGAGCGCATCATGTCACTTCTGAGCATGAAAAAACTGGAGGAGACTCTCCCCCAGCCAGAGTTTCTGCGCATTCACCGCAGTTATATCGTTCACATGACAGAAGTGCGTAGCATAGACCGTTTCCGGATTGTCTTTGGAGATGAATTCCTGCCTATTTCCGATAACTATAAGCAGTCAGTACAGCAATACCTCGATGCCCATACATTGGTATAAGGTTTTCCTGTATCGCTATTTCTTCAGGGGAACAAGTACGCTGAAGGTGGAACCCTCACCTTCCACGGACTCCACCATGACATCACCTCCGTTCTTGATGGCAAAGTCCTGACAGAGCTGGAGCCCGAGACCTGAGCCCTCCTCTCCGCCTGTACCCCATGTGGTCTCTCCTTTATGGAAGATACTGCCAATACGGTCGGAAGCAATACCCACACCATGGTCACGAACAGAAATCTTGGCAAAGTCACCCTCGGGCTTCATGAAAACTTCAATGCTGGAGTTCTCGGGTGAGAACTTGATAGCATTCGACATGAAGTTCCTTACCACAGTTTTCAGCATGTCATTGTCGGCCCTGACAATCAAGGGTGTTTCGCTCGCATGCATTTCAAGCTTGATGTTCTTCGTGGCAGCAATCATCTCGAAGATATCCACCACACCGGGTATGATGTCGTTCAGGTCAAGATCCTGCGTCACCACGTTCAGTCGGCCGGTCTGGCTCTTCGTCCATTTCAGGAGGTTGTCCAGCAGGTCGTGTACTTCCTCTGACTCACGGTTGGCCTTGTCAAGCAGTTCGAACAACTCCGGTCCTATAGTTTCAGGAGAGCAGGAAGAAACCACCAGGTTCAACACCATACGGATGCTTGCCATTGGCGAACGCAGGTCGTGGGCAATCACGGAGTACATCTTGTCTCGGTTTCCTATGGTGGCTATCAGCTCCTTGTTCTGCTTTTCAATCGTACGCTTGGCAGCCACAAGGGCTATCTGGTGCATCACACGTACCACAAGTTCCTCCTTGTTGAATGGCTTGGTCAGAAAATCATTGGCTCCAACCTGGAAACCCTTCACCAGGTCACTTGGATTGTTGAGAGCAGTCAGGAAAATGATAGGTATTTCTTTCAGTTCGGGATCCTTCTTCATGATGACTGCCGTATCAAAGCCGCTGATATCCGGCATCATGACATCCAACAATATCAAGTCTGGTTTCTCGGCACGGGCTTGCTCTATGCACATATTGCCACAATTTGCCGTACAGACCTGGAACTTCTCATTTGTCAGGAGAATTTTCAGGAGAAGCACATTACTAACCACATCGTCTACAATCAGTATCTTGTAGTCACTACGGTTAATTTGTGACTCTAAACTATTATTATCAGCATCCATTCAAGTTGATAGTTTTTAGTTTCATTGTGCAAATATACCACATTTCTTTGAAACATCCAAATATTTCTTAAGAAAAATGCAATAATGTAGACGTTCTTCCCCTATTTTGCTCCATATCGTTATAATCCCTTTAACAACTCAAATATCCCTTTCTTCCGTGAGAGCGTAATTCTATTCCACGGTGACGCTCTTGGCAAGGTTTCTCGGTTGGTCCACGTTCTTTCCTTTGCAGACAGCCACATGATAAGCCAGCAGCTGCAACGGTATGGTAGCCACAAGCGGCTCCAGGCACTCCTGTACGTCGGGCAGTTCTATCACCTCGTCGGCTATCTTGGCTATGGTGTCGTCGCCTTTCGATACAAGCGCTATCACCCTACCCTGACGGGCCTTGATCTCCTGAATGTTCGATAGCACTTTCTCGTACATGGCATTATGGGTGGCAATCACCACCACGGGCATGTCTGAGTCAATCAGTGCGATAGGGCCGTGTTTCATCTCTGCTGCAGGATAGCCTTCCGCATGGATATAGGAAATCTCCTTCAGCTTCAGAGCCCCTTCCAAAGCTACAGGATAGGAATAGCCACGGCCCAGGTAAAGGAAGTTATGTGCATAAGTAAAGGTACGCGCGAGGTCTTTTACCTTCTCGTTAGTCTGTAACACCTCACGTATCTTCACGGGTATCTCGCTCAGCCCCTTTACAATCTTCAGGTACTCATTGCGATCAATGGTTCCTTTAGCCTCGCCCATAGCCAGGGCTATCATGGTGAGCACGGTCACCTGTCCGGTAAATGCCTTTGTCGAGGCCACGCCAATCTCAGGTCCCACATGGATATAGGTACCCGTATCTGTGGCACGTGCTATGCTGCTGCCTATGGCATTACAGATACCATAGATGAAAGCTCCTTTTTCCTTGGCCAGCTGTACTGCAGCCAGGGTGTCGGCTGTCTCTCCGCTCTGGCTGATGGCAATCACCACATCGCCTTTGCCCACGACTGGGTTTCTGTAGCGGAATTCTGAGGCATACTCCACCTCCACGGGTATCCTACAAAGGTTCTCTATAATCTGTTTGCCAATGAGTCCTGCATGCCAGCTCGTTCCGCAGGCCACAATCACCACACGCTTAGCATCCATCAACTGCCGACGATAGTCTATCAGCGCCGAGAGCGTCACGTGGTCGGCATCGACATTTACCCTGCCTCTCATGCAGTTGGTCAAGCACTCTGGCTGCTCGAATATCTCTTTCAGCATAAAGTGGGGATATCCGCCTTTCTCTATCTGCCCCAAGTCTATGTCTACCGTCTTTACTGTCAGTTCCTGCTCCTCACCGAGGATGCTCACCACGTGGAGGTCCTGTCCACGACGGATCACGGCAATATTGCCATCGTCCAGGTATACCACTTTGTCCGTATACTCCACGATGGGACTGGCATCACTACCCAGGAAGAACTCATCTTTACCTATGCCCACCACCAGCGGGCTCTGCTTCCTGGCAGCAATAATTTGGTTGGGGTCGCGTTTGTCCAGCACGGCGATGGCGTAGGCACCTATCACCTGATAGAGTGCCACCTGCACAGCCGTCAAGAGGTCGAGTTGTTTCTTCACCATCACATATTCTATGAGCTGGACCAGCACTTCCGTGTCTGTATCGCTCACGAAGTTCACGCCCTTCTCCTTGAGTTTCTCTTTCAGGTCGGAGTAGTTCTCGATGATGCCATTATGGATGATGGCCAGATTGTGGCTCTCTGAATAGTGGGGATGGGCATTCCTCGATGATGGTTCGCCATGCGTAGCCCATCGGGTATGGGCTATACCCACCGTTCCGCTCACATTTTTGTCGTTGCAATACTCGCAAAGGTTGTCTACCTTGCCTTTCGACTTGTACACATTCAATTCTCCATCGCCATTGATAAGTGCCACGCCAGCACTGTCGTAGCCACGATATTCCAGCCGGCGCAGGCCTTTAATCAGTATTGGATAGGCCTCTTTTGTGCCTATATACCCTACTATTCCGCACATAGTTGTAATTTGATGTTTGTGTTTGTATGATGTTGTTGATGTTGCTGTTCATTCAGAAACTTCCGGTGATGTTGCTCTCACGGGGCAACTTGTAGGCATCACCGTTACGCAAGCTCGTCACGTAGCTGCTAAGGTAGAGTGTAAAGAAGCTCTTACCAACGCTGACGTGCGTTTGGACGTTTGTGTCATAGGTGACACCGTGGAAATTCGGGCCTGTGAAGGCTGCACGGGCACGTTCATAGTTCACGAAAGGCACCACTTCGTCGTATTTCGAGTGGAACACTACCATAGCGGCAGACCCCAGGTCGGCAACATGGAATCGAGTGTGAACAACTATTTTCTTCATCTCTGCTTATTTCTAAGGCACTACCATCGTCATCCGTCGGATGATTGTCTGTCAGCACTTAGCAGTTTGTTTTTTGTTTCCGTGCTCGTTCGTGCTGGTTTACTTACGCACGTTGCGCGTATTATTATTCGCGCGCAAAGGTACATAATATTTGCGAAAAAAACGAAAACTTTCTTCTTTTTAACCTCTCTACCCCCACTTTCTTGACCTATTTAAGAGAATAATGACTCAATCATCAAGTGTTATGAGTTAAGAGCCGCCATCCTCTACCGTGAGGACTGCGGCTCTTTTCAGTTGCCCTTTCGGTGGCCTTTGCTGTTGCATTTCCAGTTTGCTCCAAGAGTTTCTGCTTCATTGCTCTTTTGCCTTTTCTCCACGGTTTGCTGCGACTTAGGCGCAGCTTACCCTCAACAGCAGCCTGGCCACCTGCTGCCTGTTCACTTGGAGGAAGGAAGGGAGGAGGGGAGATTAGTCACCATCCGTGCTCTGGTTGTCGGGGCCACCGTCAGGGGGAGTGTCACTGCCACCATTGCCGTTGGTGCCTGCAGGAGACAGGATGAAACTGATGGGCGTCTTGTTCTGGAAACGCTTCTCCTTGCCGTCCACAACGCTCTTCACGCTCTCCACCACGTAGCCAGCATCGAACACGCACTCCTCTTTCAGAGCCCTGGAGGTAAGACGCTCGCCCTTGGTGTTCTCGGGGGTGAATATGATGTGCACACCCTCCACCAGCTTGTCAAGACCCGTCTCCATGGCTGCCTCCACACTCGGGGCACCGTTCTTCACACTCTCAAGGGAAGGTCCAAACGTGCCAAGCCCGTCCAGCTTCACTGGCTGACCCTGCAACACCAGTTCCTTCATGCACTCCACCACCTGCTGCACCACCAGCACCACCACCTGATAGTCGGCCAGCTTGCCGTGCTCGGTCATGTGTGCACAGAAACCCTTCAGATCCAGAGGCTTCTTCTCGTCAACCTCGGGGTACCACTTCCCGTAGTTGGTAGCCTGCTCGTTCTTGTTCTGTCGCAGGTTCACTACCAT
>Ga0247610_10005951_pt1 | contig 12766 bp, 15 predicted proteins | sample 174DNAGHGhighgp2_FD_193483 | JGI IMG/M metagenome (GOLD analysis project Ga0247610, IMG submission 193483) | Sheep rumen microbial communities from Palmerston North, Manawatu-Wanganui, New Zealand - 1742 DNA GHGhigh gp2 | ecosystem: Host-associated > Mammals > Digestive system > Stomach > Rumen...
TCCTAATGATTGATATGTAACATTTTGTATGGGCATACTTTGTGTATTCTCAAAACATGCTGTTTGCATATTGGCATTTATTTTGTTAATTACAATAGCATTTGCTTTTAAGTTCTTACGCATTTGAATTTTTTAAGTTCAAGTTCAGGTTTTTTTCTAAAAATCAAAAAAAGAATCAGATTTAATTAGAATAATATTAGACACATGAAAAGAAATACAAGAATTATTCCTACTGAATCAGTTGCATTTTCTTCACATTGTTGTATTTTATCATGATTAATGAATGTATTAACATGATTATTAGGACCATATGGAACACATCTATTTTCATAGAATACAGAACCTGTACCACTAAAATTATCATAATTACACATATCATTAACATTATTTGGTTGATATACAATTTCAATCAATTTATCTTCTAATACAGTAATAGAATAATAATAATCATAACTTTTCAAACAATCCTTATCTTTAAAGAAAGTATAGAGAAAGTTATCCGTACATGTAGTATCATAAGAATAAGTTCTATAAGCAATGTGATCATTAATTAAACTTTGAAGATTAGTATAATAACCATCCATGAAAGTTTGTGAATTAAGGAATGATTCATCACAAGAAGTATTACCAGTGAATATCTTTTGTACAGCATGTGTACCATTATGAAATCTATAGATCATGCTGTTAGAATCTTTAGAGACACACTTATTCAATGGAAAAGCATTTACAAAGTCATTTTCAACAGTAGCAAAGAATTCTTGAGCACTAACAATTGTACTGGAACTTAAGAAACTGATTAATATTACAGCAGTTGTAAAAGTATAAATGGACAACATGAAACTGAATAAAACAGTTCAAAACAAACCTACTTATATACCATGGGTGTAAAAGATCTTTTTAAACTAACAAATATGGAAACACTAGATAAAAAATATTTAGATTTACTTCAGAATGGAATTAGAAGAATTGGTGTAGATATGTATGTATTATTACATAAATTTGCAATTGATATAAACATAGCAGCCACATTAGTGAATAATCCAGAAATCTATTTGAAAGAGTATTACCAGAGAATTAGAATATATCTGGAAAGTCTAATGAATATTGGATTTGAATTGTATTTGGTGTATGATGGCAATAAGATGAAATATAAAATAGCTGAAGAAGATAGAGAAAGAAGACGTGCACAAGCTAAATTAACTAATAGTTATATAGAAGCTGTAGAAATAGTGCCACAACAAATGTATAATTTCCAGCATTATTTAAGTTCAATGCGATTAGATCAAGAGATTAAATATATAGTAGCACCATTTGAAGCTGATGCACAATTAGCATATTTATATAAACAAGGTTTAATAGATTGTGTATTAACTAATGATTCAGATTTGATTATATATGGAGTTGAACACATTATGTTTCTTAGACCAAAAGAAGATTCATATTATGAATACAAACCGAATGATGAGATCACATATGTGAATAATATGGAGAAAATTCATTTACCTTTAATAGCCTTTTTAATAGGATGTGATTACTTTAAAGGTATAAAAGGAGTAGGATGGAAAAGAGCATTTGAATTGGTTAAGGAAACTATTAAGAAAACAAAGGATTTACCAAGAGAGAATGAATTGATCTTTAAAGCATTATATAATGAGATGAAGACTAAGAAGTATATTAAAGAATTAGAGAATGAGGATATCCTATTAAAGAAATATCTTATGGTATATAAAGTATATACTACACAGTATGTGATAGATCCAAGAGATTCGAAATTGAAAGATTTACAGAATAATGTGATATTGAATGAATATAAAGATGAATTTGGAATGATTGGAGAAGTAGAAAAAATCATGAATGGTATTGTAAATCCTATAGATAATCAAGCATTTCAATTAGTAATGGAACACTGAATTATAGATGGTAAGATGTAATGTCTGGATTTTAATTTAATATTTCTTTGCTGAAAAAAACAGATCAATACTAATTTGAATATTAACTTTTCCAGTATCTTTTCTATTCAATTGAAATATTAAAGCACCAAGTGACATAAAAGCATCTAGATTAGGTGTTAAATTAACATTAGTAACTTGAGAAATATCAACACGAGTAATACAATCATCATCATCAACTTCACAATAAGTTAAATAGGGTTGTTTATTTTCTAAAGTGAATTTCTTAACAAAATTAAAACGATTAGTGAATTGTGAAAGTTTATTTAAATCGAGTTCGGAATCTACAATTGGTGTATGAATATAATACCCAGAAATACTATCTACTTTATCTTCATTTAAATTAATAATATTTATAGTGAAACTTTTAGGACGAATATTAGCATAACCACCTTGAAAGAAATCACATAAGTTAATTTTATAATATCCATTAATTTCCGATTCATCAAATGTAAGTAATGTAGTAATATTTGATTGTTGTAATTCATCTTTTCCTTGTAAAATTTCAAATACTGAATCTACTTCTTTCTTTGTTGAACTTCCAAATAAAAATGACATTAGAATAAATAGTTCTATCTTTAAAAAATCATAAATAAAAAGGAAATACAATAAATTAACAGAATTCAGGTGGAGGATTATCATCATGATTAAATGAAGAAAAATAAGGTTTATCAACAATATCATCTTCTTCACACATTGGTATATTCATAATAGTATGATATAATGATTGATCTGGTATAATTTGTGGTAAATCATATAATTCAATATTGGAATTTTCTGATATTATAATAGGATTAGGACTAGGTAATTTAGTTAATTCACGAATTTTATTTTCAACTATTATATCATTAGGAATAGTTTCTATATCACAATATGTACTAATAATTTTAAGTAATTCAAAGAATTCATCTCTTTTAATGAATGGTGTATTTAAATCATTATTTGGGAAATTTTCCATATATATTTCATTTCCATTAATATTCTCTTTAGTATAATATGAATAAGGGAAAGTGATTTTAAAAATGAAATCAGTAAGAAACCCATCATCTGATTCTCTAATTGAAGTAACATTCACTTTAGTTGTTTGATATAAAGTTTGAATTTCTTCTTTAGTATTTGGTACATTATAAATTAATTCATCACAATCGGTTTCTAAAATATCATATTCTTGATCTTTCCAATTCTTAAGATTTGATTGAAATATATTAGATGTTTCATGAGGGTGATTAATCCACCATGGTACTTTTCGTAATTCAAGATATTTTTCTTTTTCTTTAATTTGTTTAATATTTTCATGGGGTAAAATTAAATTACTAAATACATATGTACAACATTTTCCTTCATGAATGATTTCTTCTATAGTCATGAAAAATGGATAAATTATACCATGAACATTTTGTTCTCCAATTGCAATATTTGTACCTTCAACTTTAATAATATGAATATCTGTATTTAAAGGATTATACTTCACCTTTTTTGAAATGATTGAAAATTTAATATCCAAATCTCTTCCGAATCCTTTCATAACTTTAAGTATAGTTAAAAACACATTAAAAGGTTGAGATTCAATATGTTCGGAATCATCCAATTTGAATGCTTTAAGAGTAGTAAGTTTTTCGAAATAACTTCGATAATTCCGATATAAATTCAATTTTGCTTTAAAAACATTTTCCATTCCTTTAGGTGGTTGTCTACTATAATATCCAATTAAACCTCTAAATAAATCATTTCTAATGAAATAAGGACAATTAGTACCATTGAATTCCCAATGAATTGAAATCACATTATGTGAGAATTTAATTAATTCATTTCCTGGAATATTCTGTTTAGTGATCCAAAATCTAGAACATTGATTATTTCTTACAATTTCTTGTTCATGACCTGATATACTAATAATTTTATCCAAATTGAAATGATCAGAATATACAAGATATGAATTAAACATTTCATCTATTCCTGGTAAATTAATTTTTTCAAATTCTTTCTTTCCGGATTTTTCATGAATTCGTTTTGGAGGTTTTTCTTCAAAAATAGTTTTTCTAATTGTATTAGAACAAGAAAGAATAGATAAATCGGATGGAAGAATACCACCATTAGAATAACAAATACTTGATTTAATTCGACAAGATGGTATCATATTAGGATTAAAAGAATAATTAAATTGAGATTCATCTTGATCTATATTAATAAAATGAGATTTATGATTTACTTGGTCTGTAGATAACAAATCATCATTCATATTTGCATTCACACCCATTGTACTGTTAAATTGTATTTCATTTGTAGAATCTTCATTAATTAATATATTTTGGTAATTCTGAGTTGTAAATTGTTCTTCTTGTTCAATTTGTAAATCTTGTTCATTGGATTGATTAAACGATTGCATGGTTGTTCCGATTGAATAGGATTCTGAATATTTTTGAACATTATATTGAAATGATTCACCATTAATTTGATTGTTGAACTCAATACTTTTCCAATTGTCATTCGAATTGGATACTTTATTAATTTCATCATATAAATCTCTTTGATTCTCTGGTATCCAACTCTTTTGGAGTTCATTATCATCTTCTAAGTTCATTAAATTATTAAGTTAAAAAAACCTGCCACGTTTCATTAATTAGAATTATATTAAACTATATAATAATTTAGAGTTAATAATAAATTACATTTGAATTCTATATAATCTTGATACAACAGTAAGATTTTTATGATTTCTATTAGAATATTTAAATTTAATTGGATTACCATAACTAAAATGAATTTGTAAATTATTTAAAGGTACTTCAACTAAATATGAATTAGTATTACATTTAGTAATAATAGTATTACCTTCAACGATTTTATCATTAATTGAAAATACTTTACCGTTTACAAATGTAATATTATAAATATATCTTCCTTCAGCATGAAATGAAAATATACAAACATTAAAATGATTTAAAATATCATTAATCATAATCCAATCTGTTAAATTTAATATATTTGAATATTTATGTACAACATAAGGCATATCATTTCTTAATAAATCATTTGTTTTATCAATCTTTTTAGTAGTATCAAACTCATATGAGTAATCTGATTCTTCTGACATTTTGGCCATACTTTTTGAAAATGGAAAAAAAAGTTCATAAAATTCAAGTTATATTGGAATCGTCTTAAATGAATTTCTGAGTCTCAGTGAAATAATCCATGAAACTAAAGAGATTAACTTTATCACCACGTTTGAAAGTAGCACTAGAAACAAAGTATTCTAACCATAATTCAACTCTTTCATTCAATATTTTCTTTTCTTCATCAGAGAGATTGAAATCCTTAAGGGAATTTTCGTTCATAACGAGTTCTTTCAACAAATTATTATATCTTTCTCTAATAATATCATACATGGCTGAATCTTCTTCAATGACAGAATAATTATCTTCCTTAAAGAATTGTTTCATTTTATTACGTTGATCTTGAACTGGAATTTCTTCTTCTACCATCTTCTCTGGTGATTGAGAACTTTCAGGAACTTGATTTAAGGGTTGTTTAGTTTCTTGTTTAACTTTTTGATGTTGTCTTCTTAAACGAGCACTACGCATTGAAGGAACTAGATCTTTAAAAATCAAAAGAAAAACCTTAAAAATAAATCAATCATGTGGAGTGTATTTAAGTATATAATCGATAGCCCAAATACCGAGAACCAAGAATCTACGCAAACCAATAATGAAATTGTTAAAGATATTAGGTCTGATGATATAGTGCAAACCATAAAGAATGAGATAGATAAAAATGCAGAGAATTATATCATTGCGTTGCATTATGTGGAATTTCCAGTTTTAATCCATTATGGGTTAGTAAAAATTAAAGATTCAACTCATTTAAAATATCTTCATGATTATCTAGAGCCAGCCAAAGAAGTACGAAAGATCCTATTAATGAATAAAGCAGAATATGTGTATGGTTTTGCATTTTTACGTAAACAGATTGATATGCAAAAGGCCATTTTAGCAAGTATGGATCAAAATACATTTGATAAATTAGCTGCTGAATCCGGTTTAGAACCATATGTAATTAATGATTTAAGAACGATATGGAAGAATCGTCGGTTAGAGTATCTTCAAGAATCACTTGTACATAGAGTAGAAGTATATTATAAACCACGAGAGGATCATCCATTATATCAAGCCTTTTTAGATTATTTAGAAGATGTATATAAACGTGGAGTAGATCGATTTAAAACGTTTATTTGTGTAGGTAGTACTTTTATAGGGAAATCCATATTCTTTACAAAGTTCATTGTGCCAGAAAAGTATTACATCTACCATTCAAACTACTTGGAATATTCTAAAATGCCTAATCAACCGAATAAAATATTCCGTATATTGGATGATATAAATTGGGAACAAGTGACATCAACTGAATTAAAGATGTTAATGAATAGGAATATTTCTAGTGTGAATATTAAATATGGATATGAATATATTTTCCCATTAATTCCAATTATTATAATGAATGCAGAAGATTATACATTATTTAGAAAACATTTTAGTGATGTATGGGAATTCATAGAAAGAAATAGTGTAATATATCCCCCACAAAATGGGAATGATGTAATAGAAGAAAAAATACCATTATTTAGTGAAGAGAAATGTGATTTAAGTGATGATGTATATCTTTTTAATAATATATTAGATATAGAAGAATTAGAGAAATGTAATATAAATAATATGAATGAATATATAAAGAATCGATTAAATGATACAAAAAGTTGGAAATATGATATATCCAAATTCATTCAAATGCCAAAAAGTCCTGATATGCCAATACCTAATCCTGAGATTAATAAAAAAAGTATATTAAAACAATATGAAGATTATATATTAAGAAAGAAGAAGAAAGAAATGGCTAAAGAAAGTGAAGAGAAAGAAGAAAAGAGACCAGCATTACCATGGTATAGAGAATATAAGAATCGATATGAAGGATATTCATCTAATGGATATAAAACAAGTAAAGGAATTAAAGATATTAAAGATATAAAAGAGAAGAAATCGAATAAATATGAAGAACAAGATGATGAAGAATATGATGATAATCAGACTGAAGATGAATATGATGATGAAGAAACCGAAATGTCAGGTGATGATGATGATGAAGACGATGATTCTGAAGGTGGAAAGAATAATTTTACAAATGGATTCATCAATATATAAAAAAGAAATTGTAAATAAGAACAAAGGAATTTCTTAAGATTTAGACGAGGTTTTGAAATGATTAAACTTGAAGTAACACTTTGAATTTGATTTGAATGAAGTTGTGATTTAAGTAATTTAATATTCTGATAAGCTGTATAAATACTAATGAGAATGGTAATATTAGTAATAATGAACCAAATAAGACGGAAAGTGAATAAATCAATAGGAAAATCAAGAAGATCAATAAAGTCAAGAATATCAAAGAATGACATTGATAAAAATAGTTAGAACTGATGGTGAACTTGAACTGAATAGAAAAGAATGAATAATACAGAAATAATATTACCAAATGAGGAAATAGAAAAACGACCATATAATTTAACAATATATTATTGTATAGTACAAAAGATAGTATATAGACGAATGAAGAAAGATTATGTATTAATAGAACCGTTTTTAGATGAATTACAGAATGGATTAGGATGGTGTGAAAGATGGTTAAAAAGAACAGATAAGAAATTGTATGAACATGATAAAAATGAAATAGAAGGATATCTGAAAGAAATGATACGATTTTACAACATGATTGAACCAAAGAAATGTGAACGATATTTGAAATGTCATAAACAAGTGAAAAAATATCTTAATTAATTCCTTTAATATATTTGGGTTTTTTTAAGAAAAAAATTAAGAGTCTGAATCTAACAATCAATAACCATTCAAAATAACATTTGAAATAATATTTTTCAATTTAATGAATTATCTAATTCAAATATTATGGAATATTTTGTTTTTTGAAAACTAGAATGAAATTATAATAAAATTATAAATATACCACATATGTAAATTAGAATGAAGATTAAAGGGGGTAAACATAAAATAAAAATAAATCAGTGGATTTGTTGGATAAAAAAATAATTTCAATTAATTATTTTATTCTCTAATTCTCTTATACGTAACCAACATTCATAATCTTTGAGACATAAAGTACCTTTAATTTCATTAATATCCATTTTTTCCAATTCCAATACGGTTAAAGCATTATCAGATTTATTTGATTCAATACTTTTCCATTCTTGCCAACCTTTGAAATTATGCATTTCATGAAGTTTTCCACGTTTCCAAATCCATTTAATATTTTCCAAATATGTACTACAAGGTCTAAGAAATGTAATTCCATTAATCTTTTGTGCAGGTGTACTTTTATGATATACTACATATGTATAATAATGTGAATCACTTTCTGATGTTATATAAAATTTTAAATTAGATTCTTCTTTGAGAATTAAATTCTTCATCATATCATACTTCTCTTTCAACATTACAATTAACATAGCTTGTCCACGACTTTTCACTAATAATCCTCTTTCCAATATATCATTTTCAATGCTATTTGATTCGATTGAATTCATTCTACTTATTCCAGTTCATCATATGTATTTGGTGTTAATCTAGTTCAATCTAGTTTGATCCAGTTCAAAAACTATGTCATAATGAATAAACAGACTTATTGGATAAAAAATGAAAAAATGAAAGTTATAAATGAATGGGATATCCCAATTTAGATTAATGATGATTAGTATTCTTTTGAAATAAACGGTTGATATGGAATATTCGACATACAAAAATAAAGATAAAATTGTAACTAAATGAAATTTATTTTATAGTTAAATGAACAGAAATAATTTATATTTGGATTTTTTGTATGAATAACATGAAATTAGGGTATTTATTAAATGACTCATTTTATTTTCAATTACCCTATTTGATTCATATTGGAATAACATTTTTTGACAGGTACTTTGAAATTATGTTTTTTTCAAATTCAATTTTGATTTTTCAACTTTTCAATTTTATTCCCAATCTGAAAAATATAGAACTTTAATGGTTTATCAGAAATATAATAAATATGTGTAATAAATCAGATATTAAATCGAAATTCATTAATCGTGTAATGGAAGCAGAAATGAAATTGAATCAAAATATTACAGAAGGAGAAAATATGAATATATTTCGTGAATTGTGTAGAAAGAAGAGTAAAGAAGCATGGTATTTCTTGTTCAGAAAAGGATATTTTATTGTTGGTCTTCCTAATACTATTCAAGTAAATCTAATCAAGGAAAGAAAGGAATCACTCACATTACGATATAAAGCACTGAAGAGGAACAGATTGAATGAATTCTGGAAATATTCTCATATAGCATATTATTTTCTACCGAATAAAAAGAATTTGTGTTTTACTTTATGGACATGTAAACAACCTGAAATTGCATTATTTAAGATTGGTTTAATTTTGAATTATTATTTAAAACCAGGAGATATTTACATGTATAATCCAATCCAAAGAGCTGGGTATAGATATTATAGTGGAGAGAATTTAATTATATATACAGTAAGTAATGAGATGAATGCTTTACAGAAAACCAGATTAAAAAATGCTTGGAATATGAAAATAGTTAATGGATTTAATATTGAAAATCGTTGGAAAGTAATTTTTTGTTTGAATAATAAAGTAGATTGGATAATGAAGGATCCGAAATGGTTTTTGGAGGAAATATGGGATCGTGATCCAGATACATGTAAACCATTGAATTTTGTAACTCATTTCATGTGTACTTGGTTAGGTGAAAAAGGTTTTAAAAAGTTTAAGGAATATTGTGAAATCCGTAAAATTCCAATTTGGACAGACTGTTAAATCAGAATCAATTTGCTTTGAATGATTCAGTTACTTTAGATAATTAGGTTAGATGATTAAATGAGATGACTAGAATGATGATTGGAATAATTAGAATGAGAATTCAATTTGGAAGATGAAATCAGGTTGAAAGTGCTTGAAACAAGGTTATGATGATGTTTAAGGTAATGTTAGAATATCCTGTTTTATTAGGTGTATTATTAGTATAAATTTGATTGTGATTAATTGAATAACATTTTTCATAATTTTGTGTTATCCAAATGAAATAGTCTGAAAAAAGGCCCCCTTATATATAAAAAAAAATATATAGAGACCCCCTAGCCTTTTTCTAAAGTATTTCATCTCAATAACATAAATATATAGTTTATATTTATAATTATTATATTATTAGATTATAGTTTATAAATAACATTATTTTGTAAATATAGTTTCTTTTAATATTTTTACTATACTTCATAACCCTGGTAGGTTTCCAGATACTCTTTGTTTTCCAAACTTCTAGGAAATTTCATTTTTCTAAAAAATGTAACTGTCCTTGAAGTTTTCTTGAACTATTGTTGAATTCCACTGTAACTTTTGTTGAATTTCCTAATATCATGAAATAAGTGGAAAAATCATTCTTTCATACAAAATGAATCTCAACTGATAAAAAATCATTTAATTAACTAATTAATCATTCAATTAACTAACCAATTAGCTAACTAATCAATGAATTCATTCGGATTCTACTTTAACTATATAGAATTTCCTTTTAAATTCTTGAACTTCTTCACCTCGGATTGCAAAATAATAATATGGGGAATATGGGATTATAATAAATAAAATATGTCCTAAATCTTCTTTTCGTGTCCAATATTCCATATCTTCTTTGGCTTCTTGATGCGTATAATCATATTTGTTTGTTACACGAAATCGAATGTATCTAAATTCACTATTCTCATCATCACATGTATAATGTTTATCTTTAAAATATGATATATCATACACTTTATCTCTTTGATAAAATATTATACAATCTATGATTTTTTGAATATATTCTACATCAGTACCTACAAAACATATTCCATGTTTGGATTTAGTTTCAATTATATCTTCAATTTCTGTTACAATATTAATTACATTACTATCAGTTATTCTAATATCACTATTCATATTCATTCAGTTCATTCTCAGATCGATTTTAAATCTAAAAAAATTATTCAATTCATTAGAATAATATGTTTTCTTCCTCTTTTCACATTCTGATATATTGTTATGCTTTGTGGTTCACCATTATATTGTTTAGTACGTTTCTCTTCTTTTATTCTCATTTTGTCAAATTCTACTCTTTGAATATCATCGTTTTGCATATTTAATTCTGACTTTCAAGTTCATTCATCATTTCCTTTATAGACTAACTATGAACATTTTAAATCTTTTTTTCCATTAATTTAATGATTCTTGTATGAACATAATTCATTCTAGTTCTCTTGGTATAGGGTTCGAATCTGATACGGTATTCCTTTTTCTTGAAATAATCCTATTAAAAAATATTCAATTCAATTTTGCTTCTTTTTTTGGTTTTAATATCATTGGTTCTATTCTCTTAATATCTTTATGATTCTCTTCTTTCATTCTCTCTAAAAGTATTTCAAAATCATTATCTGTTAATTCTACTGTACTATCATCATCTTCTGTTTCACTATCACTTTCTGTCTCACTATCAAAACTCTCTTCTGTTCCATATGAAATTAATACTCCTTTTTGCATTGGTTTGAATACTGGTTGATAATTAGATTTCTTACAGACTATTTCAAACATATCTTTATATTCTTCTTTAACCTTTCTAACAAAATCAGCTATTTGTTCACTTTCTGTACTCATCTAATTTGATTTGTGTTTTCTAGTTTGTTCATTCTCAAATATTCCACTAATGAACATTCACAAAAATATTAATTCACTTTCAAAATAGATTTCAACAAGAATTCAATTAGTTCTAGTTCAAGTTCTGTTCATCACAGATATCTCTCATCGATTTCCCTTAGAATAGGATATATTTCATCATTCTTATAAAGTAATTTTTTCTCTTCACATTCTCCTTTAAACAGAATATTCAACATACCACAATATCCATTTATTATACATTCATATTCTTTCCATCCTTCTTTATCTTTCTTATTCCATTTGATTCGGTTAACTAATACTATTTTATATACCATATTCAAATCATATTCTACATGATTCTTATTTCTTACTTTCTTTTTATCAATTTGTCCTTCTATTCTTGATCGTTCTTTGATTGTTGTATATTTATCTATTTGATATACTATTACTTTCTCTCCTGTATAATATTTATATCCCATTCCATTACATGTTGGATCATACATATATATCTCTTCTGGATTAATCACCGTATTTATTACATTAACTATTTCACTTAATACTCTATATCTATTCACTCGAATTATCATTCTATGATCTATTGGATACTTACTTCTTTTAGTTGTATTTCTATCTCGTTTAAATCGTTCTATTACACCTTCTTCTCGTTCTCGTTTCCATTCTTCTTGCCATGTTTTTTCTTCATCATTTCTAGGTTCATGTTTTAAAAATGTTCGATCTACTAAATATCCTAATCGATTCTTTTCCATCGTATCATCATATTCTTTAGCATGTCTCCTTTCTTTAATCTCTTTGCGTTCATCGGCATTCATTTCTTTTCTATTTCTAAGTTAAAACTAATCTTTAGAACTAATCTTTAAAAATTAACCAAGTTCATATTTCCTCACTTCAGGATTTATAACACAAAATTCTTTATAATATTGAGGGATTCGTTTTTGAAATATTTTTATTATATCTTTTAAAAACCGTTCTAAAACTTCTTTATCTTCTTGAATCCAATAATCCCATGAATACATATTACACCATTGAATACAATACATTAAATGTAATATTATTGGTTCAATATC
>Ga0247610_10005953_pt1 | contig 12764 bp, 17 predicted proteins | sample 174DNAGHGhighgp2_FD_193483 | JGI IMG/M metagenome (GOLD analysis project Ga0247610, IMG submission 193483) | Sheep rumen microbial communities from Palmerston North, Manawatu-Wanganui, New Zealand - 1742 DNA GHGhigh gp2 | ecosystem: Host-associated > Mammals > Digestive system > Stomach > Rumen...
TAGTTGAAATGTCTGTTGTCGGCAATGTCTGCACTACTACGCAATTAATGAAATTCAGACCACTAATAGTGGTGTTTAACATCTGTAAAGCCTGTGCCAATACATCAGCGAGGTTTCTCGGTGTCTGTTCTGTTGTATGTAAAGACTCGTCAAGTGCTATCGGTTTAGTTACTGTTGCCATATCTTCCCCTTTCAATTCCCATCATCAAATACAAGGTTCACCGCTCCGTCAACTACTGTCAAAAAATCAATATCGCCACTGCCACCTGCATCCTTGATAAAGTATGCGATACCATTTGTGAGTTTTGATGATGGCAGAGCATCATATTCAGATTGTGTCACTTCCTCGTATGAGGTGATTTCTGCGACTTTTGTTGTCGGGTCTACAACAGACGTACCATTAACCTCAACGTCAACAACATCGCCTGTTCCACCCCCACCACTTTGGTCGATTTTGTCCATGTTCTCATTGAACTCTTCACGGAAGTCGCCATAGTCGTCCGTTGAGTCTGGCTTGTATAGATTTAGGTTTGGAGTATATGTTGCCATTTATTCATCTCCGAAAAAATAATCAAGTAACGTAAAAGTATTATCGTTTGTTCCGCAATATTGCCCTGTTCTTATTACTGACGGATTACCACCCTGTTCATATATAGGGATTCTATCCATTCCTTGCACACACATTCCAAGTCCTTTAGTTCCGTCATACTTTTCAAGTTCGCACAACGCTCCATCAAACTCGTCAACTCCATAACTTATTGTCCTCGATGACGAACCACCGTTTATAATAAATTTATATGTGATACTATAAGCCGTTAAATCCACATCCTCATATGCTCCAACGGCATCCCTAAAATAATCGGGTTTTCTACCAGTTATCTCTACCTCGATATAGTTATCACTCAAAGGTTCGTCTTTATACAAACGGCATGACCCAACGGCATCTTGCAACACGCCAAGTTCAATAAGATTTCTTACCGAAAACCCATTTAATTTTGGCGGAGCAAACCATATATTATTTTCGTAAATATCCCACGCAAGAGCATTTACTTCTCTTAACTGTTCCAAATACGTTTGCCCATAATTAGAAAAATGAGCATAAAAAGCATTACTATATTGTTTTCCGCTTGAATCGGAGTTCCATGACCATGTATAGCCCTGCCCCGATATATAGTTGCCACTATTTCCCGATGTGTTCGGTGCTTTCGGGATTTTAACAGGCATCAGATTGAACCGATATTCGTTTCCGTTTGCGTCATAAAATTGCGCCCCTGTTTCAATGCTACCATCACCCGAATCGTTCCTCGTGACATCGTGACCATGACCAAAGATTGTAAACTTCAAATTCTCGATTGCATAACTCATGCTAAATCACTCCATTTTAGCGGATTATCGGTAACTGTCAGATAAACCTTTGCTGTGTGCAAGCCTTTGCCCTCGATGTCAAATCCGCAATTAGCACCGTAAATCCTCTTGCCAAGTAGTGACTTTTGCTCCGTGACTTCAAAGGTATAATCATCTTCATCGTCAACGCTTATCTCAACATCAACTGTTGCCGTGGCTGAAAGAGTGCCGTCACAAGTGAACATGAATCCCATTCGCTGAACGTCAACTGTCTGCTGAAACTCTATTTCAGCCACTTGGGTCTTGGTAGAGCCGACAGTTAGCGTGTCCGTGTTTGTGGTATGCAACAGCCAAAAGTCTTTGCCACCTATCTGCTGTCCGTTGTTATAGTCAGAGGAGAGACCAGCTACTGTTTTGCTGAACCTATCCTGCGCATTTGCTAATTTTGGGTTATCTCCTGTGCATTTAACGGTCATCGAACCTTCAGAACTGTTATAGACAATTTGAGTTATGACACCTATGTCATATTCATCCGCTTGCTTATCAATGAATTTTAGAACATCACCAACATCATATGTCGGGATCAATGGCATTTCTGCATCATACGGAACATAGTAAACACCATTCCATAAGTCAATTATCTCCTGCAATGCAGACAATCTGTTACTCTGATCTGTGAATTGCAGAAATGGATTAGTTCCCAAGTCAAGAACCAATCCGTCCTCATTTTCATTATCGACATACTCCTGCAGACCATCTGATTTGCTTATGTTATAAATACCATTGTATGTGGTTCTGTAATCGCTTAAATTGGACGAACCTCTGAAATCCGCAGGAACTGTATCATCCGCCACACCTCTATACTGTCCAAGATATAACTTGCCATCCCTGCCGATATAAGAATATGAGCCAAGATATGCTCCAAGATATGAAAGCACATCCCTCCATGTTTTTGCATCAGTAACTACATCAGCAAAGCCTGTCCTGCGATTTCCATTCGGCAATGCACTGATTTCTTCTGATGTAGAGCCAAGTTCGACACCGCAGGCTGTGCACATAGCAATAAGCCACTCATAAGGTAATTTAATATCTGCATTGGCAAGCGAAAAATTAGTATCCTCAAACTTGCTCATGTTGTCATAACCTGTGATACTGATATGGTCTGCTGTCTGCGTAGCCTTTCTAATCGTGAATATTCCCATGGGAATGGTATCTTCCGCACCATCGACAATTACAGATGTTTCAATGGTCTTTCCATATAACTCATATCTTGATACGGACGGAAGAATCAATTCTGCAGTAATCTGCCCGATATACACTGTACCTATATCAAGTTTCTGCCCCGATATCTGTTTAGAGATATTACAAGAAACGATATTATGTACATCATCAAAGGTAATAGGAGTATCAAGATCAATACTCCCACTCCAATGAATATGCCTTACTTCTGATTTAATTGCTGTTATAAAATCAGCCGATGCAGGATACATGCTTAAAACTCCTCAAGGTCAAACGATACTTCCCACACTCCCTTTACTTCCTTCAAATCTTCTGAACCCTTGCGAGGCTTGCAATTAAAATTTCGCATCCTCACTGTTCTCTCTTCATAATCGTCTATAATTGGATTATATCGTTTGAATGTAAACCTATCAACAGTTCTGAAACTGCCAAGTGTCTGTACTACATTCTGCAGACACACGAAAGACATTGTAGCCTTAAGTTTGTCGTATCGTGAAATCGTAACAATATCCTTGCCTCCCTCCGTCTGCACAGCCTTTTCTATAGTCAGTGAAGTTTCATTGCAATCTGTGGGAAACGGAATCACAGTTTGATTGAACATCATCGGATAATTTGTTCTTATGCTGTTATCACTCATCCTCTACCTCCCGAGCGGTATGCTGTTCTCTGAATAGATGTGGATACCATATCATCAAAAGGCTCATCACCAATTCTTACCTGCACCATGATATTGCGGAGTGCTTCAGAAATAATGCTTGCTATATCAACATTGTTAGATGAAGTCTCTGTATTATTTAAAGCATATCGCATATCACTTCGTGCATCAACAGTAGGCATCGAGAGAACATCGTTCATGGTATCTTCCAACTGTGACCTGCCTGCTTCAATTCCCGATGTAAACAAATCAATCATATCGGGAGCATAAGTATGGAAGTTACTCAAAGGTCCTTTTTCGGGTTCGCTGAATCCGAGATAATCAGCAATAGTTCCTGCGATGTCCTTGCAAGTGCTTACCACATCATTTATCTTATCCTTGATACCGCCAATAAAGTTATTGATAAGGTCATGTCCCCAAGTTTTTGCAGTATCAATAAATCCAAGAATGCTTTCACCAAAAGACTCCATGAGTTCTATTCCCGAACTAAATATTAAATCTCTTTGGTCGGTGATAAATTGGCAAAAAGCAAGAATAAGATCGAGTGCCGCCTCACCAAGTTTAGACACAAAACTCACAAGTCCCCTTGCAAGTCCTACTATAAGTTCCTTTGCAGCCTCATTTAACTTCGGAACATTTTCAATAAGAGCACTAACAATCTTCAATACAATTTCGGGGATGCGTTCTACAAGTCTCGGAAGTGCATTTATTAATCCTGTTGCAAGCCCTATAATCAGAGCAATCGAGGCATCAATTAAAAGGTCTACATTGTCAATAAGGGTATTAACAATTGTAAGTACCACATCAACAATCGTAGGCATTAAATCGGGAAGTGCTTCAGCAAGCCCCATAGCAAGAGCAAGAATAAATTGCATGCCAATTTCTATAATCTGTGGTAACAGGTTCAACAGAACAGGAATAATAGTATCGAACAATATAGGAATTTGCTCAACCAAAATGTTCAATATATCGGGAAGTGCTTGTACAAGTGCCGTAACCAATTCAGTTGATGCATTTAAAAGGGATGGTAAAATCTGCTGTATAATTGTAGGAAGTTTATCTGCAATTATAGGTGCAATGTTTTCGATCAGACTTGCAATACTGCCTATAGATTGCTCAATGGCAGGCATTAAATTGCCAAGTGCTACACTAACACTATCAGTAACATTACCAATCAAGGCGCCTAAATCAGCATTCGGGTCTGCAAAACCCGTAATAAGATTTTGCCAAGCGGACTTCATCGAAGAAAGGCTACCAGAAATAGTTTCATTTGCTTCCTTTGCTGTTGTACCTGCAATTCCCATTTCTTCCTGTACAACGTGAATTGCCTGCACGATGTCAGCATAAGACTCAATATCATACTCTATGCCCGATACTTCTTGAGCCTTATCCAACAGTTCCTGCATACCATCTTTAGTACCTGCGAATCCGAGCGCAAGGTTATCAAGCATGGTGAAGTTGCCACGGCTGAAACCTCTGTACGCATTTTGAATGGACTCCATTGTGGTGCCCATCTTGTTCACATTATCAGCCATGTCCGTGATAGACATATCCATCAAACGTGAAGCCTCTGCCGTATTTCCACCAACAGCAGAAACCATGGCAGCCGAAGACTCGATAGCGGTTTCCATGTATTCATTAGCGGAAAGCCCTGCCGTTTTCCAAGCATTGCTTGCATTTTCCATCATCATAGAAACGGCTTCAACATTGCCATTGGCATCCGTAAACAGAGTTTCAATACCACCTGCAAGTTGTTCATAATCGGCATATGCATCAACAGCCTGCCTTGTAACACCTGCTATAGCTGTACCTGCTCCTGCAATAGCAGTGCCCATTGCAGTGATTGCTCCCATGCCAATCCTTGCTCCTGTCGCAAGAGCAGAGCCAAGCGATGAGCCCTCGGATTTTGCTTCGTCCAAGCCTTGCTCATACTCGGTTTTGTCCATTGTTAACTTTGCAAAAAGATTAAAAGCGTTCATTGTTATTCCTTAAAATGTAATCCTGCACGTAGCATTATATCTGTTACAATCTCTTCACCACTTGTATTATCAGCGGGCTGATGCATTGAACCAAGGAAATCAGTATAACTTGACAATAAATATCGATTTTGCGGAATCAGTTGCAAACTTCTTGTAACATAAATGCGGTATGCTTCATCACGAAAATAATCATTAACTCGTGCCTCGACATACCGCATGAATGGTTTTAGTTCTCTTTTGCCTCGGTATTCTCCGTAGCAGAGCCAAAAGATTCGCTGTCCGTCTTTACCTTTTCCGCAAACCCGAAAAAAGATTTAGCCTCTTCATTTTCCCCTATCTCTGTAAGTATACCAACTAATCTTGTAATGATGTTGAGTCCATTGATAGGCTCGGGGTCAATGCGTAGCAACATTTGAACGACATCTGCTTTATGGCTTTTCAAAAGTTCCTTTGCAATATATATCTTGTTATTGCGATGGGCTTTAAACACTTTTTCAAGTTCCTTATCCGAAAAGATATTCGTGATAGGGTCAAGCAGGTCTGCCCACAGTTCAATGGCATCGTCACCTTGGTAATCTGATAATTTCTTCATTGGTTATCCTCCTTTGTTATATATATCAATCGGAGCGGGCTATCGGAGGATAACCGACAGCACCGCCCCGATGATACGCTATTTTATGCTGTGACAATCACAGTACAAGTGTCAGTGTAATCAACACCATCAACAGTAATGGTTGCGGTAATGATTGCATTACCCTCTGCAACGGCAGATACAACTCCACCGCTCACAGTTGCAATACTTGTGTCAGAAGATGACCAAGTAACGGTCTCACCTGCAGGGTTAGTCTGTGCAGTAAGAGTGATATCATCGCCCTCTGCAAGAGTAACAGCATGAGTATTGATAAGGACACTACCAAGTGTAGACTCACCGCCCTGTCTGATATAGATTTCATAAGGAACAGTATCCTGTGCACTCATGGAATAGTGACCTGTGAAAGTAAATGCAAACTTGCCCTTGTCCTTGTCGGCACTCTGAATTTGGAATCCGCCTGTATTCAGAGCATTCATAAGATGAATTGCAATGAAGCCTGCATTTGCTCCTGTGTTCACATCGCTGTAATCACCAATCCACCAAATGTCAGTGAAGTCTGTCTGCAGGATATCGTTACGAGGAATGATATGGGTTTCGTCAAGGGCATCCACATCAGCAGAACCTACAAGCAACTTGGTGGTAGTACCATCAACAGTAACGAATGTTCCACCAATGGTAACTTCATGGCTGTCAAGTTTCTTGAGTTCTTTCATGTTCTTCGGACAATTGTCAATATCTTCACCGAAATCCTTGTACTCGATAGAATCTTGGAACTGAACTCCTCCCGAAGTTGCTCCGAGAATGTTTCCAATCTCACCTGTATTGGGTATGAAACTATCAACAAGGATACCTGCATTCAACTGAATGTTCTGAAACGTAGTTGTAGGAATCTGTGTATATTTCATTTTACTTCCTCCTGTTAATCTAAATATTCGATCATGATGTTCAAGACTATTCTTCGTATCATTTCATCACTTGAATCGCCCATTCGTTGTGCCCATGGGGTATCTTTCTGTACCCACATCGCACCGCCATCATATGATAGCATCCTGCCTCCACGAGTGATGAAATTCTCAATATCTTGTACTTTTTCTGTGATTTCGCTCCAACTACTACTACGATACCATACTGATGCCGTTTGAGCAACCGTATTTCCAAACGTGTCCGTACTTACCTCGTAGGTGATGTATGGAAAGGGTGTATTATCGGGAACTGAATTTTCATCGTAGGCTTTGAGTCCAAAACCATTCCAAAATCTGTCAAGTGTCTGAACTTTGTCCATCGGGTAGCCTCCATTCCTCTGCTGATACCTGTCTCATATCAAGAGTCGCACTTGTAGGAGTTTTATTATCATCCCCATCCGATGTTACTCTGAAAATCTTACCGTCCGATACCCTTTTAAACACATCATGGTATTGAAGATTCAAGGCTTTAGTTGTTGTTACTGTATACAGGGCGGTCACTCCTTGCTGTTCTGCAATCCTTGCCTGCATAGAACTATTAAGCACTATAGCAGAATTAAAATGCACACCGTCTGTATACCTCACAATGTATCCGCCGTATCCATCATCAACAATCTCCTTGTTCATGACGACACAATCTTCCATTGCATTTAACAATAAACTCATAAAACAAACCTCAAATCTTTCTGAACACATTTAATCGAGAAGCAAAAACATTTTTCCAATTTGGAAATCCGCCACTTCCATCATTAGAACCGCCTGCAGACTTCGTATAAGAATAACCGCCAAACGACTCGCTTGAAAAGGGTGACATAGCCTCGCTATTAATATTACCATACTTAGCCTGCCAATCGGATATATCATTTACCAAATTCAAAAAATCTTTTGGCACTGACATTTCCCAAATTCCACCATGGAATTCTCCCTCATCAACTAATGGATTTTTTGTAGGGTCTGCCAAATCAGTGACACTATAAACTCCGTCATTTTTTCTGCTTCCAATTATTCGTATGTAGTTGGTCTTGAAATCAAAAGACGGTGTAATCACACCATCTTTGATTTCGAAATTACCTATGTGCTTATCACAATCATAGGTAAAGAAGTTTTTGACTTCTGCACAAATCAATCCGAGCATAATTACACCGCCTTTATATAGTTATTTCTTTCCGTTTCTGCCTCTGCGAGTAGGTTTCACCTCCACGGTATCAACATGTTCAGATTCAGAAAAGTCTGCGTCCTCAATCGGAGGGTTCATAAACGGCTCGTCTGCCTCCTCAAGAACAGGTGCAGGACTTTGCTCTACAATCTCTTCAGCCTCTTCAACCTCTTTGACCTCTTCAATCATAGGCTTTTTTCTTCTGTTTTTACCGCTTAACAGTTGTTCAATCCGCTCGGGAGAAACTTTTGCATCAACATGGGGGAATGTATCCCCCACGTTGTAAACTCTGTCTCCGTCTTGCATATCGGTGAACATTTCTATGACTCTATATGCCATATTATACTCCCGTATCCTTAACGTTAGCAATCCACAGGGAACTCGGATTGTACAGAACAGGCATGAACAGAGAAGATGCCTTTGTCCAAAGGACGGTAGGGTCATTTTCTGCCCACTGCATAATGTAAACGTAAGGGCTGATGCCCGAAGTGTTTACATCCTTAAGGTTAGCAACATCGGCTTCGGGTGAGTCTCCCCACAGACCTGTTCCGAGTTTTCCGCCTGCATTTGATGCAAAGAAAGTAATCTTATCCTCGGGGAAATACCTCTTAGTAGTGATGACAGGTCTGTCATCGCTTCCGACTACAGCACTTGCACCATAGTTAAGGTCATTGGTGATGATTCTGTTAATGCCGTACTCATCAGACAGGAAATTGGTGAGTGAAGCCTGTGAAAGCAGAGAACCTACTCCAATGTTTCCGTTGATAGCCTTCTGCAGTGCGGTATTTCTGCGCATCTTGGAGAGAACCTTCTTGGAGGTCATCATTCCTGTGATGATAACACCCTTTGCAAGAGCCTTATCGATGATATCCTGTATATCCTCCATAGGGTCTGCAGAAGCAGCGGTCACATCGACCTCATTTGCAGAAGCAAGCTGTGATGCATCAAGACCGTAGTCAACAGTAAGGTCAAGGTTGTTCTCCTTGATAGTAACCTTACCTGTAGCCATGAGTTCATTCTTTGCAACCTTGGTTCTTGTGATAACTTGATCAGCGAGTCTGATACCATCGTTAAGAACATAGTCGTAAAGAGTAGCATCGCCCTGCACACCTGCTCTCATAAGAGCACGAAGTCTCTCAGATTGATTAATCTTAACCTTGATGAGACCCTTTTCGATATTGTGAGTATCGATAGGTACTCTGAAAGTCTTCTGTGCTTCGGTATCAAAACCGTGGAACTGAGCCATCATAGGAATGCCGTACTCGGATGCAAGGCTCTCCCACTTTGCAACAAGGTTATCGGTCTTTTCATCACCGAAAAGAGTATCGATAGGGTCACTCTGACGAGTGGGTACTTGTGAACCGATATCAAGCCAATCTTCCTTGGCAACTTTTCCGAAAATATTATCTTCCCACTTAAAGTTAGGCATGTGTTTTACCTCCTCAAAAATTAGTAAGGTCTTGTTACTGCAGGAGCAGTAGCGATAAACTTGAAGCCGAGTGCCTGCAGAGCAGTCTTAGCCGCTGATGCGAGTCTTACGTAAGACTTTGCATAATAAGTCTTGCCCTCTCCAACTGTAGTGTCAGTTGAAAGAGTATAGATATAAGAGCCTGCCGAACCGCTTCTCTCATACCAACCTTTTTCAGCAGGATTATCACCTGTTTCGGGTGTTACCGCATCATAGGATTCACCTGTGATTGCAAGTCTGTCCTCATATACAACTGCATTCTTGGTAATTACAGAACAGGGCATATCACCGTTGGTGACATCAACATCTTCGTAGAGGATGCCCTCTGCATTACCGTCATTAGTAGGATATGCAGTTCCCATAGGAATATGCTTTGTACCATCCTCGGAAGTGACCACAAGGGCACTGTCAGCGGATGCTTCTCTTGTTTCTCTGATTACATTCTCATCACCATTCGCAAGGAAATATCCAGGTGCATAGGTAGTTCCCTTGCTAACGACATTGATAAATGACATAGTTTAATCCTCCTTTGTTGGATTTCCGTAATGTTCGTTGCGATACTGTGCAACCAACGCAGATGCATGGCTCGTTTTCGGCACGTCTCCACCATTGTTTGAGGGGGGATTGCTCACATCTGCACCTCTCTGATGAGTGGTTTGGATAAAATCTGCCCACTCTTTCTTGACACTCTCGGTTATCTTATCTGCCTCTTCGACATTTCCGTCTTTGTCAAACTTAATACCGTCAATAGCAGATGCCGAAACCTTTAAAACACTGTCAATACGCTTTGCAGAAATTCCTGCCTCTTCAAGAAGTTTCTTGTATGCAGATTCCTTTTTAGCCTTGGTAGCCTTAGCCTCCGTATCAGACTTGAATCCGTCAAACTCTTTCTTGAGGTCGGTGTATTTCTTTTCCCAATCGCCTTTCTTGAGGTTTTCAAGTTCAGCGTTAGCCGTTTCGAGATTCTTCTTTACCTCATCAACATCCTTACTCTGCTCCTTGAGTTCATCGTACTCCTTTTGAACCTTGTCACGCTCATCTTTAAGAGCGTTCACAGTTTCGGTATGAGCATTGATAATTTCATCGATTTTTTCCGCAGGGATGTCCATTGCAGACAGCATTTTTCTTGTAAGTGCCATTTTATCTCCTTTTCCTCGGTGGCATTTCTTTGCCATTAGATAGTTTTTAAATAGTGGGAAATTACTTTATCCCTCTATTTGAGATAATAACACCCAAAAAATATAAATGTCAATAAGTGCATGTACGATTCTAAAACAATGAAACATTTTGGGCACTTTTATAAAAGTCCTATAGAACATTATTTTTTCTAAAAACTTTTTTATTTTATATCATAATTATACATCTTTAAAAATCATACATTATAAAAGAAATATAGTAAATATAAGGGTTTGAGGGCATTTTTCCGAAACTTTGTTCGAAAAAATAGCCCTCAAAAATCGGTCATAAAATAACATTAACTTTTTAATGCAGCCTCTAAATGCTGTTGCCATTCATCTGTATGGTCTTTTAATGCGTCTCTTAAAAAATGTTTCTTACCGACCTTATGTTTATGATTTCCAAACTCAACTTCTTCCGCATACTCGACATTTGAACCAATGTATACAGTTCCAACCTCGGGAGTTCCGTTTGGAGTCGAAGGACCGTCTTTATTGTCTCCCTTTTTGCCATCGTCACCTCCGCCCGAAGCGTCCGAAGTTGCCCAAGCGATAGAATTATGCAATCGACCTGTATCCACAGGGCAATCCTCTTGGGCATAAGTGGAAGCGGTCACTCCGATACCTTTAAGTGCAAGTGGTATCTGTTCCTCAACAGCCCTCATGACATCATCAGTAAAATCTTCAATTTTGATACTAAAAGTTTGCCTTGCCATTAGTAAACTATATCCTCCACCTCATCATCATATGTTGGTATGGGTTCAATTTCCTCCGAACAGGTCACATCAAGAGTTGGTCTATCAAAAAAATAATTTGTCAAAACTTCAATAATGTTTCGTATGTCATTTTTATCATCAACGACAAAGGTTCCTCCAATGGGATGAAGTTCGGACATTTCAACCCTAATTTCTGATGCTAAAAATGGATTATTCATTCCGTCAAACAAAAATTCTTTACCATCATAAGTGACTTCAAGTTTTTCACCGTCTCTTATTCCGTTTGCTGTTATTTTCATGTTATCCTCCTGCTTTATTAAGGTGTAACTGAAAGCAATCCTAAAATCCAAGCCTGCATGTCAGGGTCTTTTGCTAACAAAGTAGGGTCAGTATAAGCGTATTGAAATCCCATAGATACAAGTTCGTAGGCACTTCCACCGTAATCTTTACCCATATAAGCACTCAAAAAATCATCTTTTCTTGATTTTTCGTCTCTTCTGTAGTTGCCACCAAGCCACTCCAACTCTTCACCTGCGGTTCTTCTGTCATAGAAAATTTGTTCCTGTTCTCTAATACCATTGACAGTTCTTTCAAACCTATGACCAAGTTCGTGAATCGCTGTTGTTGCTGAACCTGTACGCGCAGGGTCACCAGAAATAGCAATAATGCTTTCAGAATGGCTATAATATCCTCTATCAACTTTTTTAGGGGTTAAATGTCCTGCTCGAACAGATGCCTCAATCCAACTTGTCGGATAAAAACCATATGCGCTCTCAACAACATTTCTCATTTGTGACCTCGAATTATTGAGGTGATATGATAAGTCAATTCCCTCACTACCCATAGGTCTGATTTCACTTAAAGTGTTAAAAAGTGACTCGGTGTTTTCTGCAAAAGTTCCCTTGAGGCTTCTTCTCGCAACTTCAAGTGCCTCCGAAGCCTGTATATAATCATCAGACAGTTTAACATCGGTTATTCTGCTTAAAGTATCATGAAAATATCTTGATATTTCTTCATCAGTAGCATTCCTCCAATAAACGCTTTCATCGGGGTAAAGCAATCCACGCTTTATTGCAACAACTTCTTTGTATTTTTCATCATTATTTATATTATCAATGACACCCTGCCCTGCATCGTAGAGTCTTTGTTCTGCCTCGGCAACTTTATCATATCTAACCTGCAAAGTTCTATTAACTTCATCAGCAAGTATATGCCCTGCCTCCATAACCTTTTCGGAGGTAAGACCATTTTGAGCAACATCATCAGCAATGGCTCTTATCCTATCAGAATAACTTTGAGTGACAGCAGGTGTACTTGTCGTTCTCCTTGCTCTTTCATCAGCCATCTGCATATCATGGATAGAGGTTGTCCTGCCCCCACCGACATACGAAATAGAACCGTCAGCCCTACGGTATCCGATAACTTTTGTTCCCATCGTACATCTGCACATCCACACTTCTTGTGCAGGACCTTGCCCA
>Ga0247610_10005954_pt1 | contig 12763 bp, 9 predicted proteins | sample 174DNAGHGhighgp2_FD_193483 | JGI IMG/M metagenome (GOLD analysis project Ga0247610, IMG submission 193483) | Sheep rumen microbial communities from Palmerston North, Manawatu-Wanganui, New Zealand - 1742 DNA GHGhigh gp2 | ecosystem: Host-associated > Mammals > Digestive system > Stomach > Rumen ...
TCATAATGTTGATTGTTTTATTGGGTAAAAAAAAGACAGACCTACATTTTTTATTTGTAAGTCTGTCTTTCAACAATTTAACGGTTTAACAGCTTAACGTTTTGCGTACTGCAAAACCATTTTAACTGTTTAACGTGCCGCAGGCACATTTTAACGTGCGCATCAGCGCATCTTAACGCACTCTCACGCCGGTAGCATTGTAGATGGCGCCGTCGGGACGGAGGATGTAGAGGATGCCGTTATGCAGGATCTTCACGGCTGCCGGAGCGTCCGGACGGGTAAAGATATCCTCAATACCTGTAGCATCGTTGTAGAGGGCTTGGATAGTTAGATCAGCATTTACATTGGTGTAACTTCCGCTCCATCCGGCGAAGATATATCCCTCGCGTACCGGATCTTCGGGTGCGGTAGCCGAGCCTCCTGCATCCACGATCTCGCATTTGAGCGTTGAGTTATCCCAGTCTATGAAGGTAACGAGGTACTGACCTTCTTTCGCGAACATCGCCTTGACGGTGAGGTTGCTTGTAACCTTGCTGAAGTCAGCACTCCAACTGGCGAAGGAGTATCCGCTGCGTGCCGGAACGGACGGAGCGACAGCAGCCTGTCCGTAGGTCACTTGTTGGGCAGCACCGAGTTGCGTACCGTCCCAGTTGAGGAAGGTGACGCTGTAGGTCATTGCCTCGTACTGCGCCTTGACGGTCATGTTCGCTACGACGCGGCTGAAATCCTTGTCCCAACCGGTGAAGGTATGTCCTTCGCGAACCGGTGTCTGCGACGGAGCGGCAGCAGCGCAGTAATCGACGTGCTGCACCTCTATCTCGTTGTCGTCCCAATCGACGAAGCGTACGGTGAAGGAAGCGTCCACATCATCGGTGATCGTCGTGAACCACGTCGTCCACGGGGTCTTGTTGTATGCCTGACGGTAACCACGGGCTACATGGAGCGTCGCGTTGGATGCAATCATCTGGAAGGCATTGGTCATAGCGATGTCGGGCATCATGTTCTCGCCGTTCTCGGCAATCTCCCAACCAATAGGCGGCTCCGGATTGTACATATATACGTTCGCCAGTTGCGGCATACTGCCTAACATGCTCAGACCCTTGATCGACTTCGGCAGAATGAGTTTCTGCAAAGCGGAACACTCCTGGAACGCACCCGCCTTGATATACTGGATTCCATTCTCCAACTCGATCTCCGTCAAACCGCTGCATCCGGCAAAGGCCTGCTGGCTGAGGTTCGTCACGGTGCATCCCTTGGCAACCGCCGGAACGGTGATCTTGCCAGTCGTGCTTGCATCTACGGCAGGGTGCATAACGAACGGCAGACCGGTCACGGGATCCGGCATCATCAGTTGCTCCATATAACCATAGACTTCGCAGGTCAATGTCATCGGATCGGTGATACGGAAGGTCATATCCACACCTTCAACGGTCTTGGCGGTAAAGAGTGCATCGTCCGTCACATGAACGATCAGTTTGCATACAGGCATCGAGTGTACCGCCTGATGGTCGTAATCATTCATACGGAAGGTGATGGTATCGTCGTACGGGTATGTTGAACCCATCTCCGGTTTGATAAAGAAGGCAGGCAGTGTCTTCTCTCCCTCGCCGCACGGATTGACTTGCAGCGGACCATGATGCATCACACTGATGCCGCCGTTGTAGTCCTCCGGCGTTACGACGAGGTTCACCAGTTTGGCACTCTGGCCCTTGGTCATGGTAATCTCAGTGATGCCATTCTCAACAGCGATAGCCGTTCCTTGGATAACAGGCATGTAGTCGGTGCTGAATACTCCCAACAGACACTTGCCGCTGACATCGGAACCGTCGGCAGCAGTAGCCGTGATAGTAGCGGCACCATAGTTATGGATAGTCACCAGACCATTGGCATCCACCGTAGCCACATCGGCATCATCGGACGACCATGTTACCGCATTATTGTCCGCATTACCCGGAGTCACCGTTGCATAGCATTGGAAGGTCTTGGTACCCAGTTCCGCGCTTGGCACTTGTACACTCTTCACCTCCGGCGACACTTTCACGCTCACGGCATATACGATCGGCTCGAACTGCGCATGTACGGCGGTCTGCTTGACGATGCTGTCAAACGAGCAGTCCCAACCCATGAAACGGTATCCCTCACGGGTAGGATCAGCAGGAGCGGTTGCGGCTTGACCTGCCTCCACCGTGTCGCGTTTGAGCAATGTGTATTGCCCTGCGAACGTCTCGGAGGGCGTATAGAAGGAAACGATGTAGTTGGTGGTGAACTCTGCGCTCACGCTCACATCGCTTGAAACGGTCAAACCGGTGGACGGGTTGTAGTTATTCCATTTCTTGAGCCAGTAGCCGCTATACGGCACTGCCGTCAGGTGGATTGTCGTTCCTTCCGGTACAGCATTCAGGTCGATGCCGCTTTCGTTCACTTTGATATAGCCGTTGTCCGCATCCCATGACACTTTATAGCGCGGACCGAGGTCGGCTACGATATTCGGGAAGTTCTGCCATCCTGCCGCATTCTGGTACTGAGCCTGCACACCGCTCTTGGTCAGCACATGCAGCGTCACGTTCTTGCCGGTAATCTCCGACCAGTTGAAGCTGTTGCTGCCGTTCAGCATCGGAGGATTCTCCGCATAACAATAGACATGTCCGCCGTTCTGGAACTTGAGGAACAGACCTCTGTCGTCAATCTGCTGCATACCTGCGCCGAGGGTGATTGCGCCTACCGAGGCGAAGTTATTGTCTCCCAAATAGAGACCGAATGCATTGGAGGCAACGGATGTGGTAGTCTTGGTGAACTCGATGTGAGCAACATACGGCATCCAGTCGTACCATGTATCGGAGTAGCTGTCTTGCCCTGTTGCAGCCTGCGCGGTAGGCATAGCACCGTTGCAGTTGATGGTCAGTTTCTGGTCGGAGCCTAACTCCCATGTGCCGTTGCTGCCAAGAGGACCGGAAACAGGGATAAGAGCCTCTGAGTAATCCTCGTCCGCTACCACATTCATCCGGCTCCAGACAGGATTGTTGTATGTCGCATTGTAGCGGTTCACAAAGTCCGCCGGTACATGCAGGGTGATGTCGCTCAGTGTCAAACCGCTGAACACATTGGAGTTATACTGGTTAGCAACTGTTGCAGGATAAGGAGATGACAGATAGATGTCCGTCAGTGCCGTGCCGTTGAAGGCATCGTTCTCAACGCTATGCAGCGATCCGTTGATACGGACGGTCTCTAAAGCAGTACAGCCTTTGAAAGCCTCGCTCGGGATAACATGACCCTTCACGCCATTCAGCGTCACCTCTTTCAGACCCGTACAGCCGCGGAAAGCATTACCTATATACGCATTGCTGACCGTCACGCTCTCCAAAGCAGGGCAGTTGACGAATGCCACATTCTCTATCGTATCAACGCTCGGGAACTCGACCGTCTTGAGGGCGGTGCATTCCGCGAAACAGCGGAAACCGATGATGCGTGCGTTTGCCAGTTGAACATCCGTCAGAGACGTACATTGCTCGAAGCAACCGAGACTGCCATACTCACGGAACTCCTCTACATCGTTCAGAGGAACCTCCTTCAGTTTAGGACAGTTGCGGAACGTACTGTAGAGCTTCTTTACAGAAGACGAGAAAGACACCGATTCGAGGTTAGGCAGATTGTTGAAACTGCGGTACAGCTCCGTCAGTTCGCCTAATACTTCTATCCGTTTGATTTTGCCGGCGTTTGTACCCCAGTCGTGAACGGTATTCTGGTCTTGCAAACCGCTACCGGTCTCCAATGAGGAGCAACTGATGATCATGGTGCTATCAGCATAGAGAATCCACATGCCGTTACCGAAAACATCTCCGGCTTCGATACTGCCGTGCTCACCAATATAGTCCATCGAGAACAAATTCCAATAGAGGGTGTTGGCATAAGTCACTACGGATGATTCCGGCACGTCCAGACTGACAGCTTTCTGACCCGTAGCGTTCTGCGCCTTGCGTGCCGCATATTTGGCTTTGGCAGGGGCGTTGTTGGATACGCGACCGAGACCGACGAAAGTCTGTGCGGTTACCGTAGGCGGTACAGCCGCTTTCACTGCCATGACATCCACCAGACCGCAATTGTTGAACACTTTCTCGCCCATGCTGCTGACCTCCTTGCCGAACTTGACTTTCTCTAACGACGAGCAGTTCTCAAAGGCTTGGTTGCCGATAGTCTGAACGCCCTCGGCTTCTACCTCCTCTATCTGGTCATTGTTCTTAAACGCATTCTCGCCAATAGAGGTAACGGTTACAGGGACCTCTACCTCTTTGATTTGAGATTCTCCCTCGTTCGGAGAAGCAAAAGCATTGTTACCAACAGATGTAACATTGTTACCCATCACTACTTTTCTGATAAACTTGCGATAGTTGTACCAGGGTTGTTCACTCGCTCTTGTATAGTTTGGAATATTTCCGGTAACAGTCAATACTCCCTCCGCGTTCAGTTCCCATGTCGGGTTAGAACCGTGAACAGGGAGATTCATTTGTACATCTGTTCTAAAAGAGTTCCATGCGGCTGAAGCCTGATAACTATTGAGATATGCCACATCCACATGCAAAGTAGTGTTAGAGGTGTTTGCTCCACTAAATGCATCATTACTTGTAACAGGTGCTGTAGAAAACACATAGATGTCTCCGCCATTCGCAAAAGCACCTTGGAAAGCTTTCGCTCCTATGCTTTGCAATTCCTTGCCAAATGTAAGTCTCATAAACGGACATCCCAAAAACGCTTGTGCGCCGATTGTTTGGACGTGTGTTAAGGGTATAGCATATAACTTACTGCAACCTTCAAAAGCACTTTTGTCAATTTGCTTCAAGTAATCTGCATCCACAGAGCGTAATTTGGAACAATTCTTGAATGCATTTTCACCAATGCGTATCACATTATATATAACTCCCTTAGGTCCCGTCACAAGTTCCAGATTCACACAACCGGTAAACGCGTTGCTTCCAATGCTTTCACCGGCGTTAGTAATGTACACCTTTTCAACGTCATTGCGCACGCTATACCACGGTGCGTTACTTGCTTGTGCGTAATCCGGAATCTCTCCTTTGTGCGCCAAAACAGAGCCCCACAGATTCCAATTCTCGTCGCCGGGAACTATTTGGAGATAATGGTCGTATATATTTGGTTTTGATATATTTTCGTACACTTTCTTATTATATTTGCTATATTCGGACGGAGGCACAATTATCTTGACTATTTCGTTCTTGTTAACAAATTTACGTTCATAATATTCATGTGTTTCATAGGTGTAATATTGTTTGCTTTCAACAACTTCCCAGTGGCATTGTTCGTTAATCGGCATCGATGATGATGTTATATAAATACCATTTGTACTTTCATACGGATTCCCGAATAATCTATAGCAATCAAAGAATGCGCTCATGTCTAATGTTTTAATCGCCGGAAGGGTAACCTTTGCAAAAGCAGCATGCGAAAATGCAAATGCTCCAATCTCCTTTACATACGAAAAATCAAAATCGGTAAGACTTAAACAGCAGTAAAATGCAAAATCTTCGACAACAACATTAGCTGTGTTAGGAGCATCGAATGATACGGACTTTAATTCAGTGAGTCCGGTAAATGCATATTCACCAATCCGCTTGACATTGGAAGAAAAACGAATGCTTTTGATTTTGACAGCATATGCTCCCCATGGAGCCAAAGTTCTCTCAAGCGAATACGGGTAGCCTACTTTCTTATAATTAAGACTTTCACTAACAAACATATAATATTCACCATCGGACCACCCTGTTTTATAATTAGGGATGGTAACCGCATCCACATACAACTCCCCTTGGTCGTTGATGCGCCAAGTACCGCCGTTTTTGAACGTGCCGGACATGGTGTTTTTGGCGGCGTTCACCGTCCATATAGCCAACAGGCTACAGACGACTAAAGTTAATAATTTTTTCATAAGCATTTTTGGCTGTTATATCCCGTCGCCCCATCGGTTTTAAAGATTGTTTGTATTGTTAGTTTGTTGTTGTTTGTTTTTTCCTTTTAATCCTATAGGGTTACTATACCCTTGCTATACCCATAGGCTATTATTGACATTGGATTACCAAATTTTCGGACACGGTACATTTCCGAAAAATAAATTTTGCGCTCAGGGAACATTTTTTCATTAAAATATTTGCATATATCATTTATTTTTACTACTTTTGCAGCCGAATAGAGTTCACCAATTGGTGGACCACCGTTTAGTAAACTACCTAATTGTTTGTAAATTAAAAGATTAATACGATGAAAAAAGAAGCGAAGCCGGCATCAATGATCTGCTCATGCAATGCACTCCGCTATTTATGGAGCAGACAGGTGGTCTGACATCGTATCAGCTCAATCTGCTGCGAGCCATTGTAGATGGTCAGCATACGCAATGGACCTCCCAAGAAGTGCTCTCCAAATATGGTTTGGGCACTAAATCCAATGTAGCGAAGATGCAAAAAGTAATGCTTGAGCGGGATTTTATTGTTTCTACAGAACAAGGACTTTTTCTTGCAGACCCCGTTATGAAGCTGTGGCTTCAGCATCGGTAATCCAATATGTCAAAGATCGTTGCGGGCCGTCGCGCCCGCATTTTTATTTATTATACAAAAAGACGGCACGTGACACGAAATCACGCACCGCCTTTAGCGTTGCTACTGTATCTTTTACACCCTTTATGCTACCATTCGCAACATGGGGGGGGTAAAATTAAACATTTGATTTATAGCGAGTTGCATAGGGGATTAAGGAATTGCTTTTAGTCAAAGTTAGTATAGTTGTCTGAGAAATATGTGCTGATTTCTCTTATTATGTCAGGATTCTTTTCTACTACATATTTGCAAACCAAAGCATATGCACTTTTTTCTATTATTTGGTAGTGTAAGTAATGTTCCTCAGAAAAATAAGTAGTCAATATACGCCTATACACACGAAAACGCTTTGTTTCTTTTTCACTTTCGCCTATGAGGTTCGCACCAATGAATCCAAACGATGAGCCTGGATATTGTTCAGCCAACTCCATCAATATAGCAATACAAGTATTGATAATGGGACGTGGCTCATTCAAACCAGTTAAGCGGTTGTATTTGTGCGGGTTTAATCGATCATCCTTTAGGTAGAACTTGATTCCGAAGAATTTGTTCGGATATTCCTCCACACGCACAATATACCATTTTTTAGTGCGTGAAGAGCGGAAATGATAAATCAGCACAGGTACATCCCCTGTGCTCTGTCGGGTAAGAAATGTATAAGGATAGTGAGGAGGAAGCATTATGCCAAATAGCCATAAGTAGGTATCCGATACTGCTGCAATTCATCACTATGTACGCGTTTGAACTCGTACAACTGATTGCCTTTCTCAGTTTTTGTTTCTTTAGTGCCTAACAAAGTTCCCATAATACATAATTATTATTTTCGGCTGCAAAGGTACAACAAATATTTGGAATATACAAGGATTTAACGATAAAAATTATATTTATTTAAGATTTTAGCGGGAAAGACTTGTTATTCGCACAAGGATGCGAGCGTAGCTTCGAGGTGGGACGGCTTGCCGTGTCGGTGTCCTCGAAGGTACAACAAATATTTGTTTATTTTTTACGACATACGCAAGGTTTTTGGAAGAAAAATAAATTTTGCACGGCATTTTACCAGTTTAGGTAGGGTTTGGGGGCGGTTTTATCCCGTCGCCCCATCGGTTTTAAAGATTGTTTGTTATGTTGATTTTGTTTGTTCAATCTTAATGGCAGGAACATATTGCAAAGCACAAACATACATACACAAAATGCGTGAACTTTCGTTCGCTTCATTTGATTACTCGAGGTCTTCGACTACCTTAAAACTTCAAATTTACGCACAGAAAACTCACGCTGATACGTGAGCGTGCATAAACCGTACTTGAACTAATAATGATTTCTGAAGTTGTCGAAGTTCCAGATAATCAAGTTAGGCTTATTACGCTAATTTATGTATGCGGCGCACGTTTGCGCCTGTCTTCGCTTTTTTACGCTGCCGAAGTCAGCTTTTTCCCGTTTAACGTCTATGGAGAAGACGATGAGTTAACCAACTTTGCCTGTCTGTAATTCCGTTTGGAGGAAAGAGAATACATATCGCGGGCTTTGATAATAAAGCGTGGTATTGTCTTCCAACAGGCGTTGGTATGTATCTGAATTGAGCACGATAGATAGTGCTTGCTCCATCGTCAGTTCCGGTTGTTCTTCCATGAGTAACGAAGCCAACTTCGTCACCATGTCCAGTTTCATTTGATCTATCTCGCTCATAGTCTTTTCAGTAGTTGGATGGCGCGTTCTGTGCCGAAGAAATATTGGAAAGTAATACCTTCCATCCGATGCAGATTCCTCGTGAACGTCTCCAAATCAATCATCTGGTTCTCAAACTTCCACAACTGCACGCCAACTTTATCGTTTGCAATCGGTCCGTAAACAATATCATAATCGTGCATGGGTTTGTCAGTATCGTTGCGGCGATTCATGAGGATGAATTGCGCCCATTCAAAGGTATATGCATCGAAACGGAGCACTTTGAGTTGATTCATCTGCTGCTCGTCCACCTCGTACGTTAGTACGGTCGGGAAGCCGGTTTTGATCTGGTCAAATTTGGTCTTAGCCATCTCCATTGCCTGACTATACTCACGCGACAAATAGAAACCCTGACCGAAATCCTTGTTAGGCTTGGACTTGGTCAGATCAATCGTGTCAAACGCCTTATTCGTACCGTGGTACAGAATCATACGAGTGCTCCTCCGTTTTTATGGCAATACTCCGCCATGTCGTTGACCATAGATGTAAAGGATTGCGTATGCACGTAGTCATAGTGACTGTCCACGAACGCAATACCTTGGTAGCGACTCAAGTAGTTAAACGCCTGCTTGAGCGACAAGCCGAAACGCTTACCGAACTCGGTCGCAAAAATCAGCGTCCATTCCAATTTGTCATACTTGCTATATGCCATATTTTGTTACCTTTGCAACTTTCGGCTGCAAAGTTACGGAAAAATTTTGGATTACGCAAGAAAAATGTGATTTTTAGTGCATTTTGTCAGCATTTTGTGTGAAAGTGTGAAAATGTGAATTTTTGCTCTGTCAAAATTTACATAATCGTTCGAACGCAGTGAGATAAGAATCAGATTTCGTTGTTGTCAAGGACTTGCTTGGCGAGTTGGTTAAGTTCGTCCGTGTCGATCGGTATCAGCACAATCTCCTCCGGCTCCAGATCGAGCAGGAACTGCATGTAGGTTGGCAGCGTCAGCAATCCTCCTTCTCTACCGATATTGTAATCTCCGAACTTGATGATCCGTTTCACTTGGTACTTCTCCGGATGCGCCAAAACCGTTTTGGCACTCTTGGCCTTGGACGATTTCGCTTTTACCTCCAACGGCACGCACTCTCCGTCCATCCGCACCAGGAAGTCCAACTCCAGACCGGAATCCTTTTGGAAATAGTACAGACTTTGCGCTTTCTTATGGAGCGTGTCTGCCATTAGGTTCTCGTAGATAGCACCCTTGAAGCCGCCTAAATTACCTTGCAGAATGTCAGCACGTGTGCCGGCACCTAACATCTCTATGAGCAGACCTATATCGGTTACATAGACCTTGAACACATTATCTTTCGCGTTGCCTTCCATCGGTAAACCGGTAATATCCGTATTATAGCAACGGCAGATGATGCCAGCATCCTCCAGCCACTGTAATGAGCCAAGATAGGTGTCACTTCTGCCACCGGGCTTCACTTGGTTGTACTGGAACTTTTTGTTCTCTTTTGCCAATTGCTTGGGAATAGAATTGAAGCATTCACGAATATGCGGTTTATCTTTGTCTGGAGCATACTTGACCATATCGTCCCGGTACTCCTTCAAGATAGACTGGTGAGCTTTGCTTACCTCATTCATATTATTGGACGAAAGGAACGCATTAACAGCTTCCGGAAGTCCTCCGATAGCAATATATAGGTTAAGAAGTTGTTTCAAAGCCGAGTGAATACCAGCAGGAACCGGTGTCTCTTCATTATAGAACTTCTTCAGCGCTTCTATGACTTCGTTTGAGATATTGTTTGCCCATAGGAACTCCTCAAAATCCAGCGGATACATTTCCACAATATCTTCCGAACCTACAGGCACGGAATTGATGCCGAGATCTTTCTGCTGAACCAGTTTGCGACGACGTTTCTTCTTCTCGTCGCCGTATCCTTGCACGCCCAACAATGAGCCCGTAGCAATCACATCGAATCGTCCATCTTCTTTGAAGAACTTGAGTGAGGTGCGCGCTTCCGGACATTCTTGAATCTCGTCGAAGATAAAGCATGTTTTACCTGGCGTGAAAGTAACACCGGCAATCTGAGCAGAGAGACTAAGCAAGATGTCATCCACCGCTTTGGATCCCACGAACGCGGAGATACGCTCCGGTTGCTTGATAAAATTGATATACACAACCGTCTTGTAATTCGCCTCGGCAAAGTGCTGTGCGATAAATGTCTTACCGCATTGGCGGATACCCATAATCACCAAAGGCTTGTGATTCGGCGTATTTTTCCATTGGGTAAGCGTGCCTTCGATCTTTCTTTTTAACATTTTTTCAAACGTATAATTTATGTACTACTACACTTTTTTGAACGGATAAAATATGTGTTATTACACTTTTTTGAACGAAAAACTGCTGCAAAGGTACGAAAAATTCTCGATATATGCAAATAATTCTTGCATAATTCAAAAAAAAGCAGTAATTTTGTCGGCGAATTGAGAGAAACAAGCGAATTATGAGTTTACAATGTGGGATAGTGGGTCTACCGAATGTAGGCAAGAGTACGTTATTTAACTGTTTGAGTAATGCGAAGGCGCAGAGTGCGAACTTTCCGTTCTGCACGATCGAGCCGAACGTGGGAGTGATCACGGTGCCGGACGAGCGGTTGATCAAGTTAGGTGAGTTGTGCAAGCCCGAACGCGGTGTGATCCCGACGACGGTAGAGATCGTGGACATAGCAGGTCTGGTGAAGGGTGCAAGCAAGGGTGAGGGTTTAGGAAACAAGTTCCTGGCTAATATCCGTGAGACGGATGCGATCATCCATGTGCTGCGCTGTTTCGATGACGAGAACGTGGTGCATGTGGACGGTTCGGTGAACCCGGTGCGCGACAAAGAGATCATCGACGCGGAGTTGCAGTTGAAGGATTTAGAGACCGTGGAGAGTCGTATTCAGAAATGCGAGAAAGCGGCGAAAGCCGGTGGAGACAAGCAGGCGAAGTTGCAGTTGGAGGTGCTGGTGAAATATCGCGAGGCGCTGTCTCAGGGTAAGAACGCCCGGACGGTGGAGCTGGATAACAAAGATCAGGAAGCCGCAGCGCGGGATCTGTTCCTGCTGACGAACAAACCGGTGATGTACGTGTGCAACGTAGATGAGGCCTCGGCTGTGAAGGGCAATGCGTACGTGGAGCAGGTGCGCGAAGCGGTTAAGGACGAGGACGCACAGGTGCTGGTACTGGCGGCGAAGATAGAGAGTGAGATTGCGGAGTTGGAGAGCTATGAGGAGCGGCAGTTGTTCCTCGAGGAGATAGGCTTGCAGGAGTCGGGTGTGAACCGGTTGATTAAAGCGGCCTATGCGCTGCTGAATCTGCGGACGTTCCTGACGGCGGGCTCGGACGAGGTGCGTGCATGGACATTCAAAGCCGGTGCTAAAGCGCCGCAATGCGCGGGTGTTATCCATACGGATTTCGAGCGCGGGTTCATCCGCGCGGAGGTGATCAAGTACGAGGATTATATTGCGCTGGGCGGCGAAGCCCAATGCCGTGCGGCGGGTAAACTGGGTATCGAGGGCAAGGACTATGTGGTCCAAGACGGGGATATTATGCATTTCCTTTTTAACGTATGATCGAACAGTTATTAGCATATGGATGGTGGGTCGGTGCGGTGTGCATCGTGGTCGGTTTCGTGGCTCTGGTGAAGGGTGCGGACTGGCTGGTGGACGGAGCGTCGGCAATCGCCAAACGGTTCGGGATCAGTGATTTGGTGATCGGTCTGACGGTGGTAGCGTTCGGCACATCGATGCCGGAGTTTGTGGTGAACATGGTGTCGGTAGCGGAAGGCTCGACCGACTTGGCGATCACCAATATCTTAGGTTCGAATATCATCAACACGTTTGTTATCCTCGGTCTGACCGCCTTGGTCTATCCGATCGTTTCGCAGAAACGCAGTCGCGATTTTGATATCCCGCTGTCCATCATCGCCGGTATCTTAGTGCTGGCTTTCGTGGCGGTCGAGTTGCCGTTCGGCGAGAGCGGAAAGGGGATCGGCCGAATGGGCGGTATCGTGCTGCTGCTACTATTCTGCTATTTCCTTTACAACACGTTCCGGCACGCGAAGGAGCATCCGGAGGAAGGACCAAGTGACGAAGTACCAAGTACCAAGGAGATTCCCGTCAGACGGGCTATAGCACTGATTATCGGCGGTCTGGTAGGGCTTGTCGTCGGCGGAGAGCTGATTGTGAAGAGTGCGGTGGATATCGCGGTGCGTTGCGGAGTGAGTGAGGCGATCATCGGTCTGACGATCGTGGCATTGGGAACCTCATTGCCGGAGCTCGCGACCTCGGTGATAGCGGCTGCGAAACACAACAGCGATATTGCGTTGGGTAATGTGTTCGGCAGCAATATCTTCAATGTGTTCTTTGTGCTGGCGACGAGTGCGATGGTGCGTCCGTTGCCGGCGTACGACGGGATCGAGTTGGACGCGTTGATGGCGGCTTTGGGCAGTATCA
>Ga0247610_10005955_pt1 | contig 12761 bp, 10 predicted proteins | sample 174DNAGHGhighgp2_FD_193483 | JGI IMG/M metagenome (GOLD analysis project Ga0247610, IMG submission 193483) | Sheep rumen microbial communities from Palmerston North, Manawatu-Wanganui, New Zealand - 1742 DNA GHGhigh gp2 | ecosystem: Host-associated > Mammals > Digestive system > Stomach > Rumen...
TTTGTTGGATATATCTTAATCCATCTGGAAAAGCTGTTGCTGCTCCATAACTTAGAATAAATGGTATACTTGTTGATCCCAAAGCGTGGTGATATGGTAGGAATGCTAAGTTTACATCTGTTGATCTAAAGTCTTCAACTAAGTTTAATCTATCAACATCAAATGCAATATTTCTTTGTGAAAGCATAACAATTTTTGATTCAGCACTTGTTCCTGATGTAAATGTTAATTCGCAAAGTGCATTCTCATCTATCTTAACATCTTCGATATCGTTTATGCCTTTTCCTCTTAGTTCTTTACCTTTTTCAATTAGTTGATAAATATCTTCATATTTATCGTTCTTTTCCATACAGATATAGTTTCTAAGTTGTGATTTTCCATTTTCTTTAACTCTTTCGATAAGATCTAATTGAGCATTATCAAAAACGATAGCATCAGCTTCGCTTCTTAATATACAGTTTTCAAGTTCGTCTGCTGGTAATCCTTTATCTAAAGGAACTATAACTCCTCCACCAAATAATGTTGCGAAGTATGTTATAACCCATTCGTATCTGTTTTTAGATACTACAGCAATTCTTTTTCCCTTTAAACCCAAATTAAATAGACCTTGTCCAAAATTATAAATATCTTGTAATAGTCTATCAAATTTAATATTTATATAATTAATTGATTCATCACCTTTTTCTTTGATAATGAATGCCGTATTTTCACTAAATCTTTTGCATGTTGCAACCATTAAGTCTCTAACATTTCTGTAGTCTGGGTAATCAAAAAATCTTCTGTTTCTTTTTTCAACTGCCACTGTTTTTTCCTCCCTATCTAGTTTTCAAAACCATTATATATCTTTTCTTTTATTAAGTCAATTAATTCACAAAATCTACACTAATAGTTAAAAAAATGACCTAACATGTTTGTTAGGCCTTCTTTTTTATATCTATTTTTCTTCTTTTTCCCAATGTTCTTCATTAATTTTAACTATTTGAGATGCTATATATTTACTTCCACTTGATCCTATTGCCATATATAATGCTGTATCCGTAAATAGTTCATCTTCTACCATATTCTTTTTACTATATTTCTTTCCTATCGCTAAGATTGTATTCATTGTCTGGTCATACATATCACTATAAAAGTTTAGTGTTTCTTGAATTGATGTTCTTTTTACTCTGTTTTCTATTAATTCTTTAATATCTTGTATTGGTAAGGCTTGTTTTAAAGAACAAATGATAATTAGATATGCTATATGCTCTCTTGAATATTTCTTCTTATTTGGTGGAGGCATTATTCCATGTTTAACGTAGTTATTAATCATTGAATGAGTAATAATTACATCGTCCTCGTTTGTTTTATGGAATGATAGATATTTCTCCATAAGAGCTATTACTTGATCCATATATAAATCAATTTCTGGAAGTTCTTCCCAATATGGTAATTTATGTTTTACTAGCTTAAAATAATCTTCAAAATACTTTTTATTATCACTTTCAATCTTAACCATATGCAATCTCCTTTACATAGCTGGATTTTATCACATTTCAGTTACTTTTTCAACAATTTTGGGATATCAAAAAAGATGTAGCTACAAGCTACATCTTTTATTAGTGAACTACATTTGCAATTAATCCGAATGATAAAATCATCATTATTATGCTAGCCATGAATACTCCAATCATAACTGCACCAAATGTTTTCTTTCTATCTAGTTCTAAGCATGATGCTATTAGTGATCCTGTCCATGCTCCAGTTCCTGGAAGTGGAATTCCTACAAATAGTACTACGCCAAGATAACCATATTTTTCTATTTTTCCTTTATTCTTTTCAACTTTTTGATCTAGCCAATTTGCTATTTTATTGAAAAATGAGATTTTGCTTTTTCTCATAAAATCTAATATCTTTGTTATTAATAAAAGTATAAATGGTACTGGTAAAACATTTCCAATAATACTTATTATATAACTTGGTATAGGATCTAACCCTAAAAGTGCTGCCGCAATTAGTCCTCCTCTTAGTTCTAATATTGGCATTAAAGAAATAATAAATACTAATATTTCTTTTCCATATGCTATTGATGATAATCCACCAAATGCACCAATTATTCCTGTAACTAACTTTTCGTTCATTTCATTCTCCTTGCATAAAAATTACTGCCTAATACATTTTAATAGATTTTTAGCCAAAAGGCAATATTAATCTTCATCTTTAGCATTTATTATTTGGTTTGCTGTCATTTCACCAACTAGTTCTTCTGGAAATACTATTTCGTCTATATCTAGTTTTTCAAGTACTGCTTTATGGAATTTATCTCCTGCCTTTGCAATTATATATTTTACTCCTGCATCTTTAAGTGCCATACATGATAAAATACTTGCTGTTACATTTTCACCAAAAGCTACTACTCCGAAATCAAATTTCTTTAAGTTTAATTGATCCCAAGCTTCTTCTGAAGTTACATCTAAGCATATCGCTTTAGTAACAAATGGACTAACTCTTTCAACCATTTTCATATCATTATCTATCGCTAATACTTCAACATTAGAATCTGATAATTTTTTAGCTATACTTAATCCATATTTTCCTAGTCCTACAATTACACATTCTTTACTCATATCTATTCTCCTTTAAAATAACAAATTCTCTCCTGGATATTCAAATCTTTCCTTCTTTTTATCACTTGCAAATACCACCGCCATTATTGTTAGTGGTCCTACCCTTCCGATAAACATACAAACTATTATTACTAGTTCTGCTACCAAATCAATATTAACATAGTCATATTGAGAATAACCTGTATTGGATAGTGCTGATACGACTTCCACAAACACATTTAAAGCATCTGGGTCATGAGTTCTTACATGGAAGATTGAAGATCCTATAACTACAACAAGTAACATCATAATTAGTATCGTAATTGCTTTTCTTATTTGAGATTCGTTGATTCTTCTTCCAAACATTGAAACTGAACTTTTACCAGCTGCAGTATCTTTTACTGTTTTTAAAAGTACTGCTATTGATGTTATTCTTACACCACCAGCAGTTGATGCTGGTGCACCACCTATAAACATTAGCAAAACTAATGTAATCTTTGATGATATTGAAAGGTTTGATAAGTTTACTATGCTTATACCACTTGATCTTGCACTAACTGCAGAGAAAAGTGCATTTAGTACTGTTACATGTGTATTACCTACAGTGAAAATAATCGTTGGTACTATAAGTAATAAAGCTGTATAAACAAGTACTATTTTTGTTGTAAGTTTTAATCTTGAGAATCCTTTTTTAAAGTTCTCAATTAAGTCTTGTACAACAAATATACCTATTGAACCACAAAACATCATAAATATTACAACTATTTGTATGTATATATCGTTTGAAAATGGTACCAGTGAGTTTGATGACAAGTTATCAAATCCTGTATTACTAAAGGCTGATATTGCCATGAAAATACTTTTCCAAATACCTTCTCCTACTCCAAATATTGGAATAAACTTTAAGCATAAAAGTGTTGCCCCAATAATTTGAACTTTAAACATATACTTTAAAATAAATTTCGTTTGTTCGTTTATAATACTAAACTGTTCACTATTGATACTGTCACTAAGCACCAATAGGTCTGACATTTTTATCTTCTTATTTCTTGCAATCCAAAAGTAAGAGATAAATATAATAAATCCAAGGGCTCCAATTTCCATCTCTACAGCAAATACTAATTGACCCCAGAAATTGTATGTCTCAACTATTGGTCTTTTAATAAAACCAGTAGTAGTAAGCCCACTAGTTGACATGAAAAGAGCTTCTCTAAATGATACTCCACCATAATTAAAGTAAGGCAAGCTAACAAGTAGTGCACTTACTAGGATTATCATTGAAAAGCCTATTATTGGAATTAAATATACTTTCTTACTCTTAAACATCTTTTGTTCTCTCCATTAACACATTAATTATATATATAATTTTCAAGAAAATCAATTTATATAATATGTATTATTACTCCGGTCTAAATGTATGAAGGAATGGTTCTAGTGCTAAGTCAGCTCTTATATAATGGTATCCATTCTCATAATACTGAGTATTAAACCCAGTTTTTCTATTTATCTTATTGTTTTTTACTTCTTCCGAATATATTCCTACTATAGCTGAACCATGTTCATCTACGTATTTTTGAATATAATCTTGTCTAATAAAAAATGTTTCTCCCACTGGAATTATATCTCTTATATTTATTTTACTCTTTCCAGCCTTTTCAAGCACATCAACAATATCTTGTGGTGGTTCACAACTTAAGGATTCATCTGTTATTTTTATTACCTTTTTGTACGTTTTAAGCTGAATTATATTTCCTGCTTTTAAACCTCTTGGAACATTTTCGACTTGCTGAAATGCTATAAAAGTTTTTCCGCCGTCATAGACAATAACATCAATTGTAAATAGTTTTAATATACTTGTCCCTTCTCTAATATTAGACATACCACCATCATTAGTAATCTTGGTTACAATTGCATATTTTAATTCACCTTTTTCATCTATATCTTTTCTATAAAATGCCTCTTTACCAAAAGCAATTAGTATTCTAATTAAAATTGCCCATAATAAACCAAATACTGCTACTATGCTATAAAAATCTGAACTTCCTGCAGTTAGTTTAACAGCAAAAAAAGTAAAGCCAGCTAAACATACTACAAACAATAAAACAAATCCTGATCTTTTCATATTATTTTCCTCTCTTGGCTTATCATATCATTTACTATGGTTTTATTCAATAAAAAAAGCGTACATATTGGTACGCTTTTTGGGCTTAATTAAAATCTTCTTCTATTTATTACATATGAACTTCCTAAAACTGTCTTTGCCTTATGTTTAATCTGGCTTGCCATTTCACCAATTTCTAGAGTGTTTTTATATATCTTTGAATCTACTTCTAAGACTGCAATTGAAATTGTTGTAAGTGGGAATTGTTCGATAATTCCACGTCTATTTGCAACTTCAACATACCCTCTTTCAACGTCATCATCATTGTAATAATCTACTGCAAATTTATCAAATTCTGCTATAATGTTTTGGCACAATTTATCATAATCTGTTGGCATTATGATAGCTACAAAGTCATCACCACCGATATGTCCAATAAATGAATTTCCATTTTCTAATTGATGTATATGTTTAGTGATAGTTCTTGCTGTGAATTTTATTATTTCGTCTCCGTTTGAGAAACCATATACATCGTTATATGCTTTAAAGTTATCTAAGTCAAAGTATACTATAGCAAATCTTTCTTTGTTTAGTAATCTTTTCTTCATTTCTGTTTGAATTTGAACGTTTCCAGGAAGTCCTGTAAGTGGGCTTATCCTTCTATTTTTAGCAAGAAGCCCTACTATATTTTTAATTGTATAATAGAAATATTCGTCATTTACTGGTTTTTTGATAAAGTACTCAACATCTGTTTTAAGAACACTTACAATATGATCTCTATCTTTATTTGAGCTTACAACTATAATAGGTGTGATAGAGTTATCCTCGTTAGATCTAATATTTTTGCAAAACTCTACAATGTTTACATCTGAAGTATCCTCATCAACTATTAATAGTGATGGGATATTTCTTAATGCAACTTCTATCTCAGAGGCATTTATTGTCTTAAATATGTACTCGTCTAACTCTCTTTTGAAGCTCTCTTTTAATAATTTAATTAATTCGTTTTCATTATCAATAATATAAATCTCGTGAGTCATGTTCTCCCCTACTTTATCTTAACGTGTAAATTCTTTTACAACTTGTTGTTCAGCACCATTAACTGAAACAACTACAAATGTTATCTTGTTGTTTCCTTCCAATAATTCAAAATCAAATGTAATATCTGTTGGATTTGAATTTCCTATATCTATTGTATAATCAACGTCATTTACGTTTAATTTAACTGCTGCAATACCTGATTGACATTTACCTGTTAAAGTAACTTTATCACCAGAATCTGCTGGTTGCTCGATTGTTGCAACTATTTCTGGATTCTCAGGTGTATTATCAACTGTCTCTTCAGCAACTGTCTCTGTTTCTTCAGTTGTTGTTGCTGTTACTTTGATTGTGTTTTGTCCGTCTCCTAATTGTATATCAAATGATGCTTCTTTTGGATTTCCTTGTCCTATATCTACATCATAATCTTGTCCGTTTAATGTAAGTTTAATTCTCTTTAATCCGTCTTCATGTGAGCAATAAATGTTAGCTGATTTTTTGTCTGAAGCGATTGTTATCTTAACATCTGGTTTTGTAACACCAGTATATGTTTCAAAGAATTTTCCTGTATTTGATTTTGGTGAAGCATCAACTGCTATAACTCTTAAACTATTTACACCTTTCATAATATCAATTGTATATTGAAGAGTTGTTTTATCTTCTTGTCCTTCGTCTACTGCAATCTTAACTTCTTCATCTTCATTCCATCTATATGTTATGTAGGCCATTTCTACATCGTCTTTTGCTGTTATTAGTAGTTTCTTTTCAGGTGTTACTTGTACGTCGATAGTTGGAGGAATTGCATCAACTCCTGCTTCTGTCTGTATGTTTTCTACTTTCTTTGTTTCATTACCATCTATATCTGTTACAATAACCGTTAGTTTATGATCACCTTGAAGTAAAGGTATGTCAAAGCTAATAGTTGTTTCTCCATTTCCGTCTTTAGACTTATCCATCTCTGAATCCCACATGTATGTTACAGTCTTTATAACTTTATCATGTGTAGCTGAAATCTGAACAGTTTGGTTGTTCTCGTCTGTTTTTATTACTATATCTGCTTTTGAGCTATTTTCTTGCTCTTCAATTTTCTTTTCTTCCATTTTAGAGGTATATAGCTTGTATCCTCCACTAGCAAGAAGAGCTATAGCAAATAATGCTAATAGAACTGCAAAAACTCTAACAATTATGTCAGATTTTGTTGACGGACCTTTTCCTGCACTTTTATTTGGATTATAGTCTAAAATTTGGTTCATTCTTATACCACCTTATTTTCATACTTCAGCATTGATTATATCATATAGCATTTTTAATGTAAACAACTGCAAATTTAAAAAATCAATTATTTTTAAGCAAAAAAAGAAGATGAACTTTATAAGTTCATCTTCCTAAAATTATATGTTTATTCTAATACGAATTTCTTGATTAATGCAACACCTGTTGCTAATATTGCAAGTACTGTTGTTGTAAGAGCAATATATGTTGGTGCAGAACCTGTTGAAATTTGTAACATAATTTCAGCATTATCTATATCATCTTCAGTTTCAACTTTGTTATCTGGAGTTGAATCCTTATCAGGTGTGTTGCTATCATTTTTGTCTTTGCTTATTTCAGCTACATTTCTCTTTAATCCGAAGTTGTTGTCTCCGTTAATCCATTGTAATGTAACTTGAACTGAAGCAGATTGTCCTGGTTGTAATAATGTATTAGCTAAAGCATTAGTTGTAATTATATTGTCACCAGATTTCTTCCATTGAGAGTTTTCAGCTTCGTTAAATTGTAATCCTGCTGGGATATAATCTTTAACTTCTGTTGCATATCCTGCAATCTCACCTTCGTTTGTAACTGTTATATTGTATACAAACTTAACTGTAGTTGTTTTAATTCTCTTTCTGTGAATTTCAACTTTTTGTAATATTGATGAGTTAACTGCAATCTCTCTTGTTGTTCCATCCTCTGTAACAATTATTTTTACTAATTCTTTCTTTAATGATAAGTCAAATACTTTAACTTTTACAACTTCTTGATCGATATCATCTTCTTTTGGATCATTGTTGTTTGGTCTTGAATCCTTATCATCAACTTCGTTTCCATTTTCGTCAGTATCTTTTGATATCTCAGCAATGTTGATTGCTTTTCTATCACTTCCTACTGCACCTTGGTCAACTTTGAATACTACTTGAATATCTTTGTATGGAACTTTTGAAACATCATCACTTGGATTGAATCCTGGTAATAAGTTATTTGTTCCTTTTTCTCTTGATAAGTAGTCAGTAACGATTGCAACTGCTTGTTTAGCATCTGTTGTTACGTTTCCGTCTTTATCAACCATCTTCCATCCATATTGTTTGTTTGTAGAATTGTCTGCTACAAATACAAGTCCGGCTGGAATATTATCTTTAACTTCAGCTGCATAACCAGCTTTAGTTCCTTCATTGTATACTCTAATCGTATATGTAATTAAATCATTATTCTCAACAGCCAATGGCTCTGTTGTTTTTGTGAATTGAATATTTCCTTCTGTTGTCTTTGTTAATTTTGGTTCTCTACCTGAGATTGTTTTATCATTAACTTTAGTAATGAATTTCTCTAAGCTTAGGTCGAATTTTTCATCTGGAACTGTTGTTAAGTTTTCATAGTCGTTATCATCTTGTTTTGTTCCATCTGGTCTCTTCTCACCATCTGGGTAGTTATCTGGATTAACTGTATTTGGTGTAGAATCTATATCTTCTACTGGTTGTCTATCTTTATTTGTATTATTTGTTACTTCAGCGATATTTCTAAAGTTGTTATTGTTTACTTGATCAGCTATAACTAGACATACAACTTCAATATCTTTATATGCTAAAGTTGTTCCTTTTTCTTTATCAAATGCTGTGATTAAATTCTTTGTATCTGTGTCATTTGATTTTAATTTACTTGATGTTATTTTTGCTTTTCCTTGAAGAACTTCTGCATCACCTAGGCTTGATACTCCTTCGAAATCAGCAGCACCTAAGTATAGTGTTCCGTTCTTTATTGTTGAAAGTTTAACTGTTTTTGCATCTGAAGGAATTGCCCAAGCGTTATTAACGTTTGTCTTGTGTTGAACTAGGTATCCTAAACCTTCTGGAATGTAATCAGCAACTGTTTCAGCATATCCGTCAACTTCTCCTTCATTGTATACTCTAATTGTATATGTGATAACATCACCTTGTTTTACAACAAGTGGTGATTTAACTGTCTTGTAATCAGCATCAGTTTGTCCTCTTTGTAATGGTTTTACATCAACTTCTGGTGCTCTATTTGGTGTAACTGTTTTTCCATTTACTTTTGTTATAAATTTCTTAGCAGCTAAGTCAAATGCTTTTCCTTTAACTTCTAATTTCTCGAAGTCATCATCATCTTCTCTACCTGGATAGTAATGTGTTTTATCTGATAAATCTTTACCATCATTTTCTCTACTTCCATTGTAGTTTGATTGATCATAATCATTCTTTGTATAGTCGTTGTTTCCTGCATCTGAATCACGATCTTCTTTAGGAGCAACGATTTCAGCGATGTTTGTTAAAACTTTTGAAGATACAACATTATCTTTTACTTTTACTTCCATTTGTACATAAGCACTATCTAATGTTGTTCCTGTAGCTTTATCAAAAGCATCTAATTTTCTATCTTTTAGATATGTAGATTTATATATTGTATTATTAGCGTGATCTGTTGAAAGTGGTTCCCAACCATAGATTGAGTTAATCTCACTATTTTCAACTAATTCTAATCCTGTTGGTAATGCATCAACTATTTCAATTCCTGTAGCTTCTACGTTACCTTCATTATATACTCTAATTTCAAATACAATTGTATCACCAGCGCCAATTTGTACTGGGTTCTTAGCATGTTTGTATTCAGCTGTTGTTGATGTTCCGTTTTTTAATTTTGTAACGTCAACTGTTGGTTTTCTATCAATTGAAGTATCATTTACTTTAATTATATATTTTCTTAATGCTAAGTCTGGTTCGTTTTTATCTAATACTACGACTTGTTCATCTTCAAATGGTGTTTGTTCTTTTGTTATAAGAACTACTGGTTGATATACATCATCATTTTCTGATGTAGTACATTTCCATAGTGTATTATAAGTTTCATATTTATTATATTTTAAGCTTAATCCTACGCTAGAAATTGTTGTATTTGTTTTAGGAATATAAATATAATATTCGGTATCAAATATCTCTGTTACATTCTTTGATGTCTCTGTTCCATTAATTACTATTTTGTATTCTGTTCTTGGAATTTCATTCTTGTTTTGATCAACTACTTTTAAAGTATATTCAGAAGCAGCTGCTGTTCCTGATTTTACTTTGAATGGTCCAGCGACATAGTAGTTATCGCTCTTTGAAGCTTTAGCTCCAACTTTTTCAATAGCAGGATATGTTACTGTTGTTGGTTCTTCACCTGTTGCTTTTCCTGCTTCAGTAATTAAGTATTGATATAAGATGTTAGCTAATGCTTGACGATCTCCATATTTCTCTCTATTAACATCTGCAAATGATGCATAGTCAACAACTTGAGCATTTTCTATATCATGCATTTTTAAAGAAACTGCTGGTAAAGTTGTTTTATTGAAGTCTGCAGTATCGTTATTTGTGAAATACCAAATAGCAAATTGTTGTACAACTTCTATATCATCATCAGTTAATATTGCTTTAACTTGATCTATTGAATAATTTAATTCATTACCTGCAAACGCTTTTTCTAGATAGCTATTCTTTGTATCTGTAGCGATATTTTTTAGATAGAAGTTATTTAATAACCACATTACAGATCTATAATTCTTTGTCCATTTTGCACTATCTGTTGCTCTTGCAGTACTTAAATGTAAGCTCATAACACTCTCAAGTGTTGGATCTGCTAAATCGCCTACATTTTTGTAGTCCAATGATTGATTTGTTCCATTTACTACACCTGGGAATTGTTTAGCAGCGTCTAAACAATATAGTGTGTTTGAATAATCTAAATCATCTGTTACTATTTTATAAACAGATTTTGCTCCTACTTTATACTCATATTGGCTTATATCATAGATTTCTTTAAGCTCTTGTGGTAAAGTTCCTGAAGACTCTTCTCCACCTTCATGAGCAAATAGGATTTTAAGTTTTGCTGTTTGTGAATCTTTTGTTAATGTAACAGCAAATACTGGTGTTGTGTATGGCAATAAAATTGTAAGTAAAACTGCCAATACTAAAGAAATTTTCGCAATTTTCTTGTTAAACATATAATCTACCTTCCTTATTCTATTTATTCCTTTACATACTTATATTATTATATAGTATATTTTATCTTAATAAAATCTAATGTCAACTAGCTTGCAATAGCTTATGGCCGTAATTGCTAGAGGCATAGATTTTACAATGTACATATCAATTATATTACATTTTCGCCAATAAATCAATAGATTATGTTAATTTTAATGGTTTTTTTGACAATTTTTTATGATTTTTTGCGGTTTTTGACTGTTACACAATTGTAACAATACAACATTTTGATATTTTTCTCTTACGGTGATATACATTATAGTATCAATTTACATAATTTTCATTTTTGATAAAAAAAAAGATAGATTATAAAAATCTATCTATTTTTTATTCTCTAATTAAAATTTTCTCTTTCTAGCAGCCTCTGATTTCTTTTTTCTTTTTACGCTAGGTTTTTCATAGTGTTCTCTTTTTCTAACTTCTTGAAGAACGCCATTTCTAGCACATTGTCTTTTAAATCTCTTTAGAGCATCTTCTATATTTCCATTATTAACTTTAACTTCTGACATTATTTTTTCCCCTCCTTCCGAAGCTCAAAAAACATCTTGTGGGATTTTATTCTAATGTATAAATATCCTCTTGACTCGCTTAACTGTAAAATATTATACATTCAAAGGGTTAAATTGTCAATACTTAATTTCCCTCAAATAATTCTCCAATTGAAGTTTCTTCGTGAATTCTTTTTATTGCCTCTCCGAATAGCTCCGCAATTGATACTACTACAATTTTCTTTATTTGTTTTTCCTTAGGAAGCGGAATTGTATTTGTTGTTACTAATTCTTTGATTTTTGAATTTTCAAGTCTTTCAATAGCTGGTCCTGATAAAACTCCATGTGTACATCCTACGTATATATCTTTTGCGCCAAACTTCTTTAATACTTCAACTGTTTCCATTATAGTTCCAGCTGTATCTACTTCATCGTCAAATATTAGAGCTGTTTTATCCTTAACATCACCAATTACATTGGTTGAGATAGCTCTATCATCATTCCCGTCTCTTCTTTTATCTACTAATGCGATTGGACAGTTGAAATGTTTAGCATATTTATATGCTTTCTTTGAACTTCCTGCATCTGTTGCTACAACGACTATATTTTCTAGATTTTTTTGATCAAAGTATTTCTCTAATAGTGATTGTCCTGTTAAAACATCACAATTGATATTAAAATATGCTTGAATAGCTTTATTGTGTAAATCACAAGTTAATACTCTACTTGCTCCAGCAGCTTCAATTAATTGTGCAAATAGTTTTGCTGTAACTGGAATTCTTGGTTGATCTTTTTTGTCTGATCTAGCATACATATAGTATGGTAGTACAACTGTTATTCTTTTTGCTGATGCTCTTTTTACTGCATCAATAGTAATTAAAAGTTCCATTATTCTTTCGTTAACTGGTGGTTCCGTTGTTTGAACCAAAAATACATCCCTGTCTCTAACACTTTCAAGTATTTGAACGAAATTATTATCATTTTTAAATTTCATTCTTGAGATTTGGCCTTTCTCGATTGATAAGTACTTGCAAATTTGATCTGTGAATTGTTCAGCTGAGTCGCTACATGAAAAAACTTTTAACTTTTCCATTTTTTCTTCCCTTTATATATATATTTAGGTTTTTGGTAGATACTACCTAGATAAACCTATAAACTCTTAGTTTAAATCCTCCGGGCCACCTTCAGTAATCTTACCTGCTGCAACCTTCTCAGGATTTTCTATATCAATTACCATTCTTTCTTTTGGAGCCTGCAT
>Ga0247610_10005957_pt1 | contig 12759 bp, 11 predicted proteins | sample 174DNAGHGhighgp2_FD_193483 | JGI IMG/M metagenome (GOLD analysis project Ga0247610, IMG submission 193483) | Sheep rumen microbial communities from Palmerston North, Manawatu-Wanganui, New Zealand - 1742 DNA GHGhigh gp2 | ecosystem: Host-associated > Mammals > Digestive system > Stomach > Rumen...
GGCGGCCGCCGTGTTCCCGTTTCCCCCACCCTTTCTCCCCGTCACCCCGGCAGTTTCTCCCTGTTTCCCCGGGGGTTTCTCCCAGAGAGACGGCACCTCTCTGCCAGTGTGGTCTGAAAATTATCAGTATAGATGATGCTATGTTCGAATAATGTTGTACCTTTGCACACAGCATGAGGAACTTAGTTTACATAATCTGCATATTGGCGGTGCTGCTGTCAGGCTGTACCGGCACCAGCCGACAGCCGCAACTGGTGGTAGTGGACAGTATCCTAAAGTCACGTCCCGACTCCTCGCTGAAGCAGCTGAAGCGGATGGACATGCCACAGTCACGAGCCGACCGCATGTACTACTACCTTTTACTGGCCGATGCCGCTAACAAGTGCTACGACACGCTACCCTCCGACAGCATCATGCGCGAAGTCGCTGACTTCTACGACAGCCACGGCACCCCCAACGAGCGCCTGCGTGCCCACTACCTGCTGGGCTGCGTCTATCGTGACCTGGGCGAGGCACCCCAGGCCTTAGACTGCTACCACGATGCCGTGCTGTGTGCCGACACCGCGGCAAAGGACTGTGACTTCCGCACGCTGATGAGTGTTTACGGACAAATGGCATATATTTTTCATAACCAAAACTTACCACATAACGAACTCCATGCATTAAGGAACTTTAGCAAAACCACCATAATACTGAAGGACACACTTAATTATATTATAGGTTTAGAAATGACTATTAAAGCATATAGTCTTTTGAATGACACCATGAAAGTAGTTGAGCTTATCAAAGAAAGTCAGAAACTATATATTAAACATGGCTATCCGCATATGGCAATACGAGAAAATATCATTCCTATTCACTACAGCGTAGAAAGAAACGAACTTGCTAAAGCACAGGTGATGATGCAGGAATATGAAAGAGAGTCGAGGCTATTTGATAACGAAGGTAATATAGCCAAAGGACGTGAAGCCTACTATTATATAAAAGGTAGGTATTTCATCAAAACAAGCCAATTAGACTCAGCCGAATATTATATGCGCAAACTGCTGATTCGAGGGAATGAAACTGATGCCTTCAGGGGATTGCTCACTATTTATCAGCAGAAGGAAAACACGGATTCCATCATCAAATACGCCCATTTGTATGAAGATGCTGTTGACACTCTGAACAATCGAAAGCGCACAGAGGTTGTCGGTCAGATGTCTGCCATGTATAACTATCAGCGTTTTCAGTTGATTGCCGACAAGGAAGCCAGGAAGGCAGAAAGAGCTAAGCATATCAGCCTGATTATTCTGCTGTGTTCATTCTTCCTGATAGTAATTCTAACCTACATATACCTCAGACTCAGGAAAAAGAAAAATGAGAGAATCATGCGCCTCAGTAATGAATACAGGCAGTCAATATATGATTACAACAAGATGTCGGCCGAACTTGAGAGAATCAAGGAGAAAGACACAACCCTTTTGAATGACAAACAAATTGAAGTTGATTCACTGAGAGAAAAAGTCGCATCATTCCAAAAGAAACTGCAAGCAGCCAACACCAGTCAGCAGCTGACAGACTTTAAAGACAGTAACATTGTTGCCCTTTTCCAGTCAAAGTCAACCGGAAGCCTTAAAGTAACACGACCGACAGATGTTGAGTGGAACCGTCTGATCAGACAGTTTTCCCGTTCCGTACCCTCCTTGTACACAGCATTGGGACGCGATGTCCTCCTGTCTCCTGCTGAACTGCGTCTTTGTATCCTGCTTTTATTAGGATTCAAAATTGGTGATGTTGCTATATTGCTTAACACATCCGCACAGTCCATTACCAACATCAGATATAAAGCCAATCAGAAACTCTTTAATGAATCCACGGCAACCACCCTTGAAAAGAATTTGACGGATATCTTGGGGAAAGCATGATTGTGTTGCATTATATAGTTTAATACGCTAAAAATCAGAAGTTTGTGTTTCTGCAGACGGTGTAAACACGGTGTAATCTTAGCTGTGTTTTTCTTTTGCTGTACCAATATAAAACCATAACTTTGCGGCAAGTTTAATTCTATAAATACGTAAAGCTATGCTAAAGAAAATTTTATTACTATGTATTTCGTTATTTTGGGTGACATCAATGTCTGCCCAACAAGTTCCAGTAAAACTTCATGCAGGTTATTTTGACCCTTCTAGTGGATTAGAGAATGGGCCTCGTAGTCCAATTAATCCCCCAACCGTTTATTTGGAGGACTACACCCTGACTTTCATGGCTAACCATCCGGAGTATGTCCTATATATTAAGGATGAGGACGAAGAGGTGGTTTATTCTTCAGTTGTTACATCTGCAGAAACGCAAGTCACACTACCAACTTACCTCACTGGTTCCTACAAGATTGAACTTGTCATGGGCAATTGGTGCTTCTGGGGATATATTACATTATAATTTTCAAACCAACTTGAATTAGAGTCCCCATGATTCCATCTTGTCGCATGCAGGATTCAACTATCTTTGTAGTTTATAAAAGTAGATAGTAACTTAATTAAATTTGAAGTTATGAAAAAGAAATTCTTAATCTTTGCCCTTATGCTGATGGCAGTGGGTTACACGGGATGCACAGAAGAAGAAAAAAGTGATGCATTACAAGCCTTTTCGAATAGTGGTTGCAAAAACTATGCTACACGGTCAGAAAACGCGGAAGATTCTTGGTCAGATTTATTCGGAAAGGAATCCATTACGTATGAAGGAACCAAAGACGGTTGTCTGATGCTTTATCATAATAATGCCCTTTTTACTTGTGAAACAGAAATATCGGCAAAAGTAACCATAAAAGATGGAGAAATATCCATTGTGGAATCGTATAATCCTAATACTAATTGTATTTGTGCATATGATCTATTCATGAAAATAGGTCCGTTAGAGCACAGAGCATACACTATTTCTATCTATCACAATATCAGTTCTACCCTCTCCGAGACTGCCTATATTAGTTTCCCCATAAACTATAGTAATAGCATAAAAGGAGAATATGATAAAAACAATAAATAATTATGAAAAGGATACTTATATTACTATTATACATTATTGGTACATTTCACATTGCTAATGCGCAACAAATAGCCAATTTAACAAAAGAAAATGCATGGCAAATAGTTCAAGAAAAAATTGTTGGCAACAAAAAAGACAGTGTAAATGTATATGTCTCAAATTCCATTGTGAAGGCAAATAGTGCTATTATAACAATGAATGGAAAAGAGATTTCACCAATATTCGATTCATGGTTTTTCTTTATAGATGATATGCCATATGATAACTGGAGCCATCCTTGTCGTTATGTTTTCGTTAATATTTATAATGGAGAACTAGTATTAAACCACAGGAGTTCTCCTCCATTAACTGATAATATGCAATCTCTGGTAAGTTATAACATGAATTCATCCCCTCAAATACTGTTTAATATCAAAAAGAAACAATTACCATCAAAAAGCCAATCTGTATTTCCATATGAGCATGAATATGCTGTTATCATTAGTGGTGGTGGTAATGCTAATTTTAATTATGAGAGATACTGGAATGATTGTTCTGCAATTTATCAAACTTTAATAAATATATATGGGTTTTCAAAAAACAACATATATGTATTGATGTCAGATGGGACAGATCCTGGGTTAGATCGACATATGAATAATGGAACTTATCAATCCTCTCCATTAGATTTAGATGGTGATGGTGTTTCAGATATTCAATACGCTGCTACCTTATCGAATATATCAAATGTTTTTAACTACTTAAGTAGTATATTAACATCAGACGATAATCTCTTTGTTTTTACAACAGATCATGGAAGCCAGATTAATGAACAACATGTTGTTATGACTCTATGGAACAATAGTGAACTGCATGACTATACTTTTGCATCATATATTAATAATATGAATGCAAATACGATAAAAATATGTATGGGGCAATGTAACAGTGGTGGGTTTATCGACAATATTACAAGAAATAATGTTATTATATCAACTGCATGTAGATATGATGAACCTTCACATTCTGCAAGTAATAACCTATACGATGAGTTTATATACCATTGGATATCAGCAGTTTTTGGCGAAACGCCAACTGGCACTTTTGTTAATGCAGATTCAAATAATGACGGAATCGTATCAATGTCAGAGGCATTTGACTATGCAAATACTCATGACACAAAAAATGAACACCCACAATACTTCTCCTCCCCAACATCCTTAGGTAATCTAATTGACTTGGGGAGTAATCTTGTGTATAATATAAATGGTTCTTCCGTTTGCTATAATACTGAGACATACAATGTCATAGGGCTTTCTACAGCCTATACTGTTAATTGGAGCCTATCAGGAGCCAACGCCTCCTGCTATACCGTACACAACAATACACCTTCAACGAATCAGTGTACGGTTACCTTAAAAGACAGCGTTGACTTTGTAAATACCAATGACCTTGTGCTCAATGCACAAATCAAGTATGGCAGCACCGTTATCACCACTGTAACCAAGCCCCTGACACCTTTCTTCTATATCTATGGTCCGACAATACCCTACTCCACATCTTCGTACGAGATTGGCAATCTTCCCGATGACTGTACCGTCAGCTGGAACTGGTCAGGAACGGGACTGACCATTGACAACACACCCATTTTGGTAGAACCGTATTATTCCACGAACAACTACTTCAAACTGGTACGCAACAACCTGGACTATGCCAGGGGAACCCTTACGGCTACTATTAATAGAAGCGGAAACACCGTTGCGACTATTTCTAAAACTCTTGACACGGGTGTCAATTTCTCCGGGACATGGTATCAGGGAACAGGCAGTTCCAGCACGCTGACTTGCGGAAATGTATATAGCGTAACATCCGGTTCACAAGTCCATCTTTACTCCAATGATTTTATAGGCAAGGCTGTGACGTATTCAAATCATGGGCTATTCCTCCTCTCTGGTGGTGTATCCCACTCTGGCAACACCATCTCGTTTACACCAGTCCTCTCTTTGTTTCATGGAGATGAACCTTATGCAATTCCATACTTAGGAAAGTCAGTTACCATTCAAGTAACAGATGCCACCACCTACGAGGCATTTGAGTTTACATTTTATATTGAACCTCAACACCCGTCGAATCCACCAATTCTGAGCATGGCCGTTTCAGGCAATGAATATACCTTTACTTATGATGAGGCTTCGGAAAGCCGACAGACATGGGCGTTGGAAGTGGTGAAAATCGATACAGGACAGGTAGTCTATGACGGAACTACTGACATGGCATCGCAAACTATAATGACCTCTAACTGGCAGTCCGGCATATATGCTGTACTTGTCAGGAGAAACGGCCAGATAGTTGCGACACAGAAGATAACTATCCAGTAAAATCACAGGGGACAGGCTTTTGAATGAAATTCACTTCAAAAACCTGACCCCATGATTATCCTTAAGGATGAGGACGAAGAGGTGGTTTATTCTTCAGTTGTTACATCTGCTGAAACGCAAGTCACACTACCAACTTACCTCACTGGTTCCTACAAGATTGAACTTGTCATGGGCAATTGGTGCTTCTGGGGATATATAACGCTATAAAATATAATCTGTAAAACTAAAAACTCAAAGAATTATGAAAAAAACAATGTTGATGATTGTGTTACTCGTGGTAGCACAAGTGGGCGCACTGGCGCAGTTGAGGGTATTATCAAGTGGTGAGACTGTCGTAGGTAGTCAGTTTTCCTCTTCTATAACAAAATTCGGATTCCAGTCTGGATTAACTGCGTCTGCAGGGACAAACATGAATAACATTGGCATATTGGGAAAGGTTGACAATTCCACGTTCTCAGGATATGAGTATGGCATATATGGTATTAGTGGTGGATACGGCACTACTGCATACGGTGTTCTAGGAGGTTTAAATGAGTGCTCAAATGGTTCCGGCGTTTTTGGCTCAACTACATTCATTGTTGGTTACGGTGTAACAGGGAAATATGCCGGCTATTTTCTTGGTAATACCTATGTTACTGGAACGCTGACTGCAAACACAGTGGTTCAGTCCTCAGATTATCGCCTGAAAGAAAACATCGTTCCACTTAGTGAACAGCGTGGGAATGTGTTGGATAAGGTATTAAACATGAATGTGGTGGAATACAACTACCGTAAGATGATTCCGTCAATAGAGATTCCTGATACCGTTTCAATAGATGAAGCGTTAAAGAATGCTGGCATTGACACTGACAAGCGGCACATAGGCTTGATAGCTCAGGAACTGAAAGAACTGTTCCCTCAGTTAGTTGTGGAAGGCCAGGACGGCTATTTGGCAATAAACTATGTAGAGCTTGTACCTGTACTGATTCAGGCTATTCAGGAATTGCAGGAAGAGGTTGATGAGCTGAAGGGCACAGGCACTCCAAGAAAGAGCCCACAGGCCACGTCAATCAGCAACACTGTTGCAAGTGGAAATGTTCTCTATCAGAACACGCCTAACCCTTTCAAGGAGCAGACCACTATCCGCTTTAGGCTTGCCGACAATGCCCAAAACGCGGCAATTTGCATCTATGACCTGCAAGGCAAGCAGCTGAAGAAATGGGCTGTCACACCAGGAGAAGACAGCGTAAGCTTTAACGGATACGAACTTGGCGAAGGCCTCTATTTCTATTCACTCATTGTCAACGGACAAGAGATTGACACCAAGAAAATGATTATTGCATTGTAATAGCTATAAGCCAAATGATATGAAAAGAGTAACAATACTTATTTCATTCCTTCCACTCGTGGTGCTCATTCATGCACAAACTTATATTTCTTTTACAGACGGCAAATATGTCAATTCTGTAGATAAGAGTCAATATAAACGAGATGTTAAGATTGAAAATGATGGGGTGTTAGTGACATATACAATGGAGTATGCCTCTGTTATAAAAGATCCCCTTTATAAAGATGCTATGATGCTTCAGATGGATGGATTCGGCTATAATTCTACAATTGGTGAGCCATACTATCCAAGACGCATAGATTCGTTTACACTCCCTGACGGTGCTACTGCAGACATATCCATTGTTGACAGTAAATATATTGACATTCCATTTCGATTGTCTCCGTCACGTCCCGAGATATTGGAAACGGAAGACAATTCAAAAAATAATGTTCCAGACATTAAACCATATAGTGGATTTTATCCAACAGAGGTCGTCACAAAATTGATTATTCAGAAATATAGAGGTGCTCCGATTGCAAAATGCATATTTCAACCTGTCCAATACAATTATCAGACTTCGACTATACGTGTGTTTTCATACGTAAAATATAAGGTACAATTTAAAGAGGGGAAAGGTGTAATAAAGAAGAATAAAGTAAGCCCTAATGATTATTTTCTTAAAAATACGACGTTAAATAGAGGTCTAACGACACCATCGTCTTTAAATAGGTCTATACCATCAAATACCAACATGGAAATTACAAAAGATTATTTAATAATTACCATACCAATGTACGCAAGCGTAATTAATAGATTTGTGGAATGGAAAAAATTAATGGGTTACCGTGTCACTGTTTCCATAAGAAATACATGGACCGTATCTGATGTATTGAATGAGGTTGAATCAAAGTATGCTGATCTTGATAATTTGTATTATCTGCTCATCGTAGGAAGTCATTCGCAAGTTCCTGCAAAACAAATGGGCGACATGAATTACTATTCTGATTATTATTATGGTTGCGTAAACTGCTCAAGTGACAGCTTACCCAACATCAATGTGGGAAGATTACCTGTAACGTCAGTACGAGAGGCTTCTGTCGTATTAAATAAGATTATTGATTATGAGAAGGAACCAATATCGGACAGTATTTTCTACTCTACGGGTATCCATTGTGCCAATTTTCAGTGTGACACAATTCCCAGTAATTATGATTTTGGACGTGAAACAAGTAGATTTACTCAAACAGCTGAACGTATAAGGGATTATGTTGTTGGGAATGGTAAAACTGTTTATAGGAATTATTATACAGCACATAATAGTTTCCCATTGTTTTGGAATAACAATCCTGATTATTATAGTACTGGTGGCAACGTCCCTATCTATCTACGTAAGCCACAGTTTGCATGGGACGGTAATGCGAATCAGATTATATCGGAAATAAACAATGGTGCTTTTTATGTACTTTACCGAGGACACGGCTTGGTGGAAGAATGGATAAGTCCTTGGTTTCATGTAAACCATTTGTCACAATTAAATAATTGGAATAAACTCCCAGTTGTCTTTAGTGTTAATTGTGATACGGGTAACTTTTCTGGTACTACACGTTGCTTAGCAGACCGACTGCTCACCATGGGTGACGGAGGGGCTGTTGGGGTTATCGCCGCAGTAACAACAACTTTATCTGGTTCTAATGATGCTTTTGCAGAAGGAATGTTTGAATCAATTTGGCCTACACCTGGACTTTTACAATCATTTGGGGCTCCGAACTATTCTGGAAGCACTGGAGTACCAACTTATGAACTTGGAATGATATTATCACAAGGTCGGGAAAAAATGTTAAGTATATTCCCTAAAATAACAAAGCCTTCTGGAGAAGAATATGGTTGGTATCAATGGGCAAGAAGAGCGTTTCATTGTTTCGGTGATCCAAGTATGGAGATACGTACTGAAATACCTACGACATTTGACAATATCAACATCAACAGGCTTCCAAATAGTATAACCGTCAATCTTGGAAACGAAATCGCCCGTATTACTTTTTATGATTCAAAATGGATCTGTGTATTCGTACGAAGGAATGTCTGCTGTGTATAATGGGAACAGTTCGGATGTAACTGTTTGCATCTATGCTCACAATAAGTTACCCATCCAAAACACCCCAACGACTCCCATATTTATTCAAAATGATGTAGTAACTGGCAATAAATCAATCGGTGCTGGCGTTATAAAAGTAGGAACTAATGTAACAGATACGAAAACACAGGGAGCAGTAACATTTAATGGTGGTATAATTAACTTATACGGCAATGTAGTAGAATTGTATGGAGAAACTACTGTAGCATTAGGGACAGAACTGAATATAATCAATAACCAATAAAAGTAACCAAGATGAAACGTGCATTATTTTTTACATTCTTTCTACTGATGTCCATGAAAGGTATGTGCATCTATATTGTAGAAAATTGGGATTCTGAAACAAGAGTGACCTATACGGTCGATGTAGATAATAAAACCGCAAAAGTCAAAGAAGGTCAGTATATTGAGACGTGGAGCTCTGAAGGAATGGAAGTTGAACAGAACACCATACCAGGTAATCCCGAAGCATCAGGGGACATTATTATCCGTGACAAGGTCTTTGCTTGGGGGACGTATCATCCTGTTACTGAAATTGGTGAATATGCATTTATATCAACCGAAATCAGTTCTGTCATCATCCCTTCTTCGGTAACGTACATTGGAACATGTGCTTTTAAACAATGCTATTCCCTGAAGTCAATTACGTTACCAGCCAGTTTGACTGGCATTGGAGAATTGGCTTTTTATAATTCTTCCATTGAAACTATCATATCTAATATTGAAAATCCGTTCTCTATCGGGGAGAATATGTTTTCCTCTAACGCCTATGATGACGCAATACTTTACGTTCCGGCTGGAACAATAGATAAATATAAGTCTGCAGAAGGATGGAATCGTTTTGCCCATATTGTAGAAATGACACATACAAGTATAGGGCCAAATCAAATAGAATCAAAGAATACCCCAGAACAAAACGCTAATATATACTTCGACCTGCAAGGCCGTCAGCTGACTGCCCAGCCTACGCAGAGGGGCATCTACATCCGGAACGGCAAGAAGTATGTGGTAAGCAACCAGTAAGACTCAAATATGGAAAACAGGCTATGAAGAAAGTATTATCAGTTTTAGAATTGGCAGGGACGGTTCCGGTGAGCACTTTTACAAATAAATATTTTGAGATATAGAGAAATGTTATTATATTTGCAGCGTAATCAAGTTAGGACGCAGATGCCACGTCAAAGTCGCAAGAAAAGTTCTAAAGACTGACAGGACTCCCTTATGGTTTAATTCGTAAAGTTAGCTGATTATGAATAGATCAAATGTGCTCACCGGAACCGTCCCCATGATTCTTAACTACAACAATTTTCTTTATATTATAACGTTACTTAAAAAATGGAGAGGAAAAAGAAAATAGGACTATTAATCATGTCTGTTGCACTATTATTATTGCTACAGTCATGTGAATTTATGGCTGATTTACTCTCTGAGTTTAAGGAAGGAGCCCAAGCTGTTAAAGTCATTAACAAAACAAATGCCCCGCTATTTTATATGATAAACTACGGAGGCGAAATATCAACAAAAAATGTCATGGGAGAATACTACTTTACAGAAGTCTTACGTGATAGCATATCAATATTTGGTAGTGATGATTTGGAGGAACATCCTATAGCCATTGTCGTACTTCGCGAAGATACTTATAAAAAGCATTCAATCGATGAGATTCGTGACAACAACATCTATGATTATGGTGCTATATTTCCCTATAAGGTCTTACAAAGAATGGAGTTTAAGATAGAAATAACGGAAGATATGTTGAATGAGAAACAGGGAGAAATCGGGGACGGTTGACTTTCCCCTTCGGGCCGTCGAGCTAAGGAAAATCGGGACGGTTCTTGTAATCCACTTTTGATGGAAACATATAGGAATCATAAATCACTGGGTCTTTACTGATCTATAGTTGGAAATGCAGAAAATGAATAAAAAATTCAGAAAAGTAAATATATAGCCAAGTAAACACACAGGGGTCGGTTCCGGTGTGCACTTATATATTTTGAGATACAGAAATGAATAAAAGAACAATAATGAAAAAGCGGATTGTAAACTATGTGGTGGTAATCTTGGCAGCCATACTGTTAGCCTCCTGTACCCCTCGTGTGCTGACAGACATCACCATGAGCTATCCAGCACGGAGCGTGGAGGAGGTGAAGGTGTATGATGTGGGAGACACGGTGCCGAACTCCGCCGTTGCCATTGGAAAGGTAGCCGTGCTGGATCGTGGACTGACAACAAACTGCGGCTATGACCGCATGCTGGGATTGGCCAAGGAGCGTACGGCCGAGAATGGCGGTAACGGACTGTTGCTGACCGAGCACAGGAAACCGAGTTTCTGGGGCAGCAGCTGTCACCAGTTGATGGGTACGATGTTCCTGATTGACGACACGACTATTGACCCGACAAAACCCAATGCCGCCATGGAGGGTGTCAGACTGGCAGCTGAGGAAGCCGAACGGCAGCTGAGGGAGCACCTGCTGCCAGCAAACAGTTTACGACTGAACGTTGGCCCGTCGTGGATAACGTCGGACGTAGAGACCTTTAGGGGGAACAGACATCCCACTGGTTGGGAGGTCGCAGTGGACTATGAACACCGCTGGCGCAGCGGCTTCGGCGTCGGAGCTGATTTTGCGATGTTTCATTCTTCGTATTCCATGGCCGATGACGGTGTCGATGGAAGCCTGTCGCTGTTCTATATTGGTCCCAGTCTGGTCTATGCCAGCAGACTCGGTAAGCACTGGGGCCTTGGATGGAATCTGGGCTTGGGCTATGCACGCGCAGACGATGTATTCATCAAGCAGAGCGGTGTAGGTTTCTTGTTGAAGGCCAGAGTGGAGTACTTGCTGAACGATCAATGGGGACTAGGACTTGACCTGAGCAACATCAGCAGTACTTTCAAGAAACCCGAAGGTGTTGAACTGCGTAAAAACGAGCGATGGGGCTTCAACCGCATTTCCTTACTGCTGGGCCTGCGCTGCTACTTCTAAAGAGACATCACTGTGTAGTAAGAATAATTGGAATAGTATAAGTAACATCATGAGTCCATAAAATTCTCTCAAACATTTGGGCGTTTCAAAGAAATGGAGTAACTTTGCACCCAAGAGCTTTGACAGCTTTCTTTTTAGTCTATCGAATTAGCAGTTCAAAAGGCGAAACTCACAAGAAAGGATGTCTGCCGGCTCACCCTCTACGGAGGCGTGGGCTTTTTGGCATAACATCTGTGAGTAAGGTACACTGCTAAACCTGATAGACTGATGTTATCTCCCCAAAACACAAGTCCACGTTCTCCGTTTTTCTCCGAAAACATATTTCCATCACAGTTAATTCGAACAGAAAAATGAAGAATGACATGGAAGAACCATCATGTCTGGCTGACCTCGACGACCTGTTGCCCACCGAAGTCCTCAGTAATTTTAAGGGCAACATCGTATTCAACATCTACAAGTCGGGCAGCCAGCATGTGGATAAACAGTTTAATTTTGGGAATAGCCTCCCCAGTCAGAAGAGCGAATTACAAATTCGCAACTCACAGCCGCCGGATTGCAAATTCGACGGAACGGAAAATACCGTGAAGGAAGAAAGAGCGTTGCCTGAAGTACTTGCCACCCATGAAGCGATGGTGCTGTGGCGGAAGGCCTAGGCGGCAGGGTGGATTGATGCCAACTATCAACCGCTTATTTCTCGGACGCAGGCGGCACTGCTGGCCGATGGCATGGCGGAGCGGCTGGGCATCAAGGAGAAGTGGAAGGTGTTCGAAGGGCTGTGGAACAGGAAGAATATGAGGAGCGATTATACCCGTGCCATGAATCAGCGGCAGTCACTCGACTTCCAGGACATATTGAAGCAGTTGTTTTCTGCGGATATTGAAGAAAACACTGACAAAACATAAAATAATTGGCTGAAAATTTGGAAGTTTCGGAAAAAGTCCCTACCTTTGCACC
>Ga0247610_10005958_pt1 | contig 12758 bp, 7 predicted proteins | sample 174DNAGHGhighgp2_FD_193483 | JGI IMG/M metagenome (GOLD analysis project Ga0247610, IMG submission 193483) | Sheep rumen microbial communities from Palmerston North, Manawatu-Wanganui, New Zealand - 1742 DNA GHGhigh gp2 | ecosystem: Host-associated > Mammals > Digestive system > Stomach > Rumen ...
CGCCAAACGAGGCCGGCACGAATCTGCTGATGCTTGTTGAGCGTCATCGAGATGCCTTCGCCGCTGCCGCACATGGCGATGCCGGGATAGCATTCACCGGCTTCGATGGCGTTGGCCAAGGCATGGCCGAAGGTAGCATAGTTGCAGCTTTCCTCGGTGTAGGTGCCGTAATCGTGATACTTGATACCCTTCTCATCGAGGTATTTCTTGACAAACTGTTTCAGCGGAAATGCTGCGTGGTCGCTTGCCAGACCCACAAAATTCTTGATTTCCATTTTCTATTGGTTTTATTATACAAATGCACGGAATCAGAGTCCCGTGCATTTGTTTAATTAGGATATCTTATTTTTTGAGCATCTTCTTCACCTGGTTGTAAACGTTCTGTCCGGTGAAGCCGAGCTTCTCATCGAGCACCTTGTAAGGAGCCGAGAAACCGAAGCTGGAGAGACCCCAGATTTCGCCATCCTGGCCAACAAGGCCTTCGAGGGTTACGGGCAGGCCGGCGGTCATACCGAACTTGGGCTTGCCGGGAGGCAGGATGCGGTTCTGGTAAGCCTTGGGCTGACGACGGAACAGACCCTCGGAAGGAACGCTGACGATGCGGCACTTGATGTCGTCTGCACGGAGCATCTCGGCACCAGCAACGAGGGTAGCAACCTCCGAACCCGAAGCGAGAAGGATAACGTCGAACTCTTCGTCCGAACCAGCTACGATGTAAGCACCCTTGTCGGCCTGGCTATAGTCGTTGCCAGCGGGCAGGGTCTTGATGTTCTGGCGGCTGAAGATAAGACCTGTTGGGCTGACGGTGTTCTCCATAGCGAGCTTCCAGGCAGCGGTGGTCTCGTCAGAGTCGGCAGGACGAAGCACGAGCATAGAGTTGCGGCCCTTGTGGGTCTTGAGTTTCTCCATAAGGCGGATCTGAGCCTCCTGCTCAACTGGCTCGTGGGTTGGACCGTCCTCACCAACGCGGAATGCGTCGTGGGTCCAGATGAACTTGACGGGGAGCTCCATGAGTGCAGCCATACGAACGGCAGGCTTCATGTAGTCAGAGAATACGAAGAAGGTACCGCAAGCGGGGATAACACCACCATGCAGAGCCATACCGATGCAGCAGCATGCCATGGTTAGCTCGGCAACGCCAGCCTGGAAGAACGAACCGCCGAAGTCGCCGCGTGTGATAGAGCGGGTCTGCTTCAGGAAGCCGTCGGTCTTGTCGGAGTTCGAGAGGTCGGCCGAAGCGCAAACCATATTGGGAACCTGAAGAGCGAGCTGGCTGAGGACAGCAGCTGATGCGCTGCGGGTCGAGTCGTCGGCCTTCTGCTGAACCTTGCTCCAGTCGATGACAGGAGCCTTGCCGCTGAACCAGTCCTTGAGCATATGAGCCTTCTCGGGATTCTGCTCAGCCCAAGCTGCCTTCTTGGCATACTTGGCATCCATAATCTTGCGGAGCTCGGCACGGCGCTGCAGATAGAGCTTCTTAACCTCGGGGAATACCTCGAACGGATTCTCGGGATCGCCACCCAGGTTCTTGATGGTGTTGACGTAAGCGTCGCCACCAAGAGGAGCACCGTGGGTCTTGCAGTTACGCTCGTAGGAAGTGCCGTCAGCCTTGAGGGCACCCTTGCCCATGATGCACTTACCGATGATGAGGGTAGGCTGGCCCTTGGTTGCCTTGGCAATATTGAGGGCACCACGGATCTGCTCAACGTCGTTGCCGTTGATCTCGAGAACCTTCCAACCCCAAGCACGATACTTGGCAGCAGTATCCTCAGAAGAAACGACAGAAGTCTCGGTAGAGAGCTGGATGTCGTTCGAATCGTAGAACATTACGAGGTTGTCGAGGCCGAGAGTGCCGGCGATACGGCCTGCGCCCTGCGAGATTTCCTCCTGAACGCCACCGTCGGAGATATATGCATAAATGGTTTGGTTCATGATACCACCACCGAGGAGTGCATCGAGGTGCTTGGCAGCAATAGCGGCGCCCACAGCGAAGCAATGACCCTGACCGAGAGGTCCAGAAGTATTTTCGATGCCACGGTGACGAACCTCAAGTTCTGGGTGACCGGTCACTGGAGAACCCCATTGACGGAGGGTCTGGAGCTCATCGGTAGTGAACTTACCAGCCAGGCAAAGCTGTGCATAAAGCATAGGAGCCATATGGCCTGGGTCGAGGAAGAAACGATCGCGGCCTTCGTAGGCCATATTCTTTGGATCGTACTCCAGGAACTCGCTGTAAAGTACATTGATGAAGTCAGCACCACCCATGGCACCACCAGGGTGTCCACTCTTGGCCTTCTCGACCATAGCAGCAGCAAGGATGCGAATGTTATTGGCAGCCTTGTTCATTAACTCAATCGAATTGTTCATTGTGTAATGATTAGATGAATATTGGTAATTTGTTGGTGTTGTTTAGTATATAATACGGGGACAAAGATAATGATTATTTTTGTATAAACAAAAAAAAACGCTCCAAATTTGCGAAAATGGAGCGTTTTTTTAGGTTTTTTGTCTTTTGGCAGTGTGACTGCCATCACTTTGGAGCCTTCTTTTCATAGACATACCAGCAAAGGGGCAGGTAAACAAGGTTGGGCAGCCACACAGCGAGTATCACGCTCATCGCACCGCTCACTGCGAATGAAGAACTGACGGTCTGGAAGAGAATGTAGGCAAACGCCAGCACCAGGCCGATGCCCAGATTGATGCCCATGCCGCCACGAATCTTCTTCGACGAAAGGCAAACGCCCAAAAACGTCAGAATGAACGAAGTAGCGATGGCAGCAAAGCGCTTGTGGTACTCGATCTCGTATTCCTTGATGTTGCCTACGCCACGGCCACGCTGCTTGTCGATATATTCCTTCAGCGCAGGCGTGGTGAGTTTCTCCATGTCCTTCGAACCGACGATGATGTCTTCGGGTGCCACGTGAACCACGGTGTCAACAGCATAACCCTCGGTGATGGTCTCACCACGTTCAGTGATGTCGCGAATCTTGTAGTTGGTGAGGTGCCAGGTGTCGTTGCCCTCCCACGAAGCGCGGTCGGCCGTCAGTCGTGAGACGAGCTGCGTGCCCTCGAACTTTTCCAAAGCGAATCGATAACCTGTCTGGCTGTCGCGGTCAAAAGAGTAGAAGAAGGCCACTTCGCCGGGCGCCACCATAAACTGGTTGTTGTATTGCGTCTTCTTGTCCTTGTCCTTGTAGTATTGCTTGAGCAGGGCAAGACGAGGCACCGATGTGACGGGGATGACCCAGCTGTTGAGCGCAAAGGTAAGCAAGCCCAGGAAGAGGGCCGACAGCATATAGGGCCGAAGCAGGCGGTTGAACGAGATGCCGGTGGCCAGCATGGCGATGATTTCGGAATTGCCGGCCAGCTTGGAGGTGAAGAAGATGCAAGCCACGAAGATGACGAGAGGCGACAGCATATTGGCCATATAAGGTACAAACGTGCAGTAGTACTTGAATATGGCGAAGGTGGGCGCCTCATGCTCCGCAAAGTTGTCCATCTTCTCGTTGTAGTCGAGGACCACAGCGATGGCCATGATGAGCAAAATTGCGAAGAAGAAGGTGCCCAGGAACTTCCTGATGATGTACCAATCGATCTTCTTTAAAGACATTCGAACCTTTCTTAACCTTTCGAACCCCTCAGAACCTTTACCATTAATCCTCGTCCTCGTCGTCAACGATGCCGGCGGCACGCTTCAGGCGTTTGCGCTCCAGTTCGTCAAGCACAATCTTGCGCATGCGAATGTTGTGGGGCGTTACTTCTACATATTCGTCGGCCTTGATGTATTCCAGCGCCTCCTCGAGGCTGAATACCTTCGGCGGGATGAGCGCAGCCTTCTCGTCGCTCGACTTCGAACGCATGTTGGTGAGTTTCTTCGACTTGGTGACGTTGACGGTGAGGTCCTTGTCCTTGGCGTGTTCGCCCACTACCTGTCCGGCATAGACCTCATCCTGCGGGAAGATGAAGAACTTGCCGCGGTCCTGCAGCTTGTCGAGAGCGTATGCAAAGGCGGTGCCAGCCTCCTTGGCGATGATCGAGCCGTTGGTGCGGCGCACGATGTCGCCCTTCCAGGGTTCGTAGGCAAGGAACTGGTGGGCCATAATGGCTTCGCCAGCCGAAGCGGTGAGCACGTTGGTGCGAAGGCCGATGACGCCGCGCGATGGAATCTTGAACTCGAGGTGCTGACGGTCGCCCTGGGTGTCCATGGCAATCATTTCGCCCTTGCGGCGGGTGACCATATCGATCATCTTCGAACTGAATTCCTCGGGACAGTTGATGGTGAGTTGCTCGATAGGCTCGCACTTCTGTCCATTAATCTCCTTGACAATGACCTGAGGTTGGCCGATAGCTACCTCATAGCCCTCGCGACGCATGGTCTCAATGAGGATGGAAAGGTGGAGCACGCCACGACCATAGACTACCCACGCACCATCGCGGGTCTCGTCTTTCTCGACACGCAGGGCCACATCCTTCTCAAGTTCCTTGTAGAGGCGGTCCTGAATCTGGCGCGAGGTGACGTACTTGCCGTCCTTGCCGAAGAAGGGCGAATCGTTGATGGTGAAGAGCATCGACATGGTGGGCTCATCGACCTTGATGCGAGGCATGGCTTCGGCCGTCTCGATGTCGCTGATGGTGTCGCCAATCTCGAAACCTTCGATGCCGGTCATGGCGCAGATATCGCCCGAGAAGACTTCGTCGGTCTTCTTCTTGCCCATGCCCTCGAAGGTAAAGAGTTCCTTCACCTTCACCTGCTTCGAGATGATGCCCTCATCGGTGTGGTGCATCAGGAGCACCATCTGTCCCTGCTTGATGCTGCCGCGATGAACACGGCCCACTGCGATACGACCTACGAACGAAGAGTATTCGAGCGAGGTGATGAGCATCTGAGTGGGGCCTTCGATAACCTCGGGTGCTGGGATATTTTCAAGGATGGCGTCGAGTAGGGGATAGACGTTGTCGGTGGGTTTCTTCCAGTCGTCCGACATCCAGCCCTGCTTGGCTGAGCCGAAGATGGTCACGAAGTCGAGTTGCTCCTCGGTGGCACCGAGGTTATACATCAGGTCGAAGACTTTGTCCTGCGCGATGTCGGGTGTGCAGTTTGGCTTATCGACCTTGTTGACCACAACGATGGGCTTCAGACCGATTTCGATAGCCTTCTGCAGCACAAAGCGTGTCTGCGGCATGGGGCCTTCGAACGCATCGACCAGGAGGAGGCAGCCGTCGGCCATGTTGAGCACGCGTTCCACCTCACCGCCGAAGTCCGAGTGGCCAGGGGTGTCGATGATGTTGATCTTTGTGTCCTTGTAATTGATTGACACGTTCTTCGAGAGAATGGTGATGCCGCGCTCGCGCTCCAGCTCGTTGTTGTCGAGCATGAGGTCGTTGGTCACCTGATTCTCACGAAAGAGGTTGCCGGCGTAGAGCATCTTGTCGACCAAGGTCGTCTTGCCATGGTCAACGTGTGCGATAATCGCAATATTACGGATGTTTTGTTTCATATAACTTAATAATCAGCGCGCAAAGTTAATAAAAATCCTGATACGTCGGTAATTGCAGAACCTAAAAAACGACAGCCCATTTGATTATGGAATATATTTGTAATATGGAATACACAAAATGGAATTCAATCTATCGTCCATTTTGTTTCATATAATTATATAAAAGGTTTGATATTTATAAGGCTGAAAAGCATTGGAAAAGAATTTGGAGACAAAGGTTTTTGTCTTGATTTGGACACTTTTCCCTCATATTATAATATCTTTTATGGTATGAGTCCAATTCTGAATCGTAAATTGGACCCATCCGATAGTCGGCGTCCAATTCTGAATCGTAAATTGGACCCATCCGATCGTCGGCGTCCAATTCTGAATCGTAAATTGGACCCATCCGATCGTCGGCGTCCAATTCTGTATCGTAAATTGGACCCATCCGATTGTCAAAGTCCAATTCAGTAACGTAAATTGGACCCATCCGATCGTCGGAGTCCAATTCAGTAACGTAAATTGGACCCATAATGACTGAGTGCCCTTTTCCCATAATTGAGCCTTCGTCCAACCAATCGTGGCAACAAAATTTGCTCGTTAGGCAAGAACCAAGATTTAAAATTTTGATAAAACTGTAAAAATATTTGGAGAAGTCGGAAATATATCCTAAATTTGCACCCTCAGAAATTATAGACTATGGAATCTTTCGCACATCTCCACGTACATACAGAGTTTTCACTCCTCGATGGGCAGTGTAAAATCAGCCGACTCTTCGCTAAGGCTGCCGCCGACGGTATGCCGGGTTTCGCCATCACTGATCACGGCAATATGTACGGCATTAAGGACTTTTTCGACATTGCATCCAAGGAGAACAAGGCACGTTCGAAGGCTGGACAACCCATCGTCAAGCCTATCTTCGGTTGCGAAGTTTATGTGGCGCATCGTGGATTGGCCCGAAAGGAAGGTAAGGTCGATATGAGCGGCTGGCACCTGATCCTGCTGGCCAAGAACAAGCAGGGTTACCAGAATCTGATCAAGGCAGTTTCGATTGGTTGGGTGGATGGCTACTATATGCGTCCGCGTATTGACCACGAGGTGCTGGAGAAGTATCACGAAGGATTGATCTGCTGTTCTGCCTGTCTGGGTGGCGAGGTGCCACGCAAGTTCGAGGACGGCGACCTGGAAGGGGCAGAAGAGGCCATACTCTGGCACAAGCGTCTCTTCGGCGATGACTATTACCTTGAACTTCAACGCCATCCGTCGAAGGATCCCCTATATAATCCCGGATGTATTGTCAAGCAGAACAAACTCAACCCCTGGCTCATCGAGATGGCGCACAAGCACAACATCAAGCTGATTGCCACCAACGATGTGCACTTTGTCGATGAAGAGAACGCCGAGGCGCACGATCACCTGATCTGTATGAATACGGGCAAGGACCTCGACGACCCAACCCGTCTGCGTTACACCAAGCAGGAATGGTTCAAGACCACAGCCGAGATGAACGAACTTTGGGCCGACGTGCCCGAGGCGCTGAGAAACACGATCGAAATTGTCGATAAATGCGAAGAGTATAGCATCGAGAACGGCCCCATCATGCCTAACTTTGAGATTCCCGCTTGGTTCGGCAACGAGGAACAATACCGTCAGCGGCTCACCGACCAGGACCTCTTCGACGAATTTACGCAAGATGAGAACGGCAATGTCGTACTTCCTCAGGATGAGGCAGAAAAGAAAATCAAGAAACTGGGAGGTTATGAGAAACTATACCGCATCAAGTTCGAGGCCGACTACCTGAGATTCCTCGCTCTTCGTGGCGCCATTCCCCTCTATGGCAATGAGGCTATCCAGGCAAAATATGCGGCCGATCCTAAGTCTGTGACCGACCAGGATGTCATCGATTCGCTTGATCCACCTGTTTGGGAACGCATCAAGTTCGAGTTGCACATCATGAAGACGATGGGCTTCCCGGGCTACTTCCTCATCGTGTCGGACTTTATCCGCGCCTGCCGTGAAGAGTTGGATGTCAGCGTAGGTCCAGGCCGTGGCTCGGCAGCCGGTTCGGCCGTGGCCTATTGCCTTGGCATCACCAAGATCGACCCCATCAAGTATGACTTGCTGTTCGAACGTTTCCTGAATCCCGACCGTATCTCTCTACCTGATATTGATACTGACTTCGACGATGATGGACGTGCTCGCGTCATCGAATGGGTGCAGGAAAAGTATGGCGCCGACCGCGTGAGCCACATCATCACCTACGGCACGATGGCCACCAAGATGGTCATCAAGGATATGGCGCGTGTCGAGAAGGTACCCATCCCTGTGGCCAATCATCTGGCGGGTCTCGTGCCCGACCGAATGCCCGAAGAGAACGGCAAGGCGCTGAAGTGCAACCTCAAGAACTGCATCAAGGTGGTGCCCGAACTGGCTGAAGCCTGCAATAGCGAGGATCCGGCTATCCGCAACGTGATGCGCCTCGGACAGATGCTCGAGGGCAACGTGCGCGGCACGGGTGTTCATGCTTGCGGTATGATTATCGGTCGAGACCCCATCGACACTGTCGTTCCTGTATCTGTGGTTGATGATCACGGTACCAAGTTGCTTGTAACCCAGTACGACGGACACGTCATCGAATCGACGGGCCTTATCAAGATGGACTTCCTTGGCCTCAAGACCTTGGGCATCATCAACGAGGCGCTCGACAATATCCGCGAGACACGAGGCATCGAAATCGATATCGAAAAGATTCCGATTGACGATGAGCTGACCTACAAGCTGTTCCAGGCAGGACGCACCGTGGGAACGTTCCAGTTCGAATCGCCCGGCATGCAGAAATATCTCAAGGAACTAAAGCCTGACTGCATTGGCGACATCGTGGCCATGAATGCCCTCTATCGCCCAGGCCCAATGGACTACATCCCGTCGTTCATCGCCCGCAAGAATGGCCGCGAACCCATCACCTACGATATCCCCGTCATGGAGAAATATTTGAAGGATACCTACGGCATCACGGTCTATCAGGAGCAGGTCATGCTATTGTCGCGCCTGTTGGCCGACTTCACGCGTGGCGAGTCGGATGCCCTCCGTAAGGCAATGGGCAAGAAGAAGAAGGACATCGTCGATGCGATGAAGCCCAAGTTCATCGAAGGTGGCAAGAGGAATGGACACGATCCGGAAAAGCTTGAAAAGATCTGGGGCGACTGGGAAAAGTTCGCCTCCTACGCTTTCAACAAGAGTCATGCCGTCTGCTACGCATGGGTGGCTTACCAGACCGCTTACCTCAAGGCACATTATCCGGCAGAATATATGGCTGCTGTGCTTTCGCGTTCGTTGAACGACGTGAACGAATTGGCCAAGCAGATGGACGAATGTCGTGCCATCGGCCTCTCGGTCAAGGGGCCCGACATCAATCTTTCGCGTCAGCGTTATTCGGTCGATGCCGAAGGTGCAGTTCGTTTCGGATTGGCAGGCGTCAAGGGCTTTGGTGAAGGTGCTGCCGATGCAGTCGTAAAGGAGCGCAACGCCAATGGTCCGTTCAAGGATATCTTCGACTTTGTGGAACGCGTGGATCTCGGTGCCGTCAATCGCAAGGCCCTCGAGTCGCTGGCATTGTCGGGCGCCTTCGACAGTTTCGGCAAGATCAGCCGTGAACAATATCTTGCTTTGAATCCACAGGGCGTTGCCTTCCTCGATCAGGTCATCAAATATGGTCAGAAATTCAAGGCCGACAAGGAGTCGAACGAGATGAGCCTTTTCGGCGACCTGGAGGAGAACGATGTGATGATTCAGCATCCCGAACCTCCCAAGGAATTTGAGCAGTGGAGCACCTTGGAGCGCCTTAATCGCGAGAAGGAGCTGGTGGGCCTCTTCCTTTCGGCACACCCGCTCGACGAGTACAAGTTCCAGCTGAAATATGCCTGCAATACGACGATGGCCGAACTTGAATCGATTCCCAATCCACGCACTAAGGAGGAGCAGGATGCCAAGTGGAAGGAACTGCAGGGTAATCCTGCCGAAGTGGAGCGCATTCGCAAAATACAGAATCGCGACATCACTTGCGGTGGCATCGTCACGGCTTGGCGCGAAGGCACTTCGCGTTCGGGCAATCCCTACGGCATCCTCACTGTGGAGGATTATTCGGGCCGACATGAGTTTGCTCTCTTCGGCACCGCCTATCCACAGTGGCGCGGTTTTGGCAAGGAGGGTATGTATCTCTACATTCAGGCCAAATATCAGCCCAAGCGTTTCCTGCGCGGTGAGCCTCGTACGATCTTCGACGTGGAGTTCACTATCGGTACCATCCAGCAGCTCAGTCAGGTGGCTGACTCGCTGCTCGACAACCTGACGGTGGTGCTCGATTGCCATAGCTTAACCCACGCAGGAATCGAGCAGATGGCCGATGCCATCATCAAGCGTTCGCTCGAAGAGACTCGCATCAGGAATGTTGAAGCCAAGACAACGCTCTTCTTCGAGTTGTGCGATCCTCTCAAGAACTACGTTGTGAAGCTCTACAGCCGTAACCACAAGGCACACATCACCACTGGCCTCGTCGACTTCCTACGGGCACAGGATGGCGCATCCGTTCGCATCAACGATCGCCTTGTCGAGGATGTCGTTGCCGTTACTGATGAGTCGGAAGATACAATGACTGAAATGGAGGATCTCCTGCCGGATGATTAAGCGAGATTAACCAGCAGGTCATATTGTAAAGTGTAACATAAAAAACGTGTCAAAAGGCCTAAACCTTTTGACACGTTTATTATTCAGTCGAAACGCGAATTAGCACTGGGCGAGCTTGCCGTCAGAGCCAAGTACGTTGACGATCTTGTGGATATACATCTTCTTCATGTTTTCGCGAGCAGGGGTGAGGTACTGGCGAGGATCGAAGTGCGATGGGTTCTCGGCGAGATGCTTGCGGATAGCAGCGGTCATGGCAAGACGTGAGTCGGAGTCGATGTTGATCTTGCAGACAGCGCTCTTGGCAGCTTCGCGGAGCTGCTCCTCGGGGATACCGATAGCATCGGGCAACTTGCCACCATACTTGTTGATGGTGTCGACCTCTTCCTGTGGAACTGACGAAGAGCCGTGGAGAACGATTGGGAAGCCGGGGAGCTTCTTCTCGATCTGATGGAGCACGTCGAATGCGAGTGGGGGTGGAACGAGCTTGCCGGTCTTTGGATCGCGGGTGCACTGCTCGGGCTTGAACTTGTAAGCGCCGTGGCTGGTGCCGATAGAGATGGCGAGGGAGTCGCAACCTGTGCGGGTAGCGAAGTCGATCACTTCCTCAGGCTTGGTGTAGTGGCTAACCTCAGAGGCAACCTCATCCTCTACACCTGCGAGTACACCGAGCTCACACTCTACCGTAACATCGTACTTGTGGGCATATTCAACTACCTGACGAGAGATCTTGATGTTCTCCTCGTAAGGAAGAGCCGAGCCGTCGAACATTACAGATGAGAAGCCCATATCGATGCAGTCCTTGCAAGTCTCGAAGCTGTCACCGTGGTCGAGGTGAAGCACGATTTCGGGATGTGCGCAGCCAAGCTCCTTGGCATAAGCTACAGCACCTTCAGCCATGTAGCGGAGGATTGTTGGGTTGGCATACTTGCGTGCGCCCTTCGAAACCTGCATAATCACTGGAGACTTGGTTTCAACGGCAGCCTGCACAATAGCCTGCATCTGCTCCATGGTGTTGAAGTTAAAAGCTGGGATAGCGTAACCGCCGTCAACTGCTCTCTTGAACATCTCGCGAGTATTCACGAGACCGAGGTCTTTGTAATTGATCATAATTTGAGTTTGTTAAAAATGTTGTTTGGTATTGTTAAGTTAGTTAATCGCTGTTATTGTCTCTTTTCGTTAGACGTTGCAAATATAATAACTTTTATTCGAAAAGCGTTATTTTAGTCGGAAAAATAATGCTTTTCATCGGTTTTTTTATGAAAATCGTAATGTAGAGTGAAAAAAATCGGTAAAAAGTTTGGAGGTTTTAAAAGTTTGCCTTATCTTTGCCCCGGTTTTTTTCAAGAATTATGAACAATTTATTTGGCCGATTTTACTTTTACTATTATTATTGCTTTGCTGAAGGTAAGGTCGGGTCGACGTGTGCATAACTGCATGCGATAACTAAAGAATAGACTAAAAATCCCGACCATGCACATGGCCGGGATTTTTTACATTATATAATAAATTATGCAACAGAGATTACGTGTGGCCATTCAGGGCCAGGAGGGTTGTTACCACGAGATGGCAGCCCGCGAGTATTTCAAGGATTGTGAAGTCGAGACCGTTCCTTGCAAGTCGTTCCAGGCAGAGTTCGACACGATGGCTGCCGATCCTCGAGTCCTTGGTGTGATAGCTATCGAGAACACCATCGCTGGCAACCTGCTGGGCAACCATGAGTTACTGCGCCAGTCGCAGCGCCAGGTGATTGGGGAGCAGCGCCTCCACATCAGCCACGTGCTCTGTTGTGTGCCTGGCCAGACGATGGAAGATATCGTCGAGGTCAATTCGCATCCGATAGCCTTGTTGCAATGCGAGGTCTTCCTTCAGTCACAGTTGCCCAAGGCCAAGATTGTGGAGATGGCTGATACTGCTGGTTCGGCAAAGATAATCATGGACAACAAGATGATGGGACACGCAGCCATCTGCTCGGAATATGCTGCCAACCTCTATGGTATGCAGATTCTGGCTCGTGCCATCGAAACCAACAAGCGCAACTTCACGCGCTTCCTGATTCTTCAGGACAAGTACTCGACGCTCATTGAGATGGACCGCATGCGAGTCAACAAGTCAAGCATCGAGTTCTGCGTAAGGCACACCCAAGGTTCGCTCACCAAGGTGCTCACCATCCTGTCGTTCTACGATATGAACCTAACCAAGATCCAGTCGATGCCCATCATCGGGCATGAGTGGGAGTATCGCTTCTTCGTCGATATGACGTTCAGCGACTATATGGCCTATCGTAATGCGCTCGATGCCATCATGCCTTTCACTACCGACTTTATGATTCTGGGTGAATACACAGAAAACCTAATGGAAATAGACGTATGAAAGAGATCAAGCCTGCCGACCGTATCAGCCACGTCGAAGAATACTACTTCAGCCGCAAGCTCAAGGAAGTGGCCCGAATGAATGCCGATGGAGGACTGCCCGTCATCAGTCTTGGCATCGGAGGTCCCGACTTCATGCCTTCGCAGCAGACCATCTTTGCGCTGATGGAGGATGTGATGAAGCCCGATGCCCACAGCTATCAGTCGTATGTGGGACTTCCAGCCT
>Ga0247610_10005961_pt1 | contig 12758 bp, 9 predicted proteins | sample 174DNAGHGhighgp2_FD_193483 | JGI IMG/M metagenome (GOLD analysis project Ga0247610, IMG submission 193483) | Sheep rumen microbial communities from Palmerston North, Manawatu-Wanganui, New Zealand - 1742 DNA GHGhigh gp2 | ecosystem: Host-associated > Mammals > Digestive system > Stomach > Rumen ...
CTCCTGGTGCAAACCCAATGCATGGTAGAGACCATACTGGTGCTGTAGCTTCGCTTTCATCAGTAGCTAAGATTCCATTCAAATATGCTGCTGATGGAATTTCTAACACTTTCTCAATCATTCCTAATGCTTTAGGAAAAGATGATATGGTAGTTATTTCTGGCAAAGATTTAGATCTTAACGCTATTAAAAAAACTGCAAAAACAAAAAAGAAATAATTAGAAATTATAACCATTTAAATTTTGAAGAAGTTTGTCTCTTGACAAACATTTTTATTTAACAATTTACTTTTATTTGTTAGTCAATTAAATAATAAACTGTAAGGTTAACCTAACAGTTTATTATTTAATTTATGGTGGAGGATATGGGAATCAAACCCACGACCCTCTGAGTGCAAATCAGATGCTCTATCAGGCTGAGCTAATCCCCCATGGTGGGAGTAAATGGACTCGAACCATCGACCTCACCCTTATCAGGGGTGTGCTCTAACCAACTGAGCTATACTCCCATTCAGTTAGTGCATATTTGTCGCACTAACACAAACATCAATATTATATATAAAAAAACTAACGTTTTGTAAATTGAGGACTTCTACGTGCACCGTACTTACCGAATTTTTTACGCTCTTTATTACGTGAATCACGAGTAAGCATTTTGTTTTTCTTAAGTACAGATTTGAATTCAGAATTTACTTCAACTAATGCACGTGCTATACCTAGACGAATAGCACCACTTTGTCCTTGTGTTCCACCGCCAATCACTTTAACTTTAATGTCGAATTGGTTCATAGTGTTTGTTAACACAAGTGGTTGTTGAAGGTTTTGAATTAAAAACATGTTTGGAAAATAATCGTTTAATTTACGATTATTAACAGTAATTTCACCTTTTCCAGGTGTCATACAAATACGAGCAACAGAAGTTTTACGTCTTCCTAAACCTTTGTATTCTACTTTAGAATCTGCCATAATTATTCTCTAATCCCTTCAGCTTCAATTTTTACTGGATGATGTGGTTCATAGTTCTTAGTTACGTCTTTTTTGTAAACATGCAATTTAGTAATAATTCTTCTTGACAATCTATTTTTAGGTAACATACCTTTAACAGCTAATTCTAATAATTCATCAGAATATTTAGCTAACATAGTTTTACCATCTCTTGTTCTTAAACCGCCTATATATTGTGAATGTGAGTATCAGAATTCACCTTCCAATTTATTTCCAGTTAAAACCATTTCATCAGTGTTGTAGACAATAACATTGTCACCACAATCAATATTTGGTGTAAATGATGGTTTATTTTTTCCTCTTAGTAGATTAGCAACTTGAACTGCTAGTTTACCAACAACAGCACCTGTAGCATCAATAATGAACCATTTACGTTTGCTTAGAGCTGTTTCTTTCTTCATCATTGTTGATTTTTGCATAATAATTTCTTTTCTTTAATTTTTTTGGTTTTTATTAGTACTTTATAACCTTAATTTAGACAGACATTACAAATAATAATAGCATTATTTATCTAATTTTGTTATTAAATATTTAAAAACACATGCATTTTTTTTAATTTGTAGAGTCGTTTTGAAGAATTTTAATTAAATTAAAACATTTTAAACAACTAAATGTTTCACTTTTTTAGAATATAATTATGTTGGTATATGTATACCAATTTTGGCCAAAAAAGTGAAGTCATAAAACTAAACTTAAAAATAATTTTTTGCGGCTGTAGCTCAGCTGGATAGAGCGATCGCCTCCTAAGCGGTAGGTCGGATGTTCAAATCATCTCAGTCGCGCCATATAACCACTACTTGTAGTGGTTTTATTTTTTGTGGTCTAAATAACAAAAAAATGGTTGACATAAATCAACCATTAATTGCTTAAAATTTATTTTAATTGAATTATAACTTAGCTAATTTTCTAACGTCTTGCTCAATCATTAATTCTTCGTTAGTACGAACTTGATACATATCAATGTTTGAACGGTGGTTAGAAATTAATCTATAGTCATCATATTTTTGCATTAAAACTTTGTTATTAAGTTGTAAACCAAGGATTGGTAATTTTTTAGTGATCATTTCAATCATATCAGGTGCATTTTCACCAATACCTGCTGTAAATACAATACCATCAATTCTACCTATGTTTCCAATTTCATTTGCATAAGTAACAATGTATTTTGCTACTCTTGTTATGTACATTTCAAGTGCAAGAATTGCTTTTTTGTCACCTTTGTTTGCTGCATCAGTAACATCACGGCAATCATTGAATCCTGTTACACCTTTAAATCCTGATTGTTTGTTTAACAAATCTTCGATTTGTTCAACTTTATATCCTTGACGGAATAAGTAAGTAGCAATACTTGCGTCTACATCGCCACAACGTGATCCCATCATTAATCCTTCTAGTGGAGTTAATCCCATTGTTGTATTGAATGATTTACCATTTCTAACTTCACATATACTAGCGCCATTACCTAAATGACAAATAATTAAATTTACATTTTTCTTTTTTAAAACTTTTTGCATCTTTAAAGTTACATAACGGTAACTTGTACCATGCATACCATATTTATAGATTTGGTATTTTTTAACTACTTCTTGATCTAGAGGATAATGATTGAAATTAGGAATAGTAGTGTGGAATGAAGTGTCAAATACACCAACATTTTTAACTCCTGGTAACAATTTTTCGAAAACATTAATTGTTTCGATTTCTGGTGGATTATGTAAAGGTGCTAATGGAATATATTTTGTTAAAGCGTCTTTAACCGCTTTTGTAACAATTGTTGACTGGTTGAATTTTATTCCACCCATAACAACTCTATGACCAACACCAACAATATCTTTTAAATTGGTGATTACATTATGTTTTTTTAATTCATCTAGAATCTTTTTTGTCCCAACATTGTGATTAGGAATAGGTAAAATTTCTTCAATCTTTACTGTTTTACCATTTAAAGTATATTTAAGGCTAAATATACCATTTGGGTTTCCAATTTTTTCGCATTGACCTGAACCAATAACTTCATCATTGTCAAGCTTAAACACCTTGTATTTAATTGAAGAACTACCAGCATTAATTACAAGAATTACTTTGTTGCTTTTATTTTTTTTCATTTTACTCCTAAAATTTAATTAATTTTAATATGTCTATTATACATTATACTGCGCTTAGCATATTATGATAACTATAATAGTTAAGAAAGTATGAGAAGACTAGTCGGTGCTGTAATTAAAGCAAATGAAATGTTCAATTTCATTAATGATAAAGATAGTATTATGGTTGGAATAAGTTGTGGGAAAGATTCTACACTTTTATACTATGCACTTAAACTATATGCTAACCAGTTAAAACTTAAACGTAATTGAGATGTTAAAGTTTATGGTATTCATATTAAACCAAACTTTAATAAAGATATTAAATACAATTGTTACTTAAGGTGAATTAAGCAACATAATTTAGACATTAAAATTATTGATTCTAATATTGCAGAGGTTTTGGAAATTAAAAAAGAGAATAACCGAATTCAATGTTCTTTATGTTCAAAAATGAAAAAAGCAATTCTTATAAAAGAAGCAAAAAAACTTCATTGTAATAAAATAGCCATGGGTCATCATATTGATGATGCAATTGAAACAATATTTTTAAACATGGTAAATGAAGGAAGGATTGCAACTTTCAAACCAAATAATTATTTAGATAGAACCAATATGTATCTTATTAGACCATTCATACTATGTAATGAAAAGGATATTATTGCAGTATCAAAAAAGCTTAAAGTCCCTATAATTAAAATGATGTGTCCAAATGAAAAAATAACACAACGTGCTTATTTTAAAAAATTTATTGAAAAGAATTTTTACAACAATAAATTATTTGTTAATGGTTATGAGAACTTCCGTAATATGTTACTAAATGGAAAAAATTCTGACTTATGGTTTTATGATGAGAATACTAAAAATAAAGATTTATTAGCGATTCTTAAAAAAGGCAAAGCTAAATAAAATAAAGAAAGATTATTTTCTATATAATTATTTACTAACGATGAAAACTGTCAATAGTGTTCAAACTGAACAAGTTAAAAGTCCACAAACTTATCATGTTACTGAAATTGTAAAAGAACTAAATACTGATGTAAAATCAGGGCTGAATTTACAAAAAGTTTCTGAAAACCAAAAAAAGTTTGGATTAAATGAAATTAAAACAACAAAGAAAGTTCCATTTTTTGTTTACTTTTTTCGTCAATTTAAAGAACCAATGATAATTATTCTTTTAGTTGCGGCGATAGTCTCATTTATTCCATTGATTATTCACATTGTTCGTGGGGAATCTATTGATTCTGCAGATTGAGCTGAGCCATTTATTATTTTATTCATTGTAATAATGAACTCTTTAATAGGTGCATTTCAAGAATCAAAAGCCATTAAAGTTTTGGATTCACTCAAAAAAATGACCACAAACAAAGTTAAAGTTATTAGGGAAAATAAAATAACTATAGTTAATAGTAATGAGTTAACAATTGGTGATATCATTATTTTTGAAGCCGGTGATAATATCTATGCTGATGCTAGAATTATTGAAGCAAATGGACTTAAGCTATTAGAATCAACTTTAACTGGTGAAAGCGTATCAGTTGATAAATCAGAAAAAAATATTTTTAATGAAAAAACACCTCTAGGTGATCGTGATAATATGGTTTATTCCGGTTGCACTGTTGTTTATGGTAGTGGTAAAGCAGTTGTGACTAACATCGGAATGCAAACTGAGATTGGCAAGATTGCTACAATGGTTAAAGAAGCTAAGCTAGAAAGTAGTCCTTTCCAAAAACAACTATCAAGATTTGGAAAAATACTTAGTATCGTTTGTTTAATCATTTGTTTTGGAGTATTGTTGGTTCAATTTATCCAAATTGGTATTGATCAAAAGTTTAGTAATACTTCAAAAGTTATTGAAGCTATTATGATTGCTATTAGTTTGGCGGTAGCCGCAATACCAGAAGGTCTACCATTTGTAATTACTATTACTATGTCAATCGGTATAAAGAACATGGCAAAACAGAAAGCTATTGCTAAACAATTATCATCAGTTGAAGCTTTGGGCTCAACTTCTGTTATTTGTAGTGATAAAACTGGTACTTTGACGCAAAACAAAATGACATTAGTTAATGTTTATGATTTTAACAAACGCACATTAATTAATGTTGATGAATTTAATGGCAATCAACAATATTTAGATGTTTTGAAATATGCAGTAGTTTGTTCAAATGCGAGCATCGATCATGTTAAAGAAATTGAAATAGGTGATCCTACTGAAACTTGTTTAGTTTCAGCATTAGAAAAATATTATGGTATTGATAAAACTTCGGTTGATAAAGAATATAGAAGACTTGTTGAATTCCCATTTAATTCTGAACGAAAACTTATGAGTTGTATTGTTGAGTATAACAATAAACAATATGTAGTTGTTAAAGGTGCTTTTGATGAATTAATCAAATTGTGTAAATTAACATCTGAAGAGATAAAAGAAATTGAAAAAGTTAATTTAGAACTTTCAACTAGCGGAAGAAGAGTACTAGGTTTAGGTTTAAAAGAAATAGAGTATTCAGCTAATTTAAAAACACCAAATGATGTTGAAAACAATCTTAAATTCATTGGTTTATTGGGAATTATTGATCCTATAAGACCAGAGGTTAAATTATCAATTAAGCAATGTATCACTAGTGGTATTAAAGTTGTAATGATTACTGGTGATCATGCTTTAACAGCAAAAAGTATTGCAAAAGAATTAGGCTTCTTTTTACCAGGGGATATTGCTATTACAGGTGCAGAATTAGATGAAATGAGCGATGATGAATATCGTCAAAAAATCAATAAAATTTCCGTATATGCAAGAGTTTCTCCTGCTAACAAACTTAGAATTGTAAAGATGTACAAATCTTTAGACCAAGTTGTAGCAATGACGGGAGACGGAGTTAATGATGCTCCAGCATTAAGAGAAGCTAATATTGGTTGTGCTATGGGAATTACAGGTACAGATGCATCAAAAGATGCAGCTGATATTATTTTAGTTGATGATAATTTCTCAACAATTGTCAATGCAATTAAACAAGGAAGAGGCATGTTTAAAAACATTTTAAAAGTTATTAACTTCTTAATTGCAAGTAATATTGGTGAATTGATTATTATTTTGTCACTATTTATTGTTGCAAGTGTACTTGACATATCGCAAACATTTAAATCAATCCAAATTCTTTGGATAAATTTAGTAAGTGATTCATTTCCAGCAATTGCTTTAGGTTTAGAAAAAGTAAGCAATGATATTATGTTTGAAAAACCAAGGGGTAGTAAAAATAGCATTTTTGCAAATAAACTCTGATTAAAAATAATCGTAGAAAGTTTTATGCAAGCAGCTGTTAGTTTGTCGATTTACTTTATGGCATATTATGGCTTACAACAATATGCATCTGAAATTGATGATTATGAAAAAGCAGTAAGCACTTTAGCTTTTATGGCGATTGGTCTAACACAGTTATTTTGAATTTTTAATTTGAAATCACAAAAATCATTGTTTAGGACTAACATCTTTGATAATAAATGATTAATAATTGCCGAAAGTGTTTCAATATTTTTAGTACTTCTAGTTTGCCTTGTTCCAAACATTAATGCTGCTTTTGGAATGATTGGATTATATAGTTCTCCAAGCGTTGTTTTATATTACCTTTATAGTTTACTAATTATCATTTTCTTTCCATTATTATGAATGGAAATTGAAAAGATTTTCTTTAGAAAATTTGTTTGAAGTAAAAATACAAACATAAAGTTAAGACACAAAAGTTAATAACTGGCAATACTTTTTATGAATCTTAGGTCTATTACCATTTCAACCATGGTATAGTTGATAGTTATTTAGTTACGACTTGTTCTTTTGATTCAATAGGTATATGTTCTTATTCAAAAAATAAAAACTCACAATTCTCTAAAATTACAAGAATATGTGAGTTTAAATTAATTTAGAATAAAACTATTTCTTTTCAGATTGTTGTTTGAATTTAACAACTTCTTCAACTACGCTCTTAGGAGCTTGAGCATAGTGACTGAATTGCATAACATAGTTACCTCTACCTTGACTGAAACTACGTAAGTCAGTTGCATAACCAAACATTTCTTTTAATGGAACTTGAGCTTTAATGATTTGTGCATTAGCTCTTTGTTCAGTACCAATAATGTTTCCTCTTCTTGAAGAAATATCACCCATTGCATCACCAAAGTATTGTTCAGGAACAGTTACATCTACTGACATAATTGGTTCAAGTAACACAATACCACAGATTTTAGCTGCTTCTTTTAATGACATACTTGCAGCAATTTTGAAAGCCATATCAGAAGAGTCAACTTCGTGGTATGATCCATCAAATAGCGTTGCTTTAATGTCAATTAAAGGGTATCCTGCAAGTGGTCCAGATTTTGTTGCTTCAATAATACCATTATTGATTGATTTGATATATTCCTTAGGAACTTTACCTCCAACAATAGCATCAACGAACTCATAACCTTTCGTTGGATTAGGTTCGTATTTAACAACAACATGTCCATATTGTCCACGACCACCAGATTGCTTAATATATTTACCCTCAGCATCTCCTGTTTTTGTAAATGTTTCACGGTATGCTACTTGTGGAGCACCAACATTTACTTGAACGTTGAATTCACGACGCATACGGTCAACAATAATATCAAGGTGTAATTCACCCATACCAGAAATAATAGTTTGCCCAGTTTCTTCATTTGTATATGTTCTGAAAGTTGGATCTTCTTCAGCTAATTTACTTAAAGCAATTGCCATTTTTTCTTGGTCAGCTTTTGTTTTTGGTTCAACAGCTAATGAAATTACAGGTTCAGCAAATTTCATTGATTCAAGTCTAATGTCTAAACCTTCATCTGCTAAAGTGTCTCCAGTGACAGTTCCTTTTAATCCGATTACTGCACAGATATCACCAGCTCTAATTTCATCAATTTCACTTCTACTGTTTGAACTCATCTTAACTAGACGTGAAATACGCTCTTTGTTACCTTTAGATGTGTTCATTACATAGCTTCCGGCTTTTAATACACCAGAATATACACGAACGAAAGTTAATCTTCCAATGAATGGATCAGTAGCAACTTTAAATGCTAAACCGCAGAATTTCTCATCATCACTTGGTTTAACTTCTACTTTTTCATCATTACTGTTGTATCCTTGGATGCTTGGAACATCAAGTGGAGATGGTAAGAAGTCAACAACAGCATCCATCATTTTTCTAACACCTTTGTTTTTAAAACTTGAACCACAGATAACTGGAAAGAATTCAGATGTTAAAGTACCTTTACGGATACACATCTTGATTTCATCAATTGTTAATTCTTCTCCATTTAAGTATTTTTCCATACATTTGTCATCGAAGTTTACAATTTCATCCATCATGATTGTACGGAATTCATTAGCTTTATCTACCAAATCAGCAGGAATGTCTTCAACTTTAGCAGTTTCGTTATCATCTCCAGCATAGTAGTAAGCTTTCATTTCTACAAGGTCAATTAAACCTTGGAAGTTGTTTTCAGATCCAATTGGGTATTGGATAGCAACACCATTAGCTCCAAGTCTAGTTTTAAGTGATTTAACTGATTCTTCAAAATCAGCACCAACTTTATCCATTTTGTTTATATAAACAACTCTTGGAACATGGTATTCACTAGCTTGACGTCAAACTGTTTCAGTTTGAGGCTCTACACCGTTTTGTGCATCAAGAACTGTAACAGCTCCATCAAGTACACGAAGTGAACGTTCAACTTCAACAGTAAAGTCTACGTGTCCTGGTGTGTCAATTAAGTTTAATTCATGTTCTCTTCAAACACAATAAGTAGCGGCAGAAGTAATTGTAATTCCACGTTCCTTTTCTTGTGCCATTCAGTCCATTGTTGATTCACCATCATGTGTTTCACCAATTTTGTGAATTCTGTTAGTTAAGAATAAAACACGTTCTGATGTTGTTGTTTTTCCAGCATCAATGTGTGCCATAATACCAAAGTTACGGTATTTTTCCATTGGGAATAATCTAGCCATATATTTTCTCTACTCCTCGATAAAAATTAAAATCTCAAGTTTGCAAATGCTTTGTTTGCTTCAGCCATCTTGTGAGTATCTTCACGTTTTTTAACTGCAGCACCAATACCATTGCTTGCATCAATGATTTCGTTACTTAATCTTTCTAACATTGTTTTTTCATTACGATTTCTCGAATAAAGTACTAATCATCTTAGACCTAGAGTAATTTTTCTTTGTGGCGAAACTTCAGTAGGTACTTGGTAGTTAGCACCAGCAACACGACGAACTTTTAGTTCTAGTGTTGGCATGATATTTTCAAGTGCTTGATTGAAAACATCCATAGCTGGTTTTTTTGTTTTTTCTTCAATACGTTTAAATGCACCATATAAGATATCTTGTGCTTTTCAACGTTTACCATCTCACATTAACATGTTAATGGCTTTTGTTACCAATTTTGAATTGTAAATTGGATCAGGTAGTACATCTCTTTTTTTAGCTTGATTCTTACGCATAAAAATATTTCCTTTCCTTATTAATGTGATTAAGCAGCTGATTTAGGTTTTTTAGCACCATAAGCTGAACGTTGTTGTTTACGATTTTCAACACCTTGAGTATCGTAAACTCCACGAACGATGTGATATCTAACACCGGGTAAGTCTTTAACTCTTCCGCCTCTTACTAGAACAATACTATGTTCTTGTAAATTGTGTTTTTCACCTGAAATATAAGCTAATACTTCTTGGTGGTTTGTTAACTTAACCTTAGCATATTTACGTAACGCAGAGTTAGGTTTCTTAGGTGTCATAGTTCCCACACGGGTACAAACTCCTCGCTTTAAGGGGTTACTATACTTCTTTTCTCTATTTTCTAGAGTATTGAAGCTTTTATTTAAAGCAGGAGATTTAGACTTATAAGTTTTTGATCTTCTACCCTTACGAATTAATTGTGATATAGTTGGCATTTTTCCTCCTTGATAAAATATAGCAACTTATCTGTGTGTATCGCTTTTGAAAAAGTGACAAAAACATAGATATATTACAATAAAAAAACAGTTTTGAAAAAATATTTGTATGTTTTTAATTAAAAATTATCGATATACGTAATTTGATCTTTTGATATAAAGGTCAAGAATACATTAAAAAATACCAAATATTTGGTATTTTAGTAAATGCAAATTATTTAAAAGTAATTATTTTTTTGATTTGCGTTTTTTAGGAGTAGGTTCAGTTTTCTTTTTGTTTTGTTTTTTGTGTTTTAGATTTTCATTGAATTTAGCGTAAGCAAGACTATATTCATATCTTGTATTGTAAATTTTTTGGTTGAGTACTTTAATTTTGTTCTTTTTGTCCGATTTTAACTCAGCAATTAATTGTTTTCTTGTTTCTTTTGGAGCATTCTTAATAATTAATTTGTATTGCTCATTATAATTTCTACAAATTTCATGATATTGATCTTCATATTCATTAAGCTTAAAATTATATTTATTCTCAATTTTGTATCAAGCCCTATTAATTTCTAAGTTTTTGCTTGATCCAGAATCAAAAGTTTCTTGCTTATGGTTTTCGATTGGCCTGATATGAGGTGGGTCAAAACGTCTAAATCGATATACATGCGAATTAATTGCGTAGTAAGATCAAATTAAGAAGAAGCCACCAATTGTGTTACCGATAGCGGTAAATAGTAAGCAGCATCAGAAGATTCTACCTACATTTAATACTTCACCAGCATATCCTGGTAATAATTGTAAGAATCCAGCTAAAGCAATAATAAACAAGTTAGCAACTATATGTTGGTATCCACTTAGAAGGAAACAAGTAATTAATAATACAATTGCCAAAATACTTGCTGCTTTATTTTCAAGTGTAATTCAAGCGATAAGACATCCAATAACTAGAATGTTACATATAATACCACATAATAATGTTTGTCATCAAGGCAAATTAACTTTACCAACCGCAATAGCAACCACTCTTGCTGTTAAATCACTGGCTACCATTCCTTGACCATTATATGAGCTGAATAGTCCACATCCAAATATCACTGCAACGATAATAACTGACCCTAATCAGTTTCCAATTAGAGTTATTATTAAGTCATAAATTAAGTATCGTCATTTTACTCTTTTATGTTTACAAGCAATAAATCCTGCACAGTTTCCAGTAAACAATGATGCACCCATTAAACAACAACCAATTAGTCCAATACTAAAAAGAATACCACCACATCACTTAGCTATAACATTTGCTGCTTCATTATCAGAATGGGTGTAGCAAATAATCAGCAAAGTAGCTGAGTAAGCAATTCCAATTATAATACCTGCAATAACTGCCGAAAAAAATTGTTTGATAAACGGTTGCGTTATTTTTTTGATTGCGAAATTTTCAACAAGTACAACTTTATTCATAATTTAATTCATATTATATTCTTATTTCAAAAATACAAAAGATAAATATCTACACTTAGTTTGCAGTGGCTAAGTACACCCCAAAGTGCCCACATAAATAAAAAAGCTCATTTGAGCTCTTTAATTAAAATTAATTAAACAAAACATTTTTAACTTAAGGAGTCAAATGAACAAATATTATTATAAACATCTTTCACAATGAGAAAGAAGAAAACTTCAATCACTGATTTGTAATAAGCCTATTTTAAAACCAATATTCGGCACAACTGATCATGGATGAGATATTGTAAACTGAAAATGGCTAATTGACATTAATTCACTAGCATTTCAACTAAAAAGAAGCAGAAAAACAATTAAAAGAGAATTGCTAAACGGTAGATACGAGACACTTACTAATTGTATTAGTAAGATTGCATTAACTTTCTCATATTCAGCTGATATTTCTAGATTTAACAGAATCAAAAAATACAAATCTAAAAATAAGCAAAAAACAAAGATTCTAAAATTTGAAAAACTTAGAGAATTCATTAAAAATGAACTCAATAATAAGCAAAGTCTAAAAGCAATTGCTGGAAGAAGTAAATTAGCTTATCTAAATGGTGAAATTGAACAACCGATTTCAGTTATGACATTGTATTCATACATTAATAATGAAAATGTTTTGTTAATCAATTGCAGTCATTTAAAACGAAAGCGAAAACATAAATATCGGACTAGAAATTACTGTAAAAGACAAAATGGCATTTCTATTTCAGAAAGACCAGAATACATTAATCAAAACAAAGAATTTGGTCATTGAGAAATGGATTTAGTAATTGGTAAAAAGAGCACAAATGTTAATTTATTAACATTATATGAAAGAAAATCAAAGATTGGTATGGCAATAAAAATATATGGTAAAGAAGCTAAAACCATCACCAAAACACTAAGATATTTGCAAAGTATTGATAGGTTAATTTATGGTGTAAATATCAAATCAATTACAACTGATAACGGTTCAGAGTTTTATGATTGAAAGAAATTTAAAAAATCAATATATAACGCAAAAGACGATATTAATGTATATTTTTGCCACTCATATGCTTCATGAGAAAAAGGTGGTGTTGAAAATTTCAATAGACTAATTCGAACTACTTATCCTAAAGGTTTTGATTTTGAGACAATTACACAAGAAGAGATAGATAAACAAATTAATAAAATCAATGAGATTTATCGTGAAACTTTAGGATATTATTCAGCAAAGGAAAGATATAATGAATTAAGTTTAATTAATTGGG
>Ga0247610_10005963_pt1 | contig 12752 bp, 10 predicted proteins | sample 174DNAGHGhighgp2_FD_193483 | JGI IMG/M metagenome (GOLD analysis project Ga0247610, IMG submission 193483) | Sheep rumen microbial communities from Palmerston North, Manawatu-Wanganui, New Zealand - 1742 DNA GHGhigh gp2 | ecosystem: Host-associated > Mammals > Digestive system > Stomach > Rumen...
AAATTGCCTAAAATTACACAAAAAAACGATTTTGTGTATTTTCGAGAATTTTAAGCCAAAATTTACACACTGCTTTAGGTCCCGACTGTATAATTATTGATAAAAAATTGGGGGCATAATTATACAAAAAGCCGCTTTTGTATAATTATTGGGCATTTTTAAGGGCAATAATTATACACTTCAGTTTTTTTGCTCCTGCGTCTGAACCAAGCTGTATCTGAAACCTCGAAAAAACTGTTTCAGATACACAAAAAAGCGGCCAGGCAATTCGACGCCGGCCGCCATGCAAGGTTCATTTATTATGTGCGGCAGAAGTAAGCGCCGCCCGCCCAGCTTACGTCGCCTTCTGATACAGCATCTGCACCTTATTGGCACCCAGGAGTTTCTGCGCGTCAGGATCGTTCACGGGTGCTTCGACGCTGATATTGCCGAAGTTGTCGATCGTGGCGGGCATCGTTGCGGAAGAGGATGCGAAAGTGATCGCATTGCCGCTTACTGTGTAGGTGCCGGTGCTCTCAAGACTTGATGTATCGATTCCCTCGATGCCTGCGTAGACCTGTTCGAGGATCTTCTGCTTCATGTCGGCGTAATCCTTGTAGCCGGCGATCTTTGCCATTGCATCAAGGCCGACTGAAGAAGTGGTGCCAAGGGTGTTCGTAATGATCTTGTCGATATTCTTTTCGGCGAAGCTCTTGATGTCAGAGACGAAGGCGTCGCGGTCGATCTTGACTTCGTATTTGCCGTTCTTGAGGACCAGCGTGGATCTGATATAGATCTTGCCCTCGCAGCCTGAAGGAACGCCGACTTTATATTCATCGGAGATATATTTGATGAACTGGTCTGTGATATCTTTTGTAGCCTTATATGTGCCGTCTACGGAGTTCAGAGAGATCTTGAACTTCTTGTAGGAAAGAAGACCGCCGAAGTTAACGCTGTCAAGGTTTGTGACGAACCAATCAGGACCTGATCTCTCAAGCGTGCAGTTGTATTCAAAGTTAATGATGCCGCATTCCTTTACGGCTTTTTCGATCTCAGGGACAGAGGAGAAATTCTTGCCTGCCAGGACCTCGAAATTAGGCCTTTTCAGGGTGATGTTCACGCGGCCTTGCGTGCCTTCGATGCGCACGGTCGATTCGTCGATCTCAACGCTCATTCCGGCCCTTACTGCGGCACGGAAAGCGTTGTCTTCATCAGTTGGTTTTCCGTCGACATCGAAATAATCCTTTACGGCTTGTACCGTCTCGGGAGTGGCATTGGGGCCTGCAAGGTAGATGGCTACGCCGGAGTCGTCGTTAACAACAGTTTCAGCAAGCTTCTTGGCCGTCTCAATGAGAGTGCCGCGGCCTATGACAGGCATGTTGCCAAAGAAAGAGAAGAGGTCTTTGAATTCCTCGTCATCAAGATTGGTAACGTACCATTCCTTATCTACCTTCCTGAAGTCGACGGTAACTTCGATCTCTTTTTTTGAAGCGCTGTCCACTGCGGAAGTCAGGCCGTTTATATCTTTATAGTCAGATTTCTTAAGCGCGTCGAGATCGGCTATGGAGAAGGTCATGCCGATCCTGGCCTTATCCTTTTCGACCTTTACGGACTTCTCGTCGACCGTGTATTCGATCGTGCTGATCATGTGATTGCAGAAGGCGGCTTCCTCTTCCGTATAGTTCTTAAGGTCCAGGTGCTGTTTGAAAGACTTTTTGTAATCGCGGTCAATGCCGTCAGTCTTCTTTAAGATATCGGAAGCATCGCCGGTCTTTATGACTTCGCCGAATTCAGCGGCGGCCGTCCTGACGGCTTTTTTGCTGAAAAGCGAGCATGAACTTAAGAGAGGAAGCAGCATTGCCGCCACCAGGATTATTGATACTTTACTTTTAATATTTTTAACCATTACCACTTATTCCTTATCCAGTAATATCTTTACAATACCGACCGCTATTTGCTCCGTCAAGGCAAAACTGCTGTAATTTGCAGGCTTGCAAGGCGTCAACAGGTCCTCCGAATCATTGAAATCTGCTATGACATCGCGTAAAATTTACTTTAGGATTCTGTGTAAAACATTATTCCGAGTGGCAGAAATTGGGGGCTGAATATATGGAAAAGAAGAGATTGATTACAAGAAGTGATTTTGACGGACTCGTTTGTGCGATGCTTCTTAAGGAGCTCGACATGATCGACGAGATCAAGTTCGTTCACCCGAAGGATGTCCAGGACGGAAAGGTCGATATCAACGAGAACGACATCACGACGAATCTTCCTTTCGATCCCAGGGTAGGACTTGCTTTTGACCATCATGAGAGCGAGCTCGTCAGAAATAACATGGAAGCCTACGGCCACAAGTTCATCTGCTTAACAGAGAAGTCAGCTGCAAGAGTTGTTTATAACTATTACGGCGGTGCGGAGAGATTCAAGACTGTTAATGAAGAGATAATGACAGCGGTCGACAAGGGCGATTCCGCTGACTTTACTATCGATGAGATCTTAGATCCCAAGGGATGGGTCCTCATGAACTTTATCATGGACGCGAGAACAGGCCTTGGCCGTTTCCACGATTTCAGGATCTCCAACTACCAGCTCATGATGGAGCTTATCGATTACTGCGCACATCACACCATTGATGAAGTGCTTGCACATCCTGACGTAAAAGAGCGTACGGAAATGTATTTCGAGCAGCAGGAACTGTTCAGAAAGCAGCTTTCCGAGATCGTTAAGATCGAAGGCAAGGTAGCTGTTATTGATCTTCGACCTCTCGAAACGATCTACACCGGCAACAGGTTTATGGTCTATGCCATGTATCCTGAGGCAGAGGTAAGCGTTCATGTTGCATGGGGCTTCCAGAAGCAGAATACGGCAGTCATGATCGGCAAGTCGATCATCAACAAGGCCGGCAAGACCGACATCGGCCAGCTCTGTCTTTCCTATGGCGGCGGCGGACACACCAATGCAGGAACATGCCAGCTTGATAATGACATCGTTGACAAGGAACTTCCGAACATCATCGCAGTGCTCAACGGTGAGAAGTAATTTCCGGAGCCTGTCCCAATAACAGGCGCGCAAGGTATTTGTGCAAAAAGATATTAGATATAAAATGTGGTTGTCGGGAAGTATCCGGCAGCCACATTTATTTGAGGGTTATGTGAAGGAGGGGCACGTTATGTTCAAGCGTGCAGTGACTTTAGTTGTAACAGCTGCAATGGCTTTGGTTTTCTCAGGCTGCAATACAAACAGCACTGAAGCTACCGCCTCCGTATATACGAGAGCGACAGAGAGCACGATAGCTTTGACGGAAGACGGCAGGAAAGCCGTCGGCAAATACATGGAACTGCTTAAGTCTAACAAGATGGCCATTCAGGGCGTTGAGAAGACTTTTGATACAGCTACATGCGGCCTTTACGATATTAATTCAGACGGTATTCCCGAATTCTACTTTTTCGCTGCTGCGGACCCGTCCGCATATTCTGCGACTTTTTTCGTATACTCATACGACAAGACAAAGGACAGTGCCGTTAAGCAGATAGAGATCCCGAACATCATGTACCTGTCCGGCGGCGGATGTGAATACGCCATCTTCACGTCACCTGCTGCTCTTTTGGTCTCCCGTTCGAGCGGTACTTCTGACACGGTTACGGAGACTATCGTATACGATAAGTATTTCATCAAGAACGGCAGCTACAAGCTGACTCAAAGCCACGATGCCGGTACCGAGATGATGGTAAGCAAGTACTTCGTCAATGGCACAGCGGCAGACCAGCTTACTTACGATGAGAGAGTGACAGTCCATATCGACCAGGCTACTATGGTGCTTGCGCACAACATTCAGGTGAAGTCTGAAGAAGAGGCGTCGCCTTTGCTGTCAAAGCCTATGGCAAAGATCATGAATTACGAGAACATGCTCTCGTATCTGATAAAGATCTCATAAAATCATTTGTAATAAGGGAGTAGTGTTTATGATGAGGAAAACAGTTGCTGTTTTTTTGACTGCTTCGATGATGCTCGGCATTGCAGGCTGTGATGCCTTCGGTGTCAGGAAAGAAATGGGCAACGTCGACGGCGTGATCAAGGAATATGGCAATGCTTTAAGCAAGCTGGACGAAGAAAAGATCCTGGATCTGACGAACTGGGAATCAGACAGCAAAGAATATAAAGCATTCAAGGAAAGCTTTACTTTCGATGGCAATGCCGAATATATCTGGAATGTTTATGAGGCAACGGCCGGAACGATCAAGCTGGATTATAAAGGTGCCAGCATCAAGGTTGATGGCAGCAAAGCTTCGGTTGATGTTACATACAATATCGCAGATTGGAAGCCTCTCTACAAAGAGACGCATGATACTGCTGATGATCTTGTAAAAGCGATCAGGGGCAGCAAGAACGTTATTAACGTTGATGGTTCTCTCGAATTCGAAAAGGATGGCGGCAAATGGATGATCTCCAAGATCACAAAGCTCGATGAGGTATTGGAGTTCGCGGGAGAATGGCCGAACCTTGAGACCAAGCAGTGGCCAACGCTGCCGACTGAAGATACGGAGCCTGCGGATGAGCCCACATTCCCGACGGGAACGCAGTTTGCCGACAGCTACGGAAAAGCGATCGCTGCTTATCTGAAGGTGCTTGAAGACAATGAGAAGCTCATCAAAGGCGTTGAAGAAGCTTACAAGACTGATCCCGTAGGTATTTATGATATCAACGGTGACGGTATCCCCGAGCTTTACTTCCTGGCATGCAACGATGAAGAGTTCTTTAGCTGCAACCTTTATGTTTACAGCTATAACGAGAATGCGGGCGAAGCATTAAAGCAGATCGAGGTGCCGGCTGTCATGTATATGGCTGCATCTGGCGGCTTTTTCCAGATGTATGCGACACCAAACAGACTCATCATCACGCATGCCGGCGGCGAAGATGCAGACTTCAAATACTGGACCGAGATCTACAATTTCCAGTGGGATCTCATAGCTTCCTACAGGCGTAATTATCTTTACGATTACGATGCACCGGAAGATCAGGCTTCATCCGTGAAATATTACGAAGAGGAAGCCGAGATAACTGAGGCGGAGTATAACAATGTCTTCAATGCAGATGTGGCAAATACGGTAATAGTTCTTGCAAAGAATTACTCACCTGCACCGGACGATGTCGAGTATCCGCTCGTAAGCAAACCTTCATTTGCGATGCTCGGATACGAATCCGCCTGCACATACTTAAAATCTCTCCAGGGCTGAGGCACTTTACGATAGCACCTTCCACCTGATAAAATAGGTATATATCTGTGAAGCCGGAGGGCACTTATCATGGACGCATTATTATTTGCTAAGGCAGCTAGAGAAGAGAAGGATGCTATGCTCGAGACATATCTCAGCAGCACTGATTCTATGGCAGGTGAGCAGATTGCCAAGCTTAAGGAAGCAGGTGCCAGCGACGAACTCTTAAGAGAGGTTTTCGATTCTGTCCTGACCGACTGCTTTTATAATATCCTCCTTGGAATCGACGGCCAGATGCCAATCGGCTCTTTGGGCGAGAGAAGCTACAGACTGCTTGCACCTGACAGCACTGTAATTGCAAACGCTTCAGGAACTCTGGCCGAAGCTGCATATGAAGCTTTCTATGGCGAGGGTGACGGAGAAGGCTGACAGTTAAAACAAGTTAAATGATGAAAGGGTTGTCTCATTGTGAGGCAACCTTTTTCTGTGATACAAAAAATGAAACTGCCTGATGTCGACGTTTTGCAGATGACAACGGTTACTTAGGTGCCCAGAAGATCCAGACGAAGAGATAACCTGTAATTACCGCTGTGAGCGTGAAGGGCACGCCGATCTTCATGAAGTCGCCGAAGCCGACCTCGTGGCCTTCCTTGCGGAGCATTCCGACGCCGGCGATGTTGGCGGATGCACCGATAGGTGTGAGGTTGCCGCCCAGTGTGGCGCCGACAAGAAGTCCGAAGTATAAGAAGTGAGGTTCAACATTCATTGCGGAAGCGACACTGGCAAGGAGCGGGAGCATCGTTGCGACGTAAGGAATGTTGTCGATGAATGCGGAGATGAGTACTGATCCCCAGACGACGATGGAGAAGAGGACGAATCTGTTGGAGCCTCCGAAGCCGGCGATAAAGCCTGCGAGGTCATCGATTACGCCTACTTCCCTGACGGATGCGATGACTACGAAAAGTCCTGTCAGAAGGAGCATCGTGTCATAGTCCATTGCCTTGAGTGAGTGTACCATGCCCTTGGTGGATTTCTGCTTGAAAAGCTCCCAGACGATCGTAAGGATTCCGCAAGCCATGCAGATGAATCCGTTTGTGCACTCGTGAGTATTCGGAATGAACGAAGCAATGATGAGAAGGACTACGTGGCCGAGCATCGTGACAGTCGGTATATAGTCTGTAACGGTTGTGTGTTCCGTGCTGTTTACGGGCTCCCTGTTCTTTCTGAAGAGGAACATCATGATCGGGATCGTAAAGATGGCACCGAGCTCAACTGCAAAGAACATGCCGGGCTTGCCGTTCATTACGAAGAAGTCGTTGAAATTCATGTGGTCTGCTGCTGCGAGCATGATCGAAGTCGTATCGCCTACAAGGGTTGCAGCGCCCTGGAGGTTCGATGAGACCGCGATGGAGATGATCATCGGAACGGGGTTGATCTTGAGCTTTTTGCAGATCGCAAGGCCTACAGGAGCTACCATGAGGACTGTTGCGACGTTGTCTATGAACGCTGAGATGATGCCTGAGAAAAGCGACATGATGATCGTTACCCACATGACGTTTTTTGAGATGCGCAGAAGCGCTTCGGCGATCTTGTTCGGCATCTTGGATTCGATGAAGTAATCGACGATGACCATTGTGCCGAAGATCATCATGAGAACGTTCCAGTCGATAGCAGGAAGGACCTTGCTGACCGGAAGGACCTGGGCTATGACCATTATTGCGGCTGCACACAAAGCGACGATGGCACGGCGCTTTGGCAGGACGATCATAAGAATGTACATTACAAGGAAGATTGCGATTGCGAAGATCTTTTGCATTAAATGCTCCTATACTTAAGGGTTATTTTTTGATTTGCTGCTGAAGACGAATCTCTGTTGGATGGAATAACTGATAAGGAACAGGACCGTATCCACGATCACCTTGACCAGTGTCTCCCGGCAGCCGGGGAAGAGCATGACGATACCGGTAACGATGCCGGCGCTAAGACACATCTGAATGATCGCAAGAAGCGCGTATTTTGTAAGGGATGTGCCTTTCTTTGCCTTGCTCTTAAATACAAATTTGTAATTGATGAGATAGTTATATATGGCCGAGATGACTCTCGCGCCGACAGTTGCGATCGTTACATAGAACGCAGCGAATGAGTCCTTGAGAAGCAATACCAGAAGGTGGAAGAGCAGGATATCGATAACGAATGATGACAATGACGCGAAAACGAATTTGAAGAATTTCCTGCCAAGGATCCTGTATATCCTGACCGAATCCTTGAAGGGATCAAAGTGCGTCTGGTGGTTCTCCTTGGAATCGTAGACAGTCTTGATCGGGACCTCTGTGAGGTTATATCTGCCCGCGCACTCCAGGAGCATCTGCATCTCGTATTCGAAGCGCTCGCCCTTGCAGTCGATGAGTTCTGTCATGAACTTGAAGGGGATGCCGCGGAGGCCGGACTGGGTGTCGCTTACCCTCATGCCTGCAACATATGAGAAGACCGTGATGGTTATCGTGTTGCCGTACCAGGATTTCCAGGGGATGTCCTTTTTGTTGAACTGGCGGACACCTAAGATCAGGTTGTCCGGATTGGCTCTGAGGGTATTTATTATATTTGTGATGCAGTCGGGAGTGTGCTGGCCGTCTGAATCTGCGGTGACACAGCCTAATGCTTCAGGAAGATTGTCTCTGATATAGGCGAAAGCCGTCTTGAGTGCACGGCCCTTGCCGCGGTTGGGACGGTAAGAGATGAGCTTTCCGCCGCGCCCGGTGATAAGCTCTTCAGCCTTTTTGAAGATGGGATCGTATTCTTCAGAAGAACCGTCGTTTACGATGATGACCGGACCCATGCCCTTTGCTTCAAAGTCTTCAAGCAAAGCAATAAGCCTGTCGTCAGGCTCATAGGAAGGGATTACTATCGGGACAAGTGCCGTCTTGTTAATCTCATCATCTCTCATGGTAATTATATTAACATAAAGATTCAGGCTGACTTAGATTTGTATAAGACCTTAAGAAGTACAGGCGCGAGGATAGAGCTTACCAGGATCATGAGGATTACCGCCGTAAAGTAATCGGAGGTAATGAGTCCGGCGCTAAGGCCCTTCTGTGCCGTGATGAGTGCGACCTCGCCTCTGGTCATCATGCCGATGCCGATCTTGAGGGAATCGTTCCAGTTAAATCTGCAGAGTTTTGCAGACGTGCCGCAGCCGATGATCTTTGACAAGAGTGCCACGAAAACGAATGCGACTGAGAAGAAGAGGAATGTGGGGTTGAAGTTCTCGAAAGAGACCTTAAGTCCGATCCCTGCAAAGAAGATAGGCGCGAAGACCATGTAGGAGCTGACGTCGACCTTACGCTCAACGTACTTGACATCGTGGAGGTTGCAGAGGACAACGCCTGCAACATAAGCGCCCGTGATATCTGCGATGCCGAAATATCTCTCAGCGACATAGGCCATGAACAGGCAGTAGCAGAGGGCTGCGATCGGAATTCTTCTTGTGTGTTCGTATCTGGCGTCGAGCCACTTGAAAACCCTGTAGACAACGAAGCCGGAGATTATGGCTATTGCGAAGAACAAAATGGCCTTCAGCATTGTGCTTAATACAGAAGTGCCGGTTCCCGTGGCACTTAAGACGAATGTGAGGACGATGATTACGATAACATCGTCGATGATGGCGGCACTGACAACAGTTGTTCCGACCGTGCTGCTGAGCTTGCCGAGCTCTTTAAGAGCAGCAACCGTGATGCTGACTGATGTCGCTGACATGATCGTGCCGATGAAAAGTCCTTTGATGAACTGCTCGGAACCGATGGGTCCGAATCCGTAGAAGCTCATGAAAAGGACAGCACCTAATATGAGCGGAACGAAGACGCCGGTACAGGCAATGACCGTAGCCTTAAGGCCTGTCTGCTTAAGCTTCTTCATATCCGTGGTAAGGCCTGCTTCGAACATGAGCATGATGACGCCGATCTCGGCCATCTTGTTTATGAAGTCAGACTGATTGACTATTCCAATAACGGCAGGGCCAAGAATGAGTCCTGCAATGATCTCTCCGACGACCTCAGGGGCGTGGATTTTACGGGCAATGATGCCAAAAGCCTTAGCGGCAAACAGGATCAATGCGACATCTATTAAAAAACGTAAGCTGCCCAATTCTCATCTTCTCCAAATCAAAAAAACAAAGGGTTTTTAGCCCTGCGATTTCCACCGCTACTAGTTATAACACGCAAAAAAATTAGCGATAGGCTGCATATTACACAAACTTATTGTTTTAATAAGGTGTTTAAGGCATAAAAATGATATTATAGGGTGTTGAATTATGACCTGGGCTATCAGGTCACGGTGGAGGCTTTAGGATGAAACAGCTTGAATATCCTTTCGATTCGGACTATATCTTGCGCAAGAAGAAGGCTATCAGAAGAGAGCTTCTGGCAAGGGAAGGAGTCCAGTACATCGAGAAAAAGATCGCTATCCTCGGTGGTTCGACTACCAGCGACATCAAGCAGATCCTCGAATTATTCCTTTTAAACTACGGCATCAAGCCTGAATTCTTTGAATCCGAATACAATAAATATTATGAGGATGCCGTTTTTGGCAATCCCGAGCTAGACGAATTTGAACCGGACCTGGTTTTCGTGCACACAACGACAAGAAATATCGCGAAGTACCCTCAGGTAACAGATTCGCCCGAGCAGATCGACGCACTGATCGAAGAGACCATGGGCAGGTTTGAGCAGATCTGGCAGTCTCTGGCCGAGCGCTTCAAGTGCACCGTCATCCAGAATAATTTCGAGCAGCCGTATTTCAGGCTCCTGGGCAACAGCGATTTCTCGAATATTCACGGCAGGCTCAACTTCATCAACAGACTCAACGACAGGTTCTGCGCCTATGCCCAGAGCCACCAGAATTTCTTTATCAACGACATCAACTATGTCTCTGCTGTCTACGGCATCAAGAAGTGGGCAGATCCGGGCGACTGGTACAGATATAAGTATGCGCTCTCCGTTTCCGCGATCCCTGAGTTCGCTTTCAATCTGTCGCACATCATCAAGGCTGTCTATGGCCGCAACAAGAAGGCGTTTGCTCTCGACATGGACAACACCCTCTGGGGCGGTATCGTAGGCGACGACGGTCCGGAGAATATCAGGATCGGCCACGAGGACGCCGAATCCGAGCTCTTTACCGAGTTCCAGCAGTACATCAAGGCACATAAGGATCTGGGCATCCTTCTTACTGTTGCATCTAAGAACGATGAGGAGAACGCATTGGCAGGCCTTGCAAGGCCGGATTCGACCCTGAAGCAGGACGATTTCCTCATCATCAAGGCCAACTGGGACAACAAGGACATCAATATCGCGAATACCGCAAAAGAAATCAATATCGGCGCCGACAGTTTTGTCTTCGTTGACGACAACCCCGTCGAGAGGGCTCTGGTCGAGAATCAGATCCCCGGAATCTCCGTTCCTGAGGTCGGCGCGCCTGAGACATATATCGACGTGCTCGATTCGAACGGATTCTTCGAAGTCACGGGTATTTCCGAAGAGGACATCAAGCGCGGCGGTATGTATAAGGCGAACATGGAGCGTGCAAAGGCGTCTGCCCAGTTCACCAACTACGATGAATATTTAAGATCTCTCGAAATGACCGCGGAGATCAAGCCTTTCGCGCCTGTCTACATGGCCCGCATCGCTGAGCTCACCAACAAGAGCAACCAGTTCAACCTTACGACAAAGCGCTGCAGCCAGGCTGACATCGAGAGGATCGCATCTGACCCCAAGTACATCACGCTCTACGGAAGGCTTGAGGACAAGTTCGGCGACAACGGCGTCGTGGCAGTTGCTTTCGGACACGAGGAAGAATTCGGAAAAGACAAGTTCTTCCATATCGATCTGTGGCTCATGAGCTGCAGAGTCTTAAAGCGCGGTATGGAATTTGCAATGATGGACGAGCTTATAAGAGAGGCAAAATCCAGACAAATTACCAAAATTAAAGGCTATTATTTGCCGACCGCAAAGAATAAAATGGTCAAGGATTTTTACGGGCTCCAGGGCTTCGAAAAGATAAGAGAGATGGAAGACGGCACTTCCGAGTGGCTGCTCGACCTCGACAAGCCGCATAAGAGCGGCAATATTGCTATCAAGGTTAACTAATCCGCTTCTGTAAGGAGATAAGGAAATGACAAGAGAAGAGATTTACGGCAAGCTTAATGAAGTATTCCAGGATGTTTTCGATGACGAGGACATCACTGTTAACGACTCCACTGTCGCAGCAGATGTTGACGGCTGGGATTCACTTGAGCACATCAACCTCATTGTTGCTGTCGAAAGATGCTTCGGCATCAAGTTCACGATGGGCGAGACAACAGGTCTTAAGAATGTCGGTGAGATGGTCGACAGGATCATCGCTCACTTAGGCTAAGGGATCTTAAATGTCGCTGGTATCGTCGTTATTCCTGTTTTTCGTTGCGGCAGTCGTACTGCTGTACTATATCCTGCCCAAGAGCTTCCGCTTCTGGGTGGTTCTTGCAGCGAGCCTCGCATTTTCGGCATTTCTGGGATTCTATACGCTCCTGTTCGTGCTGGTATCAGCGGTCCTCTGCTATATCGGAGGCCTTCTGGCCGGCCCTTCTAAGAGCAATGCCCTGCGTAATGCTGCAACTGTCATCACGGTCGTTATCAACATCGCGCTCCTTTGCGCAGTCAAGTACTATAACGTGATCGGTCTTGCCGCAGAGAGATTAAACCTCATGTTCGGTGCCGTAAACGGTGCAAACACTTTCTTTGCATATGCGGTGCCTGTCGGAATGTCCTTCTACGTGCTCCAGACAACAGGCTATATCCTGGACTGCAGGTGGGAGAAGATCGCGCCCGAGAAGAATTTCTTCAAGGTCTTGCTGTTCTCCACCTATTTCCCGCAGCTCATGTCGGGACCTATGAATACCTATGCCAATCTTTCCGCTGAGTTCGAAAAGGCGAAGGAGGTCAAGTTTGACTTCTCACGCATCTCCGACGGCGCAGTCAGAGTCGCATGGGGCTTTTTCAAAAAACTCGTGATCGCAGAGCGCGCCGCAATGGTCGTCAACATGATCTATGTCAACCACCAGAAGTATACCGGCTGGTATGTCCCGCTCGGAGTGTTCTTTTTCGCGATCCAGCTCTATACAGACTTCTCCGGATGCATGGATGTCGTTATCGGCGTATCCCATATGCTCGGCATCGAACTGCCTGAGAACTTCAACGTTCCGTTCCTGTCAAAGACAGTAAAGGAATACTGGAGAAGATGGCATATCACGCTCGGCGCCTGGCTCCGCGATTACCTCATGTATCCTGTCCTGAAGAGCACACCGCTCATTAAGATCGGCGACTGGGCAAAGGCAAAGTTCGGCAAGAAGAACGGCAAGAAGGTTCCTACTTATATCGCGCTTCTCATCCTCTGGTTCGCTGTAGGTTACTGGCACGGCGGTCTCTGGAACTACGTTATCGGCTCAGGCATCCTGCACTTTATCTATATCGTGCTCGGCATGATCTTCGAGCCTCTGTTCAAGAAGATCAGACCCAAGATCGGTGCTGACAA
>Ga0247610_10005965_pt1 | contig 12750 bp, 10 predicted proteins | sample 174DNAGHGhighgp2_FD_193483 | JGI IMG/M metagenome (GOLD analysis project Ga0247610, IMG submission 193483) | Sheep rumen microbial communities from Palmerston North, Manawatu-Wanganui, New Zealand - 1742 DNA GHGhigh gp2 | ecosystem: Host-associated > Mammals > Digestive system > Stomach > Rumen...
GCTATCCAGATGTTGCCATTACGGTCTTCTACTGTCTCGTAGACGTCGTCAGAGCCAAGACTGTATTGGTTGTTGGGGTCATGACAGTATCTTACTATCGACCATCCGGCACCTTGTGACGACATTTTGAAGAGGCCTTTTCCCTTACTGCTTATCCAGTAGTTGCCTTTAGAGTCCTTGAAGACATTGTAGATGCGACCTAAGGGGTTACCCTGACTGTCGGCCTTGATGGTCGTTTCATTCCATTCTTTATCATATATAAATAAGGTGTTGGCTTTGTTGCCGATGAATGTCAGTTCCCGCTGAGGGTCGTAATAAATGGAGCGTATCTCATTCTCCAAGGTAGACTGTGCTTCTTTGACAGGAAGCTTTCTCACGATGTTGTTGTTCAAGATCTCCAGCTTGTCGAGACCTCGTCTGATGGTCGACATCCATATCACTCCTTCCTGTGTCTCCAACGATGCAAGTACTGTGTTAGAGAGATTCCAAGGGTTTGACGGATCATTGTGGAAGTACTCCACATTGTCGGTCTCGCGGTTATAGTAGCCGTAGCCTCCATGATTCATCCTTACCCATACCTTACCGTATTTCTCTGAGAATCCTCCTCCGAAATCGTAGTATTCAGGAACAGGAACTGATTGCTGGAACAGTTTTTCGTTGCCTGTATCGGGGTTGATGCGAGCTGAACCCATGCGGGTGTCGTTAAACCAGATAAGATCTCCGCTGTCAACGAATAGACTTAGTATCGGACTTCCCGTTGCCTTGCGGTGGCATTTAGGCTCCTGACCATAGGCAAAGGAATAGATGGCTCCATCTTTACAGCCGGCATAGATCTTGTATCCGTTGGAATACATGCACGACACATCCTCATTATCGAGGAAAGAGTGACTCTCAAGACTGAGATTGCTGCGGTCGAGTCTGTGTACACCTTTGTCGGTGCCAAGCCAGATGTCGTTCTGGTAGCCTTCGGCCATACTGGTCACCGACAGACCTCCTGTGGTAATCTGGTCTCTCTGGAATCCTCTGCGGGTAAGACGGATGATATACAATCCTACATCTTTGATTGATACCAGGACATCGCCTGTGCTCGTAACCAGGATAGGGGAGTAGGCCTTGAATTTCTCGTAGCCGTTGATGCCTTCAAAGGGGTTGATGATCTTATCGATGGAGCGATTCAGTACAAACACTCTGTAGTCGTACATTCGCATCCAGATGTTCTGCGACTGGTCGATGGCGAGGTCGTAGATACGGTTGTGAAGGTTCTTTATCCTACTGCCGTTGCCGGTACGGTAATTATAAAAGTTATAGCCATCGTAACGAGAAAGACCGTTCCATGTGGCAATCCACAGAAATCCGTAATCGTCTTGATAAATACCTGCTATAGCATTGCTCGACATACCGTTTTCGGTAGAGAAATGCGACTGCGATGCTTGTAACTGCTGGGCTGAGGCACTCTGAAGGCAGACCGTCGCTATAAGGCTGAGAAATATCCGTTTAATTATCATTATCAGTCGTAATTAGTTTTATCTTCTGCAAAAATAGAGAAATTTTTCAAAATAACAAAATAATATCCACAAAAATAACTATCTTTGCAACAAAAATACAATTATTATGAGTAAAAACATCTGTATTGTTGCTGGAGCACGCCCGAATTTCGTAAAGGTAGCTCCGCTGATTCGTGCCATAAAGAAGAGTGGAGAAGCAAAGTACTCTTTGGTGTATGCTGGTAGGAAAGATGACCCTACACTCGAGGCTTCGTTGTTTGAAGACTTGCAGATGCCAGAGCCGGACTTCTATCTTGGCGTCGACAGTATAAAACTCAATGAGATAACCAGTAGGGTGATGGCAGAGTTTGATCATTTTCTGGATGAACAACCTGTGGATGTAGTGATTGTGGTTGACGATCTTGCATCTACTATGGCGGCAGCTATCGTCACCAAGAAACGCGGTGTGAAGCTGGCGCATCTTGTTGCAGGAACACGCTCTTTCGATATCAATATGCCGAAGGAGATCAACCGTCTGGTGATAGATGCACTAAGTGACTATCTTTTTACAGCCGGAGTAAAGAGCAATAGTATCGCAACTCGTGAACAGTCAGAGAACTCTCAGACATATATGGTAGGAAATATACTAATGGATACTCTGCGATATAATCACGACAGGCTTAGGAGACCTGCTGTTTTGGATGAGGTTAAGGGTGATTATATTGTGTTTACTCTTAACCGCAAAGCTCTTATGGCCGACGAGGATAATCTCTATCGTATGGTGGATGCCATTCTTGCGACAGCTGGTGATGTTACCATTATTGCACCTTTAAGGGGAAAACCATACGAAATGCTTGAGAGATATAAGGATAGGATTCTGGTCGTCAATTCGTTATGCTATCTTGAATTCGGTTGGCTGGCTGCTAATGCTATTGGTGTTATTACCGACTCAGGCAATGTGGCTGAGGAGGCAACTTTCAATGGAGTACCATGCATCACCCTCAACAACTATACCGAGCATCAGGAAACGGTTACAGTGGGTTCAAACCTCCTCGTTGGTGAGGATGCTGACAAGTTGCGTAATGCTGTCTCACAGATGGTAAAGGGTGAATGGAAAAAGTGCGCCCTTCCCGATCGCTGGGATGGACGCACCGCCGAACGAATAGTTCAGATTTTGATGTCTAGTAGTTCTCGGCCTTGATTTGGAAGTAAGCCTGTGGATGGTCACATACCGGACAAACCTCTGGAGCTTTCTTTCCGATAACGATATGTCCGCAGTTAGAACACTGCCAGATGACATCGCCGTCCTTTGAGAACACCTGCTCCTTTTTGATGTTGTCGAGCAGCTTACGATAGCGGGCCTCGTGCTCCTTCTCGATAAGTGCTACAGCCTCAAACTTCTCTGCAATCTCATCGAAGCCCTCTTCACGAGCCTCCTTAGCCATACGGGCATACATGTCAGTCCACTCGAAGTTCTCACCTCCGGCTGCCGCCTCAAGATTCTCGGGAGTACTCTTGATGGCTCCGCCTTCCAACAGTTTGAACCACATCTTTGCATGCTCTTTCTCATTAGCGGCTGTCTCCTCAAAGATAGCTGCTATCTGTACATAACCGTCCTTCTTGGCCTTTGATGCCCAGTAGGTGTATTTGTTACGTGCCTGACTCTCACCAGCGAATGCCTCCTGTAGGTTCTTCTCTGTCTTTGTTCCTTTTAGTTCTTTCATAATAGTACTTGTTTGTTAGAAATTATTTGTTAATCTTGCTATCAGCCAAATTCTTGTTCGTTTCATTTGTGTGAGAGATAATATCCGAATTTATATAGTTTGAATAGTTGTAGGCTGGGGTGGGGACCACAGAGGTTGCGACGGATAAGGGTGCCGAAGAGCCGATGTGAGAAACGGATGATACTCAGGATGAGAGGGATATGGATGCTATCGACGAGTGTGAGCAGGCGGGAATAGCCGCGCAGCTCGTTGCGGAACAGCAGGAGGGTGTGCAGGCCCTCTTCTGTCTTTGACACGAAGTCGGGATTGCTCTCAAAGGTGCAGAAGCCCATGGGATTATCGATATGGGTGATGGCTATGTGGGCGGCTCGTAGCTGTTTGCCGAAGATGACATCCTCGTAGCCATAATGGCGAAAACGCTCATCGAAAGGGTGGGAAAGCATCAGCTCACGACGGATAAGGAAATTGGCAGTGTGGAAGTCGCGATAGGGGTTCTGCTGGCGCTTTTCTACTGTATGCTCATGTTCGGCAGACTTCTCATAACGATAACGGAGATTGCCCCTGAGGGCTTCGGCATCGCCCCCGATGACTACGCCTCCGTCGATGACATCGACATCGTCTGCCAACAGGTATCTTGCGAGGAAATTGGGACGAAAAAGGGTCATATCGCTATCAATGAAGAGCAACCATTCGTGCTGGGCAGTCCTGACGAGGAGGTTACGGATGGCGGCTCTGCCGATATTGTTAGTATGACGGAGATACTGGCAGTAAGGCCATTGGCTGATAGCATTGTTCTGACGAACGACATCCTCATCTGTTGAGCCATCATCAGCCACCAAAATCTCGTAGGTGATACCTGTCTCCTCAGCCTGAAGCCGGAGTCCTTCCACCAGATTGACACATAGGTCGTTAAAGGTTGGAATAAGTATCGATAGAGACGTTATTGCCATGATTCGACCGCAAAGTTAGTCATTTATTGCTATATTTCTGTCACAAAATACACAAAAATCGTTAAAATATCCCTCCGCAACAACAAATTATCATTTGTCATTTGTCAATTATCATTTATTTGTTGTACCTTTGCAGCCGCTTTTACGAGATAAGAGCATGAAATTCAAATTATTAATTAAAAAATTAAAGATTTAAACAATGGCAACAAAGATCAGATTGCAGCGCGGCGGCCGTAAGGGCTATGCTTTTTACAGCATCGTAATCGCTGACGCTCGTGCACCACGTGATGGTAGATTTACTGAGAAGATTGGTACTTACAATCCTAACACCAATCCTGCCACAGTAGACTTGAATTTCGATCGTGCACTCTATTGGGTAGAGACAGGTGCTCAGCCCACAGACACAGTTCGTAACATCCTCAGCCGTGAGGGCGTTTACATGATGAAGCACCTCCGCGGTGGTGTGAAGAAGGGCGCTTTTGATGAGGCTGCTGCACAGAAGAAGTTCGATGCCTGGAAGGCTGACAAGCAGAACGGTCTGAACAAGATCCGTGAGGCTGAGGCAAAGGCAAAGAAAGAGGCTGCTGAGAATGCACTGAAGGCAGAGAAGGCCGTTAACGAGGCCATCGCAAAGAAGGTAGCCGACAAGAAGGCTGCTGAGGCTGCTGCTAAGGCAGAGGAAGAGGCTGCAAAGGCTGCTGAGGCCGCTGCTGCTGAGGCTCCCGCAGAGGAGGCTGCTCCTGCTGAGGCTTAATTCAATTGAAAATTCAAAATTGAAAGGCGAGGGCTCCACATTGTGTGGGGCCTTTTATTTTGTCCAAAAGTCAACGTATTGGTGAGCTACATTAAGGTAGTCGTGATGTTTGCGGACGTATTCTATGCTCTGACGTTTGAGTTCGGGAATAGGCTCGGGATGGAGCACTAACTGCTCTAATTCGTGATATACGCTCTCGTAAGTGGGTTCAACATTTATGATGGGACGCAGTTCGGTCTCATCGATGATTTCGTAGTTCTCAGGCTCGCCGCCACCAATGCATATTATGCCCTTAGACATCGCCAGAAGAGAGTTCATCGAAGGGGTGTAGCTGTATAGTTGATCTACGATGGCATCCGAACCGTCCATCATTTTTTGATACTCTGCGAATGGTACCGACTCGGCTTTTATCAGTTGCATCCTGTCAGGGTATTTTCTTTCCAGATCTTCAGCTGCACGAAGCATGATATCGGTGCCTTTGTATGTGGAGCGTTCTCGGTTTATTCCTATGAATATGAGCGTCTTGCCGTTGCTGGTTTTATTAATAGATGATGTCTGCGGCAGACGGATAGGATAGGGGATAAATCGGGTCTTGTCGGGGAAGTATCTGTGGTAACAAACATGATATTCATAGAGCCCGGTGATGATGCCGTCGCAGTCTTGGGCGATGTGTTTGTTGAGTTGCTCTTTAGCTGTTCCGAGCCAGTCGTTCTGGTAGCGCTCTGCTTCTGCGTCGGTACGCACTGCGCTGCCGATATTGAAGTCGCTGTATCGTAGGGGTTTGTCGTAGGTACATGTGTGCACCCAGTACCAATCCATCCCAAAACCACCGAGAAAAACTTTCTTATTATGTCGGCGCAGGTAGTCGTAAAAGTAGAATAATCGTTCGGCCTTGAGTTCGAAGAAAAGGGGATTGATGAGTTGAACCACATCGTAGCCTCTCATCTTTGGTAATAGTGCGTAAAGCCTTGCCATCAGGCAGATGCCTCCCAGCACGCCGGGACTTCTTGATACATCGATGTTGCGGGGGTAGTTTTTCCAACCGTCGCCATCGGAGAGCACCGTCACCTGATGGCCCAGTGTGCGCAGACCTTCTGCCAGAGTGGCATGAACATTGCTGTATTCGCCTATGAGTAGTACCTTCATCGTTCTCTGTTGATTAATGGGATGATGCGCATGAGTAAGGCTCTGCCGGCAGAAGTTTTTGACAACCTGCGAAACCAGATATATTTGGGAGTGTAGGAGGCGTCAGGTAACGGGAACTGTCCGTTACGAGTGAGGTCGCTGATCTCCGTTTCCAGCTGTTGTCGTGAACGGGTCAGATATATCACCTGATAGATATAATCCATTGTGAGCTGGGCCACACGCCGCTGGAGGGCTGTCTTATCATCGATGGGCATACGGTCGGCAGTTTTATGGAGTCGCTGGATGATGGTCTTGAGGTCGCTGAGGCGTTTCTGCTGATTCTGTAGGGCTATATTGCGTGTGATGGAACCAGCTCGCTGTTGATAGAGGTATGCCTGAGCAGTGGTAACGATTATTTTTTCGGCTCTAAGCATGAGCAGGGGGGTAAACTCCTCGTCTTCGTGGTAGATGCCGGCGGTGAAACGAAGGTCGCCAAGAACGGAGCGTTTGAACAGATATCCACATGCCGTACCGTGAATGTTGCGATGGCGCATATAGTGGTTCCCGCTTTGTGGAGGAAGGTCCTTAAAGTCTTTTGGCTTTGCAACTGTAGTAGTGAAATCGAAGACGACCATTTCGGGATTCCTGGTCTTTGCAATCTTCAGACAGTGCTCGTAGGCATCCTTGAGCAGACAGTCGTCGGCATCGACAAACTGCAGGTAATTGCCTGTGGCCATCTGGATTCCGGTGTTACGGGCCTGGCTGAGGCCTTGGTTTCGTTGACGGATATAGGTGATGTCATCGCCATATCCCATTAGGGCGTTAACAGGACTCTCGTCTGAACCGTCGTCAACTACTATAATCTGGCGCTCATCACCTTGGAGTGATAGAGCCAGAATGCTGTCAATACACATGCAGAGCATATCTACTGGCAGGTTGTAGTAGGTCAGGATGAAGCTTATTAACGGCTTCGCCAGATCTTGTGGAGAATCTTGTTTGTTATGCATAATCTCTTGATACCAAGTATGTTTAATGCTACGGCTTTGAAATGTTGCTTGCCGTTGAAATATTGTGGGTTCAGATGGATCTGTGGGAGGATAGGATCATCGCCGGTCTGTTCATATACATCCATCTGAATATTGAGCACATGGAGGTAGTATGTCTGGAAAAGGGTGTCGCGTAGTTTGCTGTCTTTAATGATCTCAACATGCGGTTGAAGAAGCATGCGAAGGGCATTGCCGTCGGCTGTTGCGGTGATGCCGGAGGGGTTCTGACTGTAATAGTAGAGGCCCTTGCCGGTTGTCATAATGGTCTTGGCTTTTTTCAGAAGCAGGGGCAGGGTGTGAATGTCTTCGAAGACAATACCTCTGGGAAATCTTATCTCCTCGAAAAGTGACGCGCGGTAGATCTTGTTACAGGCATAGCTGTGTAGATATGCCTGACCTTTATACCAATAGTCGGATATGTTGTCATAAACGGTCTCTTCGGTAAAGTCCAGCTTGCGTTGTTTGGTTGAGCGATAGTTGATGAATACTGGGTATTCCAAGATGTTAATGTCTTGCCGTTTGGAAAGAGTATCCATCAGTGGGCCATAGGTGGATAAGCTGATAAAGTCATCAGAATCTACAAATGTTATATAGTCGCCTTGAACAATATCCAATGCTGCGTTACGGGCATCGCTGAGGCCTCCGTTGGCTTTGTGGATCACTCTGATGCGGGTGTCTTTCCTGGCCCAGTCATCGCATTTCTGAGGACAATTGTCTGGCGATCCGTCGTCAACGAGTATTATCTCCATATTGTCGTAATCCTGCTTTAAGACGCTCTCAACACATTTGTCGAGCGTGTCTTCTACACGATAAACGGGGATGATAATACTTAGTTTCATGGCACAAAGGTACGATTTAGTGAGCAAAAAACCAAATTTATTTGTAAATACGTAATAATTTATGTAATTTTGCGTTTGATTTTAAAGAAAAAGATGGTTAAAGAGCACGACGAGAGCTATAGCCATGTATTGAAATACACTGGTGTTTTCGGAGGCGTACAGGGACTCAACGTATTGGTGAGTCTTGTGCGTAATAAGTTTGTGGCTCTTCTGCTTGGTCCTGGCGGTATGGGTTTGGCATCGCTCTTTAATACTACTGTCAGTCTGATATCTCAAACCACTATTCTTGGTCTTCCAGTAAGTGCGGTGAAGAATCTCTCTGAGATGGTGGAGAAGGGTGACGGGGAAAGAACGTCGCATTTCGTGAATGTTATACGGGGATGGAGCCTACTTACGGCGTTGATAGGAATGTTGGTGTGTGTAGTAATAGGACCGTTTCTCAGTAATACGACCTTCTCCTGGGGTGACCATAGCCTGCACTTTATATTCTTGGCTCCTGCCGTTGGAATGATAGCCATTACCGGTGGTGAGACGGCGATACTGAAAAGCCATAGGAAACTTGGGGCAATCGCGATAGTACAGATTATATCTGTGATGGCATCGCTGTTGATATCAGTACCAATCTATTATTTCTTCTGGCAGGCGGGTATCGTACCGGTCATTGTGCTAATGGCTTTTGTCACTATGTGTGCAACGCTTTGGTATTCGTTGCGGCTATACCCGTTGCAGCTGAGTGGTACTCGAGGTATTCTTGGAGAAGGTATGGAGATGGTTCGGCTGGGTGTAGCATTCACATTGGCGGGAATCATTGGCAGTGGGGCAGAAATGGTGATACGCTCATATCTCAATGTGACGGGCGATCTGGAGGTGCTGGGATTGTATAATGTGGGATATATGCTTACCATCACTTATGCGGGTATGGTGTTCTCGGCAATGGAGACTGACTATTATCCTCGTCTATCGGCTGTGAATAATGATATAGAGATAACTAACCTCACGGTGAACCGACAAATGGAGGTGTCGCTGCTGATTATATCACCGATGCTGACTGCGCTGATAGTGTTCCTGCCGATATTGATACCATTACTGTTCAGTAGTGAGTTTATCGATGTCGTAACGATGGCGCAGGTTTCTGTTCTGGCGATGTTCTTCAAGGTGCTCACGCTGCCTGTGGCTTACATCACGCTGGCTCGCGGTTACTCTATGACCTATCTGATACTCGAGTCGGTCTACTTCGTTGTGTTTGTTGTGCTCATAGTGCTGGGCTATCAGCATTTGGGATTGCTGGGCACGGGTGTTGCCATCACGCTGGCCCATGTTTTCGATTACGCGATGATAAACCTTTATGCATACAAAAAATACGGCTACCGCGTTTCGGCAACCGTATCTCGTTATGCTGCTGTTCTGCTTACTTTAGGATTCCTCGCCTACGCCTGTACCATCTTGCTCGATGGCATCGCGTACTGGGCGGTAGAACTTGCGATTGTTCTGGTCAGCGGCCTGTATTCGTTCCAGATTCTCCGTTCCAAAACACATCTGTGGAATAGCCTAAAGAAAAAGCTGCGCCTTCATTAAGCGCAGCCTCTTATGTCTTTATGTAACTTCTGTCAGAATTTAGAAGCGGAAGTCGAGCTCAACATCTACAAGATTGTAGTTGTGCTTTGCCAATGAACGATCGTTCACGTGAGAATATTCCATGTGAAGTTCGAGATTCTTGGTGAAGAAGTAGTTAAGACCGCATTCTAACTGATTTACTGATGTAGACCAGCTCTTCTGGTTGCGATATGTCTGATAACGAGCCTTTGCATGGAGCTTGCCCTTAATGAGAGGTACGATACCGAATACATACCAACCATCAGCCTTGTCACCATTCTCGTAGCAGATCTCGCGTACATTATTGCCAGGGGACTTAGCACCCCAACCCTGACTGTGGATATACTCCGCACGGAACATGTATTCGTCAACGCTATACTCAGCAGAGAGACAGTAACGGTTTTTCTCTACGCTACGGGTCTCATTGGTTAGCGGATCTAACATTCCACCACGACTACCAACCCATCCGAAAGCACCGATACGCAAGCCCTTGATAGGCATTACCCATGCACCGGCGATGATATCCTTACGGTTGTCCATATCCTTCTGATTAACACCCTCACCATTGTAGATACCTATCTGATAGTGGAAAAGTCTACGGCCATTGGCATTGGGGAAGAGGTCTCCGGAGAACTGGATACCGATATCACGTCCACCTGAAGAGCGCTCACCTGTGCGATCGCCGAAAGCTGAGAGCTTGTTGATTACGTCAGCATAGCCTCTCCAACCCTGAGTGATGGGGTGGGTGGGGTTCTCATAGGTGAAGGCACGCTTGAACTGGCCTGCACGAATCTTGAATTCTGGATATTTACGCCATTCTGCATAGAGGTCTACCAGCTGTACGGTAGGCTGTCCGGGACCTGTTGCGTTGGTTCCCTGAATTTGAGCACGCCAGTCGAAATCACCAATCTTACCATCGAGGATGAAACGTGCCAGACGGAGATTGAAGGTGTTAGTGTGGGCGTTCTCCTTGTCCTCACCCTGATACTGCAGCATGCCATAGCCGCTGAACTTGATATTCTTAACCCATGCTGGAAGTTCGATAGTAGCTTTTTCCTGAGTAGCCTCCATTGCTTCCAAAGTAGCCACTTCTTCTGCTGTCAGAGGCTCTAAACCTTGTGCGGGATCAAGCGTCTGGTTGTCACCTACTTCTGTGTCTGCACTTGCGTTGAATGTCGTCAGCGCTGCCAGCGCCATCAGACAGAATAGTCTCTTCATTTTCATTTGATTCCTATTTTTAGTTATTGCACTTATATAAATTGAGCTTTTTCCTTAATTTTGGGCAAAGATACAATAAAAAAACGGAATCTCCAAATATTTGGGCATTTATTTTAATAACTATCAGTCTATCTGCGTTCTAAGAGCACTACATTCTCTACGTGAGGCGTATGTGGGAACATATCGACAGGCTGTACGGCAACCACACGGTAGTGGGCATCCATATCGTGCAGATCGCGGGCCTGAGTGGCAGGATTGCAGGATACGTAGACGATGCGCTTCGGGGCGGCACGAAGGATGGTTTTTACTACGTCGGGATGCATGCCTGCACGTGGAGGGTCGGTGATGATAACATCCGGACGGCCGTGTTCGGCAATAAACTCATCTGTAAGAATATCCTTCATATCGCCGGCATAGAACAATGTGTTCTCAATATTATTTACCTCAGAGTTGATCTTTGCATCCTCGATTGCCTCGGGCACGTATTCAATACCTATAACTTTCTTGGCTTTCTTGGCTACAAAGTTGGCAATGGTTCCTGTGCCGGTATAGAGGTCGTAAACAAATTCATTACCAGTAAGTTTTGCGAAGTCGCGAGCTACACTGTAGAGATGATATGCCTGCTCGGTATTGGTCTGATAGAAACTCTTCGGACCGACCTTGAACTTCAGGTCTTCCATCAGTTCGTAAATATGGTCCTTGCCCTTGAATACAAGTATCTCCTGATCGCCTATGGTATCGTTGCACTTTTGATTGTCGAGATACATCAGTGATGTAATCTGTGGGAACATGTCGGCTATATGCTGAAGCAGAGCCTTTGCCTCTCTCTCGCTCTGTGCGAGTGTCTCGGATGTACTTCTGTCATAGTGGAACTGGAAGATTACCATCCACTCTCCAGAAGCAGAGTTACGGATGATGACATCACGGAGTAATCCAACCTGTGCTCGGAGGTCGAAGAATGAGAGTCCGTGTTCCACAGCATATTTGTATACCTCGTTGCGGATCTTATTGTGCAGATCGTCCATCAACCAGCATTTCTCTATCGGCAGAATCTTGTCGAAGGCTCCTGTGATGTGGAAACCGATGGCGGGTACGTCTTTTAGTGAAGTTTTTCCATCATTGGCGGTAGCAAACTCTAAACTCTCAGTTCTACACTCTAAACTCTTAAACTGTTCCTTGGTGAGATAGCGTTTGTTGGCACAGCCGAAATCCAACTTGTTGCGATATTCCTGTGTGTGCACAGAGCCGAGGATAGGATTAAACTCTGGCAGCTCTATCTTTCCTATGCGGTGAAGTTGGTCGTATACCTGCTGCTGTTTGAACTTCAGCTGTTCTTCGTAAGGCAGGTTCTGCCACTTACATCCTCCGCAGACACCAAAGTGACTGCAGAATGGTATCGCGCGTACATTACTATATTTAATAAAGCGAACCACTTCGCCTTCTGCAAACGAATGCTTCTTACGTCGTATCTGCACGTCGCAAATATCTCCAGGTACACAAAACGGTACGAAAACTACCAGCTCTTCCCAATGGAAAAGACACTTTCCCTCGGCTGCCACAGCCTCTATTGTTACACCCTCAAGGAGTGGTAATGGTTTCTTCTTTCTTGCCATATCTATTGTTTTGAGGGGCAAAATTACAAAAAAAACTCTAAAGAATAAAGATTTTGCGCATTTTTCTTGCGTATGTGCAGAGAAATATGTAATTTTGCAGAATTCGAAATAAAACAATTTATAAGCATAATATATAACGTATAAACTATTCAAAAAGTATGAGTCAAAAACGAGTTTACCTCTTCGGTAATGGTAAGGCCGAAGGTAATGCAAAAATGCGTGAGGAACTTGGTGGTAAGGGTGCTAACCTTGCTGAGATGAACCTGCTTGGTGTTCCCGTTCCTCCAGGTTTCACAATCACCACTGATTGTTGTAATGAGTATTATCAGGTAGGTCAGCAGAAGATTATGGAGCTGCTGAACGACGATGTGATGGCTGCTGTGAAACACATCGAGGTACTGATG
>Ga0247610_10005966_pt1 | contig 12750 bp, 10 predicted proteins | sample 174DNAGHGhighgp2_FD_193483 | JGI IMG/M metagenome (GOLD analysis project Ga0247610, IMG submission 193483) | Sheep rumen microbial communities from Palmerston North, Manawatu-Wanganui, New Zealand - 1742 DNA GHGhigh gp2 | ecosystem: Host-associated > Mammals > Digestive system > Stomach > Rumen...
AGTACTTCTTCATCGCCTCTTCATCATCGCCTCGCGTCACCACCGGAGAGAGTTGAAACAGGTCGCCGATCATCACCAACTGCACGCCTCCGAAAGGCTGATCTTTGCGGTATTTGTACCGCCGCAAGACAGCATCTATCGCATCCAATACGTCCGCCCGAACCATACTGATCTCGTCAATAACCAGCATCTCCAGATGATAAATCATGTTTCGCTTTCGCTGCGTAAGTCGCTGTTCTGCAAACAGTTGTTTGTACGATTGCGGTGTAGGTATCAGCGTCCGAACGGGCAACTGAAAGAACGAATGGATGGTCATTCCACCGGCATTGATTGCCGCCACACCGGTCGGTGCCACGACAGCCATGTTCTTCGGCGATTGCTCCCTCAGTTTTCTGAGAAAAGTCGTCTTTCCCGTTCCCGCCTTACCCGTTATGAACAGCGGCCGATTCGTGTGCATAGCAAACTCCTCCGCCAGATAGTACGGCAGGGATTCATTCCGCGCATCGATATGTGGATTTATGTCATTCATTCCAAGTGCAAAGGTACAACTTTTTTTTGAGATATGCAAGAAAATGGAGAAAAAAATTGCATATATCAAAAAGTTTTTGTATCTATGGAGAGATTTTGGGGAATGCAAATGGAAAACTTGCTACTCAAAAAAGGCAAGATTCACATGATATAAGTATAGTTACGGTAGGGCTATATTGGGTGAAGCATATATTCGGCATATATTCAGCATATATTCAGCATATATTGGAACCAGGAGGCAACCACGAGGAAAACAGGAGGAAAACTGGTGGAAGGCTGGTGGTAGCAAGGCTGTGGGGCAAAAACTGACAAGGTTAAGAAACAGATGACACACGAGGTTAAGAAACAGATGACACACGCAAGTTGGCGTGTGTCATCTGTCGGAATTATGCTTCGGAGAACTGGTCTTTGCCTACACCGCAAAGAGGACAAACCCAATCAGCGGGAAGATCTTCGAATGAAGTGCCAGGAGCGATACCGTTGTCAGGATCGCCAACTGCGGGATCGTACTCGTACCCGCAAACATCACAAATGTACTTTGCCATACTAATAAAAATTTAGGGGGTTATTATTTCAAATTTAGGATTTCAAAAATCAAATTTAAGATCAGTAGTTCTCTGCGAGGAGTTGGAAATACGCCTGTGCGTGGTGGCAAACGGGGCACTCGTCGGGTGCCGACTTGCCGACAACGATATGTCCGCAGTTGGAACACTGCCAGATACAGTCGCCTTCACGCGAGAAAACGACCTTATCCTCGATGTTCTTCAGGAGTTTGCGATAGCGCTCCTCGTGGTGCTTCTCGATAGCACCGACCTGCTCGAACTTCTCTGCAATCTCGTCAAAGCCCTCAGCACGTGCCTCGGCAGCCATGCGGGCGTACATATCGGTCCACTCGGCATTTTCGCCGGCAGCAGCATCGGCAAGGTTGGCAGTGGTGTCGCTGATCTTGCCACCGTTGAGATATTTGTACCAGAGTTCGGCGTGTTCTTTTTCGTTGGCAGCCGTCTCTTCGAAGATCTTGCTAATCTGTACATAACCGTCTTTCTTTGCCTTGGAAGCGAAGAAAGTGTACTTGTTGCGAGCCATTGACTCGCCAGCAAACGCCTCAAGGAGGTTTTGCTCAGTCTTTGTTCCTTTTAAATCTTTCATAATGTAAATGTTTAGTACTCCAAAGGAGCAGTTGATAAATAATTACGGTAAACCGTGTATATTGTTTCAGCACAGAGCCTCAGCCGTCACCAAACGGCCTGGATGAGAGCAGATGTCATCAGTCCGCAGCAGATGAGTTTGAGCAGCGTTCCGCATAGCAGACCGATGAAACTTCCCCACCCGGCTTTGAGTGCCTGTTGCACCTCTTTGCCGCCAAGCAGTTCGCCGATAACAGCACCGACCAAAGGTGCGATGATCACTCCAGCCGCACCGAAGAACAGCCCGACAAACACGCCTATAGTGCTGCCCCACACGCCCCATTTGGTGCCACCGAAACGCTTGGTGCCCCAAGCCGGGACGACATAATCAAGCACAGAGACAACAATCGTGACAACAGCCCAGATAAGCAGCAGTTGCCAGGAGAAATCGACACGGTCGGTTGCCTGCGCAATCCACAATCCGGCATAGGCGATAGGTGTACCCGGCAAACCGGGAACAATGCAGCCGATAATGCCGATGAGCATACATAGAAAGGCAAGTATGAGTAAGAAGATTTCCATTATTGAAGTATATTATAATTGATTGATTACAAGTGTTTCATACCGTTTGAATATATTCGACCGTGTTGCCGACGGAAGACAGATATTGCTGAAAAGCCTGTTGGCTGATAACTACCGTACCGCGGCAGTCGTTAGGGTGAAAACTCAGCGTCTGCGCATCTTTGAGCCGGCTATCAAGAAAGAGGATAACATGGTGTTCGGTGTCGTTAATCAGCCCGAAAGGACTGACACTGCCGGGCTCCAGCCCCAGGTATCGCATCATTCGTTCGGGCGAGGCGAAGGAGAGTTTGCCCGGTGCTTTTTTGCCCTGCGAGACGAGCACCTCTTTCAGCCAATGCTCGATGTCGTGAATAGCCAGATCATCGTCGCACGGGAAGCAAATGAGGTAATGCTGGTCGCCCTTGTGGTTGCGCATGAAGATGTTCTTGCAATGAACGCTGCCGTCAGCGTGCCACCAACGTTTGGCTTCCTCGATGGTTTTGCCCTCGGGGTGGTTGTAGGTGGTGAAGGGAATATGGTGCTCCAGCAAGTATTCCAGCACCTGCTGCTGGCGCGGAGAGATGATTTCGTAATCAGTGGACATAATTCAGCAAATCAACGGGTTGGTCAATAATATGTTCTACTCCTTCCTCCACAAGCCTCTCACGCGGCACAAATCCCCACGAACAGGCGACGAAAGGCAAACCGGCATTGCGTGCGGTGTCACGGTCAACGAGGCTGTCGCCGAGGTAGATCAGTTGAGAGTTGAGAGTTGAGCGTTGAGAGAAGTTGAGTGTTGAGTGTCGAGAGTTGAGAGTATTCAAGATATCATAGACGATCTGCGGGTCGGGTTTGCGGTTCACGCCCTCTCGTTCGCCGAAGATCACATCAAATATACCGGGGAAGAAGTGATTGACAATCTTCTCTGTAGCCGCCTGATACTTGTTGCTGGCGACGGCTAACAGGTGTTCCTGCGCCTTGAGCGTTGCCAGCAGTTCGGGTATTCCTGCGTAAGGACGTGTGAAATCGCAATTATGCTCATCGTAATAGGGCACGAAGAATTCGCGCACATGCAGAATCGTTTCTTCCGTTCGAACGTCTTCCGGCAAGGCACGGCGGATCAGATTGCTGATACCATTGCCCACCATAGCCGGATACGCCTTAATCGGATGCACGGGATAGCCGGCAAGTTGCAGCGCATGATTGCACGCATAGCCCAGATCATCAATCGTGTTGAGCAACGTTCCGTCGAGATCAAAGATTAAAACCATGAGATTTACGATTTGGAGATTTACTATTTACGATTATTCTTATTGGGTTTTGTCTGCCGTCAGGGCTCGTGCTATCTGCTCGAGGTAGAGAGCGTCTGTCTGGTCGAACGCGGCGAAATCGCGGCTGTCGATATCCAGCACCGCCACAACAGAGCCTGCCTGCAACAAGCGATTCGATCTGCGGCAACAGGAGCTGATATGTCTCGGATTTGCTCATCGGAGTGCTAACTTATACAAAACCGGTACAAAGATACAACATTTTTTTGAAATAAACAAGAAAACTTGCAAAAAAGTTTTACTTTCTCCTGACTTTGGCTCGAAAACGAATCGAAAACGGACCGAGAATGGACCGGTTATGGACCGAAAACGGACCGATTATGGTGCACGAGAAGACAAAAAAAGCTGCCACATGGTGTGACAGCTTTTTTCGCTTTTCTACTTATTGGATTTGGGCATTTTCTGCACCTTGTTGTGCGTCAGTTTTTTTCTTACGCGGCTGACGCGTTTTTTTCGGCTTGTCGGCACTTGGCTCGGCAGGCTTTTGCGTTTGTTTGGCAGCCTTTGCCTTGGGCTGTTCGGTTTTCACAACCGGCTCGGCTTTTTGTTCCTCGGGTTGTTCTGCAGCAGGCTTGGCAGCTTTCTTACGCATTGTGCGTTTAGCCTTTGGTTTGGCTTCCTCAGCCTTCGGTTGCTCTGCTTTGGGCTGTTCAACTTTCGGTTGTTCTACCTTCGGCTGTTCTGCTTTGGGCTGCTCGGCAACGGGTTCTGCAACTTCCTGTGCAGGTTTGGCAGCTTTCTTGCGTGCGGGCCGCTTAGCTTTGGGCTTAGCCTCAGCCTGGGGCTGTTGCTGCTCGGGCTTGGGCTGCTCTGCTTGGGGTTGTGCTACCTTGGGTTGTTCTGCCTTAGGCTGCTCAACCTTGGGCTGCTCAGCTTTAGGCTTTTCTACCTTCGGCTGTTCAGCTTTAGGCTGCTGTTGCGGCTGCGGCTGTTGTTGTGCCTTGGGTTGTTGCGGTTGTTGCGGTTGTTGAGCCTTGGGTTGCTGCTGTTGCGGCTGTTGAGCCTTGGGTTGCTGCTGTTGCGGCTGCTGTTGCGGCTGCTGTTGGTTCTTTTGTTGTTTCTGCGCCTTTTGTTGCTTGGTTTGCTGCTTGGGCTGCTGTGGTTGCGGTTGCGGTTGCGGATTGGTATCGGCGCGCAAGGCACGCTCGATCTTGTCCTCATCGTTCGATTCCACTTCCGGACGACTCACTTCCTGCCCATTGGCATTGTGGAAATGATACTCCATCATACCGAGTCCCTGGTTCTGCTGCAACGTTATACCGTAGTGCCACCACCAACGCAGCTTGAGACTCAGCAGTCCGCGCGTTGCGTACGCGTAAACGTACGGGTGCACATGCAGGCGCAATCCTTTACCATACTGGCGGAACATCAAGTCGATCTCCTGCTCCAGTTGCTCGGCAAAATTGATTGAGCTCTGGATACGTCCCTTGCCGTGACATGTCGGGCATACCTCTGTTACGTCCATCTCCACAGCCGGTCGAACGCGCTGACGGGTGATCTGCATCAGTCCGAACTTGCTGAGCGGTAAGATGTTATGCCGTGCTCTGTCGTGTGCCATCAGTTTGCGCATGTACTCGTAGAGTTGCTGCTGATGATCTTTGGAGTCCATGTCAATGTAATCGACAATGATGATGCCTCCTATGTCGCGCAAGCGGAGTTGATGAACGATCTCCTCGGCTGCCAACATATTGTAGTGGAACGCATTCTCCTCCTGATCGTCGTACACCTTCTTGGAGCCACTGTTCACATCAATGGAGAACAGCGCCTCGGTCTTGTCGATGATCAGGTATCCGCCATTCTTGAAACCTACTGTGCGACCGAGACCGGTCTTCAGCTGGCGTGTGATATCGTACTTGTCGAATATCGGCTGGTCGCCGGTATAGAGTTTGACGATCTTGGCGCTTTCGGGCGATATGAGTTCGACATATTCCCGTACTTCATCGTACACGCCCTGATCGTTGACCTGAATGGTATTGAACTCGGGCGAGAACAAGTCGCGGATGATTCCTGTGGTTCGTCCGATCTCCTCACAAATGAGGCTTACGGGTTGCTTGGTTTGCAGCAATCGCAATGCATCTTCCCATTTCCGCACGAGGATATTGAGTTCGGAGTCCAGATCTTCGAGTTGTGCACCTTCGGCCACTGTACGGACAATAACTCCGTATCCTTGCGGCCTCACCTGCTGCACCAGCTTGCGCAGTCTGTTACGTTCGCTGTCCCTGCGGATTTTGTTGCTAACCATCACCTTGTCGCCCATCGGCATAAGTACCATGTTGCGTCCAGCGAGAGAGATCTCGGCAGTCAGACGCGGACCTTTGGTATTGATGGGTTCCTTGGTGACTTGTACTAATAGTGTATCACCCACATGCAGATAGTCGCCTATTTGTCCGTCTTTGCCACACTCGGGTTGCTTCTCAATACTTCGCATCGAAGGCAGACGCCGGCGGTCGCTCACTGTTCGGGTGATAAATTTCTGTAAAGTAAGAAAATTAGAACCTAAATCCAAGTAGTGTAGAAAAGCTTCTTTCTCATAACCTACATCCACAAACACGGCATTCAGAGCCGGCATAACCTTTTTGACACGGCCGTAATAGATATTTCCCACGGCAAAGGTGTCAACATTGCGCTTTTCGCGACGGATCTCTTGCAATCGGTCGTCTTCGGTGAGCGCGATGGCTATCTCATCGGGATGTACGTCGATAATCAATTCGCTTTTCATGATTTACTGTACATCAAAATGTTAAACATCGCTCCGCATATATTTGTCAGCAGGCAGATTGGCTTGCATGCGTATATACGCGCAGCATTAATAAACTTTGCAATGCCCTGCTACCGCTGTAGCAGGGCATCAAGTTGCAAAGCAGGCGTCATTTACTTATGCTTATGACGATTCTTACGCAGACGTTTTTTACGCTTGTGCGTGGACATCTTATGTCTCTTATGCTTCTTTCCGTTTGGCATAATTGTAAGATATTAAATGGTTGGTTAAATATTGTTTACTTTCTAACTTGTGCGAAGAACTCGCGACCAGGCTTGAATGCCGGAATCTTGTGCTCGGGCACTACGAGTGAAGTGTTCTTCTTGATGTTACGTGCAACTTTCTCTGCACGAACTTTGGTGATGAAGCTACCGAATCCACGGAGATAAACATTCTCACCGGCAGCAACGTTCTTCTTAACGCACTCCATGGCGCACTCAACGATGCCCAAGATCGTTGCCTTGTCATAGCCGGTCTCCATGGCGACTTGGTTAACTAATTCTGCTTTTGTCATAATTGTTTTAATATTTTTTAGTTAAATTTTTTCTCGCACAAAGTCACATTTCACACTCAAAAAGCGCGAAATGGATTGCAAAGTTACAAAAAATATTTGATATTCAAAAGAAAAAGTGAAAAAAAATTCGTTTTTTCGTTTTTTTTATGTATCTTTGCACCATTATTTTACAAAATAGGGCAAAAAATGTCACTTTATAGTCAGAATTTCTATCGTTTGCTGTACGATTGGTACGATGCCAACCATCGTGTACTGCCTTGGCGTGAAACAGACAATCCATACTACATTTGGTTGTCGGAGGTTATCTTGCAGCAGACGCGTGTGGTGCAGGGTATGGAGTATTACCATCGTTTTGTCAGCACCTATCCGACTATTGAGCTGTTGGCCTCAGCCGATGAGGGCGAAGTGCTCCGGCTGTGGCAGGGGCTGGGATATTACTCCCGTGCCCGCAACCTGCACAAGGCGGCGAAGATGATTGTGGAAAGACAGACCGCTGCGCTGACAGAAGACAGACCGGCTGCGCCTGACAGAGGACAGACCCCGGCAGTCATTTTTCCGCAAACGTTTGCCGAGCTGCGTGCCCTGCCCGGCGTAGGCGAGTACACGGCGGGCGCTATCGCCTCGTTTGCCTACAATATGCCCTATCCTGCCCTTGACGGCAACGTGTATCGTGTTCTTGCGCGGTTGTACGACTGCGACACGGCTTTCGACACCTCTGCCGGCAAGCGCCTGTTCCGTCAGTTGGCGGAAGAACTGCTCGACCGTGATCACCCGCGTATGTTCAACACGGCTATCATGGAGTTCGGCGCACTGCATTGTGTGCCTGTGTCGCCCGACTGCACCAACTGTCCCGTGCAGGCGTACTGCCGCGCATTCGCTGCAGGCACTGCGGAGTTATTGCCTGTCAGAAAACCCAGACCCGCATTGCGGGACCGGTTCTTCACGTACAATATATATATTACTCCCGCACGCACGACGCTTATCCGCCAGCGAACCGACAAGGATATATGGCACCACCTGTACGAGTTTCCGCTGACCGAACATCCTACCGAAGCCGAATGGCTGAACGATACGCCACAGCCATCAGAAGCGCAGACAGCCAAACAGCTGCCGACCATCACACATATCCTGAGTCACCAGCGCCTGCATGCGCACTTCTACCTCGTGGCAACCGGCGAACTGCCCGATATCCCCGGAACGATAGCCGTCAGGTGGGAAGACCTGGACGACTATGCCCTGTCACGCCTCACGCTCAAGGCACTGGAGAGCATACAGATTTAGGCTGTTACCACCGGTTGACCTTCCTGTTACCACCAGTTGACCTTCTTGTTGGTGGACTCTGCCGATGACTTGTCGTACTTCAGGTCTGCCAGCATTGAGGCGTTGACGCCTATATGGAAATTGTAGCTCTTGTACGGTCCGAACGGCACGAACGAGGCGGACATAGTCCAGCAGTGCAAGTCGCGCGTGACACTGAAGTTCGTGTACGTAAATTTCTTCGCCTTGAAGTCGAACGACGTTGTGGCGGAAGCCTTCCAGCCTTTGCCGAAGTTGAGTGTGCCGTTCAGACTCAGGTTCTGGGTGAACTCCATCTTGGGGTACATCTTTTCGTAGTCGAACGTCGGTCCGTTGCCGTAGCGCAAGGTATAACTGATGCTCAGGCTCCATTGTATGTCGGTCGGCGTGAACGTCGGCGCTTTGCCTTTAGCAGGCGTTTCGGTGTGTGTACTGTCGGTGGGTGCTTTGGGTTTGTCTTTGTTGATGCGCTCCGCCAGTTTCTTGAACGTCTGGTTGTTGAACGTGTAACTGAGCGAAGTGGATGTACCGCTCCAGTGCGGGAAACGGCCATTGTGCCAGTATTGCTTGTTCGTGCGCACGGGCGTTCCGGCGGCGTTCAGCTCGTACATGTACGGGTCGAGAGAGGTCGAGAGGTTGATTGTGTAGTTCACATTCGGAATCTTTATTCGCAGGTTGACGCTGAAGTTCGACCAATTCATCGAGTCGGCTATGAAGTTGTAACCGCCGCTGATAGACAGGTTGTCAATCAGCGATACTACTTTGTACGGCTTCTGTCCTGTCGTATCCTGGTCGTCACGGATCTTCATCTCGATATTGTTGCCCAGCGAGAATCCGATAGAACCTACTGCACCGTTGGGTGCATTGCCCTGCGGGAAACGCGAATATACCTGACGCAGCTTCATCGGGTCACCGTTGGCATCCAGCTTCGGCACGAACGTCTTGTTCCCCAGCGAATCCGTAACCGTCGTGCCAACCGGCTGGTCGTACGAGCCGTAATATCCCCACCACGGCGTGCCGAAATCCGGGTGATACGTGAAACTGATACTCGGTGTGAGCACGTGGCGGAAACGGTCAACCTTGTCGCCGAACCACTTGCGGTACGGCGTATAGAAACCGTACAACTTCGTGGACAGAGTGACGCCCACATTGAAATCGAATACGTTGTAGAAGCCCTGTGTCGTGTCGCGCTGAAGGCGGTTCTCCTGTTCGTTCCAGGTCTGGTCAATGCGCTGGAAATACATCTTATCGCTCAGGTTGATTGATGGCGAAACGTTCAGATACTTGAACAGCGTGAAGTTGGCGCTGATAGGAATGCTGTGGGTGATCTTGTTCTGCCAATCTTTGGCAAAGTTGGAGCGGAAGAAGTAATTCTCCTTACACGTTATACTGTTGGTGAACGCGCCGCTGTAACTCATCTTAATCTTCTCATACCACTTCTCTTTGCCCACTGCTTTCTTGCGCTTGAACGGATATATACTGCTCATGTTCACTGTCAGGCTGGGTGCGGTAACGGACAGCGTCGAGTCTTTCGTTCGCTGCGTGACCGAGGCGTTGATACCTATGCTCCACGGGCTGTCGGGGAATCGCTGCGTATAGTTGATGGTTGACGAAGTGGTGTTCGCCGAGTTGATCTCCGGACGGTAGTAGTTGTTGATACTGTTCTGGTTATAGCCGGACGTAGCGAAATTGACGCTCGCGGAGAATGTGCTGTACGGGTTGGCTTTGGAGTCCTGGGTATGCGTCCAGCGGATACTGAAGTTGTTCGTCTTGCTGTAGTTCGGCAGTTCTTTCTCGCCGCGCACATCGCTGCGGTACTCGATGCTGATATTGCCGTTGAACTTGTACCGCTTGATGTACCGCGACTTGGCATAGATAGCCCATGTACCTTTGGTGTAGATATCGCCGGTTATCTCCAGGTCCATGTAGTCGTTGATGGCCCAGTAGTAACCCAGCCCTTTCAGGAACAATCCTCGCTCGTACTCGTCGCCGAACGTAGGCATGATCAGTCCGGAGGAATACGACTGTGTGAACGGGAAGAATCCGAACGGTATAGCCAGCGGCAGCGGCACGTCGCCCACCACCAGATACGCCGGACCGGTAGCAATGTACTCGCCGGGTTTGACTTTCGCCTTGGTCATGCGCAGGTAGAAGTGCGGATGCTCATGATCGTCGCAGGTCGTATATTTGCCGCCTGCCATCATCATCTCGTCGCCTTCCACTTTCTTTGTCTTTTCGGCTATGATGTATCCTTCGCCCTGCTGCGTCACCACGTTGCGGATAAAGCCTTTCTGCGTCTTGATGTTGTAGGTTATCTCGCCGGACTCGTAGCTCTCTTTGCCGTCCTTGAACACGGGTTTGCCTTTCCACTCCTCGGTCACGGTGTCATATACGCCCACGGCATAGATCGTCGAACTGTCGGATTTCATGCGGATATATTCGGCATCGAGTTCCATTGTTTTGTAGTGCAGCACGCCCTTGCCGTGCAGTATGGCAGTACCGTCGCCAAGCATGACAACGGAGTCCTCTGACGAATAACTCACAGGCGCATCCAACTGCGCTTGTGCAAGCGCACAAACGCAGAGGAACAAATATGTTAATACTTGCCGTATCCGCACATTTTTCCAAATTACCCCACAAAGGTACGAAAAAAAATGCACATTTGCAAACTTTCCCGAAGAAAAATTGCACACATGTGCATTTTTTTGTGGAGCGGACTATCTCGGGCTTGCACGAAAGATAGACTGCTCAACAAAAAAAGTCATTGCGCCAGCAATATTTTTCTTCGGGAGAGCAACTGCTTAAATGCCCTGCATTGCCTTGCAGTAGCTTCGGAGGGAACCCGCCCGCAGGGAAGGGGCGTGCCGAAGTACGAAAAAAAATAAACTGCACAAAATCATAACCGTCAGTTTCTCTCGACATGCGGTTTCATGCCGTAAAATGCCACATAAACGTTATTTCTATTCGCAAAAAATGCGTATATGCGCAAAAAATGCAGATAGAATTTGCATATATCAAAAAAAAACTGTATCTTTGCACTCGTAAAAAATGCGTATATACGCAAAAAATGCAAATAGCATGAAAATCGAACGTCCTATTTATCTTCAGAAACTCATTGACCGCAAGGACAACGGCATGGTGAAGATCATCACCGGAATGCGTCGATGCGGCAAGTCGTATCTGCTCTTTAACCTGTTTGCCGATTACCTGAAAAGTGAGGGAACAGATGAGCAGCACATTATTGCGATTGACTTGGAAAACATGTACAACGAACGGTTGCGTGAGCCATTGACATTGCTACAGCACATTGATGAGCAAGTGCAAGACACCAAAACTTATTACGTGCTGATTGACGAGGTGCAGTTGTTAGGGCGTTTCGAGGAAGTGCTGAACACGCTGATGAAACGTACCAATATAGACGTGTATGTAACCGGGAGCAATGCCCGTTTCCTTTCCAAAGATGTGATTACCACTTTCCGTGGCAGAGGTGATGAGGTGCGCATACACCCGCTCTGTTTCCGTGAATATATGTCAGCGCAGCCTGACACCACCTTTATTGAGCGACATTTGAACGACTATCTGCGTTTGGGCGGACTGCCTCAGACTCTGACTATGCAGAACGAGCAGCAGAAACGCGACTATTTGCAGCAGTTGTTCCATAACACGTATCTGCTGGATATCAAGGAGCGTTACGACATACGCAACGATGACGATCTGGAAGAGTTGATAGATATTGTGGCAAGCAGTATTGGCAGTCTGACTAATCCTACTAAGATAGCTAACACCTTCAACTCGGTCAAGCAAAGCAATATCGCGAGGGACACTATCAAGAATTATCTTGACTACATGCAGGATGCCTTTATGATAACAAAAGCTGTGCGATACGATATCAAGGGCAGAAGATATATTGACACTCCCGTCAAGTATTATTTTGATGATTTGGGGCTGCGTAATGCCCGCCTGAACTTCCGGCAGACGGAAGCCGGACATCTAATGGAGAACCTAATCTATAATGAATTGAGCTTACGTGGTTTCTCCGTGGATGTCGGTCAAGTAATAATCAATACCAAAAACGAAGAAGGTAAGAGCGAGCGTAAAACATTAGAGGTGGATTTTGTATGTAATCAAGGTGATCAACGAATTTATGTTCAATCTGCTTTTGCTATGGATACCGATGCCAAGAAGAGACAGGAATTCGAGTCCATCAGAAAGATTGATGACAGTTTCCAGAAAGTAGTTATTGTCGGAGGTATGCAACCGACTTATCGCAACGATGAGGGATTTCTGATTATGAATATCTATGATTTCCTTTTAGGGAAAGTGGAGATATAATCCTATGTCAATATAGCGGTGAGCGTTGCCACGACGTAGATATAGGGGCGTGCCGAAGTACGAAAAAATGCACATTTGCAAACTTTCCCGAAGAAAAATGTGCGTGCTCGTGCGTTTTGTTGATTTTTGACCAAAAATGACAGGCGAAATGCAAATAAGTCTCGGGTTAACCTGCTTTCAATTTGCTTTTGCGTTGCTCTTGCTCTCGTCTCACACTCTTTTAGAGATAAGCGGAAGTGGCAGATTGAGTTCACCACTGATGCATGTAGTGAATCGCGTGAAAATAATTGTTTCCACGCGACCATC
>Ga0247610_10005967_pt1 | contig 12750 bp, 15 predicted proteins | sample 174DNAGHGhighgp2_FD_193483 | JGI IMG/M metagenome (GOLD analysis project Ga0247610, IMG submission 193483) | Sheep rumen microbial communities from Palmerston North, Manawatu-Wanganui, New Zealand - 1742 DNA GHGhigh gp2 | ecosystem: Host-associated > Mammals > Digestive system > Stomach > Rumen...
AATAGCACCTAATATAGTCTTGACATTCTCACCCATTTGTTTGAAGTCATTACTATTAAGTTTTCTATATCCTGTTACATTACCTTTTGAATCCCATTCTTCCGGTATTTGCATTTTTGCTATGTTACCTACTACTGTACCTACTTTACCAATAAGCTCAGCCATCTTGAATGAAGCTTCTAAAGTGTTTCCAAATGGACTACCATCTAATTCATCAAAGTCAAATACATTCTTTCCTTTGGTTAATTGTTTTAGTTTTTCTCCTTCACCGTACACAGAAGCAATTGATTCAGCCATACTCATAAGGATAATACGAGTACCAGTAGCAGCATCAGAGAAATCTTGTGTGCTTAATTGTCTATATCCAATTGGATGGCCATTTTCATCCCACGCAATAGGAATTTGTAGTTTAGCCATATTTACAATACCTTCTGATATTCCTTTTATGACTTCACCAGATTGAATACCAAAGTTTACGATATTATTTATTGCTCTATAGTTTTTAGTATAAAGAGCTTTTAATCCTTTACCTTTATGATCGCCTTCACCTTCCCATGTATCATAGAAAGCAAAAGCCATGGTTTTAAGAAGTGTTCCAGTATTTTTTGTTGCCAATTCAAAATCATGATCTTTAAGTTGTCGATAACTTATTGCATTTCCATCTTTATCCCAATTACTAGGTACTTTCAATTCAGCCATGCTTTGTATAGCTTTAGCTGTTTCTAGCATAATTTCAGCCATTGGTCTAGTAAATTGCTTTAATCTATATAAATCATTTATTCTACTTAGATTCTTAATCCAATTTCCATCAAATATCTTATCTGGTATTTCTATAAACTTCTTTAAGTTATTTGTAGCTAAATCAATATTTTTTGACAAGTCTCCAGATTTTGATATTTCTTGAACTGCATGATTAACCATTAATATAGCTGATGATAATCCAATACTAAACATATTCAATAATCCTAAAACAATCATTGATGCTATTAATGGAATTTCTAAAGCATTCAAAGCTAATGCAAATACAACTAATCCACCAACAATAATTCCCATCATCTTAAGCTCTTCACAGAATCTTTCATAACCAAGACCATCAAGAGTCTTATGAATGATCCATAATGAACTAGCAAATACAGTCATAGAAACACCAATAGCAACAGCAGCAACACTACCTACTGCTATAAATGGAGAAAGTAATCCTAAAGCTACATATACCCATTTTAAATCACCAAGAATTTCTTGTAATACTGGTATACTTTTTTCTTGGATTTCCTTACCATGACGACCAATTAGATAATTAACTAATGCTAATGATCCACCTAATATTAACATTGAAACGCCAATAGCTGCTGCAGCCAAAGTTCCTGGAATAATCAATATAGCTAATGCACCTAAAGCTACAAATGTTCCCATTAAACTCCAACTTATTATAGCAGTTAATGTTACAATATTTTCTTGTGTTTTCTTACCATGAGGATCTAATAAGAACAAAGCATTGATCATCATTATAGAAGCGGTAAGAGTGAATAATGCTACACCTAATAAAGCCGCTGTTACAATACCTCCAATGATATATGGTGCTGCTAATTGTAAAGCAAACATGATAAGACCTGCTTCAGTAATATATAATAGAAGCATACCCATAAATGCAAATACCGAGCCAACTCCATATTTTTCTATGAACCATGCTCCTAATATCATTGATCCAGTTGCCATTAATAAGAATGTACCTAATAATGACATATCAACAAGAGTTTTAGCATTAATGAATTTGGCAATCAATGAAACAACTAATGTAGTTATAGTTACAAATCCTAATAAGCATACTGCATATTCTATAACTGAACCAACTCCATACATCTTTACAAATAATGCACCACTTATCAATGCTAATGAAGAAAGCATAACAAATACACCAAATTCATCCATTTTGACTAATGCTTGGTTATCAAGGAATTTTGTTAATTTTCCAGCTACAACCGCCATTAATGCCACAAATCCACTTAATATGATTCCATACCCAATAATAGACCATGGACCGTATTTTTCAATAAATAATGCTCCAGTTATTAATGCTGCAGTTGAAAGAAGTACAAATGTACCAAATTCTTCCATCTTGACAATTTCTTTATTACCAAGCCATTTATTTAATGTTTTAGCAGTATATCCTAAAGCTAATACAAAAGCACTTAATACACCTGTAAATTCTAATGCATAAAGACTATTCAATCCATTATTCATTGACATAAACAAAGAACCAACCATAAGAATTGTTGCACTAGCTATGACTATTGCTCCAAATCCTATTAATCCTTTGATTGCTTGATCTTCCATCTTTCTAAATAACAAGAATGGAATAATGACTCCAACTTCAAATGCAAACAATAATGCAGTAAATTTGAGTGATTGTTTCCAAAGTTGGGCTCCTTTAGCACCCATGAATAATGCTCCTACCATTAATATGATAGTACTTGAAATAATGATTGTTGAGAATAGTTTCATTCCATTGAATACTTGACTCTTCAAAGCATTCATTAATAAGAATGGAGCTATTACCATTGCTTCAAATAACATCAATGTAGCTGCAAACTTAAGTCCATTTCTAGCTAATGCACCATTTTTGATTGACATGAATAATGCGCCAATCAATAATATAGTTGTACAAGTTATAAGAACAGTAACAAACTTGTCAGCACTTTCAAATACATCTTCTTTTATCTTACTGAATAATATGAATGGGGCAACTACTAATGCTTCAAATATACCTAAAACAACACCAAATGTTAATGCATTCTTAGCAAACTTACCTCCTCCAAGATTCATGAACAATGCACCTACACTCATGATAATTGTAGTAGTAATCAAGAATGTGCTAAATTCACTAAGACCTTTCATGACATTTGTTTGATGCTTATAGAATGCTAAGAATGGTGCAACTACTAACATCTCAAATATGCCTAATATAATACCAAATGTTAATGCATTCTTTACAAACTTACCACCACCTAATTGGATGAACAATGCACCTACACTCATCATAACTGTACAAGTTATGACAAATGAGCTTAATCCATTTAATGATTGTTCAACATTCTTTTGTATGCCTCTAAACATTAATATCGGTGTTATTACAAGCATTTCAAAAGCCATAAGAGTAATTCCAAACTCTAAAGCGGCTTTGGCAAACTTTCCACCACCTAACATCATGAATAAAGCACCAATAGACATAACAACAGCTGCTGATATCATGAATTCTGTAAGGCCTTCTAAACTAGTAATTCCTTTATTTATATCATCAGTTTCTTTACTTGTCTTTACGGCAGTTTCAGTAATATCATCAACACCTTCTCTAATCTTCTTGTTAGCTTCTTTTAATGCATCTATCTTTTCAGCGGTATTTACTATTATTTCATATTTCTCTTCGAGTTTCTTATAGAATAATTCAACATTATCAAAATATGCATTAAGATTCTTTTCTACTCTTTTGAAATTCTTTTTTTGACTTAATGAATCAATAGCATCCATTATAGTCTTGAATGATTCGATAGTCTTGACAGCATTTTCAGTATTGATGTCTTTAAAATTATCTTCAATATACATCATTACTAATGCAATATCTTCCAAAAGACCATTAACTCTATCTGTATAACGTCCTTTACCTATTGCTTTATATATTACCCAACTTTCAATAGCTAAAAGATGTGCATTCTTTAAGACTTTTCTTAAGTTTTTGATATTATCTAATATTGACTTTGTTAATTCATTATCAATATTATTTGTTTTAAATTTATCAACGGCTTTGAATACTTGACCTAATTTTACAAATATTCTTTCTATTCCAACTGTTATAAATTCCATTGGTTTATAGAAAGCTAATACAAATGGATATAGAATAGCAAGCATGCCAAATGTAGCTACAAAAATATTTGTAACTGCTTTAAGTGACTTCAAAACTTCTTCTTGTTTTTCTTTTGCTAAGTCTGGTAAATCATTGATACCCAAAAGAATAGTCTTGATAATACCATTTTGATTTTTCTTACCAAAAATCTTCTCTATAGCTGATATTGTATTATCATCAAATAAATCAATATTATTATTCGTCTTTTCTATTAATTCATTAATGGCATCAAACAATTGGCTAACATTAGATAATGAACTTAATGTATCTGATATTGTTAATCCTTCAACAGTCTTCAATGACTCAAAGAACTTTTGCATATTATCAATATTAGAGATTAACTTGTCTGTATTCTCATTTGCAAATTTCATCAAATCATCTATTGTTGAAGCATTTGTACTTTCTAATAATATTCTTATTTTAGCTTCTTTTGTTTCTCCTAATAACTTAAGCTTTTCTCTGTTATCTGCATCATAGTTTTGAATTGTTTGTATATAACTTTTAATGATTTCTTTTAATTGTTCATTAATATCATCAAATGGTTTTTGAATTTGACTAGAAATAGCTAAATTAATGTCTTTTAATAATTTGTCATCATCTTTAGAAGAAACAGTATTTTCTTTTGTTTGTGATAATGATTGTACTAAATCAGATAATTTTTTATTAATAAGAGCAAGAAAAGGTGTAGAATCACTACATATTAAACCATTTGACAAGATTTGTGTTTGTTTATTCAAATGGTATATTATTTCGCTTTTTTGTGATTCTGAGAACATTTGTGATTTGATTTCTTCTAATAAAGCAAAAATTGAATCACTTTCACCTAATAATGATTTTTTATTTGTTTTAGCTTTTGCTATAAATGTATTTGCATCTTTACCAAATAAACCATTACCTAAATAAAAACTTCCCATACCAGAAGCTATACTTGTCAATAAGCTAGCTACTGATTGTTCAAGATTATATGTAACAGCTTCTTCACCACTTGGTAAAGCAGTAACACGTACATCTATAGATTGTTTAGAAAATTTCTTAGTTCCTTTTCCGTTTGCCATTATTATCTTATATATTATCTTATATAAAAATAAATTTGCTATATTTATTTAAGGAGTATTTTTGAATTTTTGAATATTATTTCTATATTATTATTGTATTAAAAAGAAACATATAATGAAATATTGTATTTATTGTAGATATGAGACTTGGACTAGTAATGGAAAAGTATTTACCGAGTGGTTCAATATTCATAAATTGTTTGATAATGAAGATAAGGCAAAAGATGAAATGAAATCTATGAAGGCTTTTACTTCTTCTTGTGATAAATCTACAAAGCTCAAACATGAATATGAAGTAAGATATATTGATGAAACATTGATTAGACAAGTAAGATTACGTAGACCTAAAGGTAGACCAAAGAAGATTGAAACAAAAGAATTAGATAGTATTATCAAATCTTTGAATAAAAAAGGTAAAGTTGTTATTGAAGATTTTATGAAGTCTTATCTATATAATGATGAAGATGCTCATAAGTATATTCAAGAACATTTGAAAGACAAGAACAAATGGGTACGTTATTGGTATGATGATAATGAAGTACTTTATTTGATTTTAAAAGATAATACTGAAAAAATTCTAGATTAAGATGACTAAAGCTAAGAATAGAGTAATGTGTCCTGATTGTGGAAGACAGAAGATGCTTTTTGAATCTGAGTCTAAAGCAAATAATTTTATTAAGTTCAATAAAGATAATTATGAGAATGGTGATGATCTAAGAGCTTATTATTGTCCAGCTTGTTGTGGTTGGCATTTGTCTTCACATCCGTTTCATCCCGCTATGGAAGGTCAAACAGATAGATTGATTGAAGAATATAATAAAGTAAAATCTAAGTTGAGGCCTATTGATCTTGAAAATATTGAGATTCTATATAATAATTTAAAAGAGCATAATTTTAAATCAAGAAAAGAAGTCAATCATTATTTGAGTACTCTTGAGAAATGTGCTTATAATGGATTTGTCCAACAAGAAGCTAAAGTTAAATATTATTTAGAAAATAATCTATGAATACAAAAAGCCAAATTAAATATTATAAGAAATATTTTGATCAAGAAAAAAAAGATTTTGTATATGAAGAAATACCACTAAATAAAGAAAATTGGTGGTATGTACAAGTTGATGCTTCTATAAGATTTGCTTTTTTGAAATATCATTTTAAATTACCTAGACAAGTTGTTATAACATTTACTTCACATTATACTTATATTAATATTTTTAGAGCACCTATTAATACTATAAATCAACTTAAGAGATGGGAAGAAAAATATTTATATGTATTAGATGAATTAAATCAACAAGCAAAATGCAATTCAATTGATAAAGAAGATGATGAAGATTGTATAAAATATGAATTCAAGTTATTATGAGTAAATGGTTAAAAGAATTAAAAGAAAAACTTGATTCAATGTCTAAAGAAGAATTAGAAGCAAAATTCAAAGAATTAGAGAAATGGAATAATGTCGGACCAACAGTTGATGAATATATTGAATCATTAAAAGCAACAGGTTTATATCCAAAATGATTATATGAAAGTAATATTTCTTGATTTTGATGGAGTAATAACAACACCAGATACTAAATGGCATATTGGATTAGTATATGTAAAACGTATTAAGAAAATATGTGATGTCACTGGTGCTAAGCTTGTTATATCTTCTTCATGGCAAAGATATGCAGGAATTAATAATGAATCAAGAGAAGAAAGAGTGAATAATTGGCTTAAAGGTATATTAATGAAAGGTTATAGAGGGCCAATCAAGAAATTCTTTCAAGATTATACTTATGATATGTCTGGTCGGTTTTATGGCGAATATGGACCAGATCGTGGTGCTGATATTAAATCTTGGTTAGTTAGAAATCCTGATGTTACTAATTATGTGATTATTGATGATGAAGATGATATGTTAGATGAACAATTATTTAAATTTGTTCAAACTGATTGGGTATTTGGTATTCAAGATCGAGAAGTTAGATTAGCAATTGAAGTATTGAATGGTAAAGGTCCTAGAAATGTAATGTGTCTTAATGATTTGATCAAATTTAAGAGATGGTTGACATTTCCTAGATCAAAAGATAATAATTATGAAGAAATAATGGAGAAATATTATCCTTGGAAAGATAAATAGATTATGGAAAGAGATAGAAAGGAAAATTATCAAGAGAAATTAGATCATTTGAAAAGATTAAGTGATTGGAATAAAGAAGATTGTGAACAATTTATTAAGTTAGTATATAGATATCTTGATAGTTGTGGATATTTTGAAAGTGATTATAATATCCATGGATTTGAAAGACCAAAAGATTGGATTAATTATAGAGATAGAGATTTTGGAAGTTGGTTGATTGATATGGCATTACAATATAATATGGAACAAGGAATGGAATATAAATGTGAATTAATAGAAGATAGATATAAAAATTATTCGCATAAAAGTTGAAATTTCAAATATTATTTCTATATTATTTATGTAATTAAAGAATAAATAATATGGCAATTTCAACAAGAACAATTAGAGCTATTCTTAATAAACAACGTAAAGCTGAAGAAGAAGCAAAGAAGTCTGAATGTAATAAAGCTTCTGATAAACTTAAAGCTAAGTTGAAGAGTTGGCTTAAGAAAGAATTTAGCTTTGGTCGTTATGATTTTACAATTGGAGTATATGTTGGTTGTAGTGAGCCAGATAGATATAATGCTTCACAATATTCAATTCATGTTACTTTCTTTAAAGGAGATCAGTATGAAATAGGCAAGAAATTTATGGAGAAATTTGGAGATTTTGAATTTAAAGGTTTTAAATGCCATTCGAATTGCTCTGGTAACTATGAAAATCCTGGTTGTAAGAATTGGCTAGTAATTGATATTCACAATAATTAAAATAATATATTAAAGTTAAATAGATATATAAATGTTCTAACCACTGAGCTAATAGGATCGAAACAAAACAGTAGTTAAAAACATTTAAAAATTTAAACAATTATGGGAAAGCAAAAGAGAAGTGAGAACACTTATCAGAAGATTAACACTATCTTTAAACGAGATGCAAAGAATGTGATTATGCCTTATGATCCATTTACAGAACCAGAGTTTGAATATCTTCGTAATCTTAAGTGGCGTGGAGAATGTAAGGTAGATGGAACAAATATGCGTATTGAAGTATCTAAGGAAAGACTTTATAATGCATCTACTGGAGAAGATACTGGAGTTAGATTCAAGATGAGATTTGCAGGTAAGACAGATAATGCTCAAATTCCTCCAAAGCTTCAGAAGTTTATGGAAGAAAATTATCCTAAAGATAAAGTATTTGCGGCATTAGGTCTTGAAGAGGAAATCGATATTAAAGATTTGGTAAATCATAAATGGACTGAGTCAGATGGGGTTACACCAAATTATAATGCTATTCCAGAGCTTTATACTATTTATGGTGAAGGTTATGGAGTTGGCATTCAGAAAGCTGGTGGTAATTATATTAAAGATGGAGTAGGATTTATTGTATTTGATGTCAAAGTAAATGATATTTATCTTTTGACCAGTGCTCGTGATGATATTGCTAATAAGCTTGGAGCTCCTATTGTACCTTTGATGGGTTACTTTACCATTGATGAGGCTATTGAATATGTTCGTAAAGGATTCAAGACTGGTCTTTGGGATAATAAAGATTTTATTGAGGAAGGTCTAGTTCTTCGTACAGATCTTGGATTGCGTAATCGTATGGGTAAGCGTCTTATTACAAAGATCAAGTATGAAGATTTCCAAAAGTATCGTAATGTATATGGAACTGATGAAAAAGTAGAACAAGAGCCAAATGAACACTACTAAAATAAATATCAATTTTAAAAGTAAGATGAAGAAATCTAATAATCCAGAGAATCTTAAAAAAGAAGATGAAGTAGTAGTATATAAATCAGATCAAGAAATCTATACAAATCAATGGGTAGAAGCTAATAAATGGTTTATACCTATGAAAGAGATTAATGAAGATTCTAATGTTGCTTATATAGGTTATTGTGAAGAAACTCAATGTCTTGTTGTACAATATAAAATAATGAAATATGATGTACAAGGATATGAGCTTGGATTAAGACCTGAACCATTAGGATATTGGTATCATAATGTACATAAATTAGTATTTAATAATCTTTTAGAAACAGATATGAAGAAATCTGATTTTATTAATAAGTATATTAAAGAAAATTATATGTATCATCGTGAAGCAATTGGAGTTACTTTACCACTTATGATGGATGAAAAAATAAAGGTAGCTTAATCAGAGCTACCTTTTATTTTGTTTTTGTTTCATTTAACCAATTTTCAATATGATCCATAATTATATTATCTCCGCCTCCTCCAGTCAATTCATCTAAGAAATAATATAAAAATTCATCCATATTATCTGGGTTATATTGTAATATTGCATTAAATTGATCAACACATTTATCTATAACTTTTTTATCTTTAGCTTCTAAATTTTCATTAATAAATTCTTTAAATTGTTTAATTTAATACCAATTCATTTTATCTTTATGTTCTTCTACTTTATCCCAAAAATCCCTAATCATTTTTTCTAATTTTTGTTTTCTTGGTTTAGTTATATCTGGTTTACTTAATCCATATTGAATAAGATCATATGTAAATTTTGCGTTTCCAAATGTAGGTTTAACACCATTACAAAGCCAAGTAAATTCTGCTTGTTCTGAATTCCATCCTAATCCATTTACATTATTATTCTTATAAGCTTTCTTTGCTCTTTGTAACCATTCTTTACAATATTCTAAATCTTCATTATTATTTAATAAATTTAAATCAATAATTTCTTTTGCATATTCTATTAATATACTAAATCTCATTGGTTTGAATGTACCTGATGAAACTATCCAATTAACATCATTAAATTTATAAGGTTTATTTGTAATATGAGATTTAAATTTATAAGGTTTATTAACATTCTTAGAATTGATTTTGAATTTTTCAATAATATATTGATTTAATTGTTTCATATTATTGCTTTTCTTTCTTTTTATCTTCTTTAATTGGAATTGGAGGTATAGGAACAATATTCAATGCAGGAACATTTATTTGCACACCTTTTATGTCTTCCATATTTTTTGGTGGATTTGATTCTCCAAAGTTTTCTTTATAATATTTATCTAAATCAATACTATCTTTTGAAATATATGGGATTGGCACAATTGTCAAAAGAGGAACTTTAAGCTGTGCTGTCTTTCCATTAGCATCAGTAAATTTTATTTTACCATCAGATTCAACAATATTTGGATGATCAAATTTAGGATATTCTTTAATCAAGTCTTCAAGAAAATCTTTAGTGAATACTCCTGGTAATTGTTCTAATTTTTGAACATGGTCATTCATTAATTCATCAACAGTCATATCTGCTGCATCAACTACTCTTACAGTGTCAGGTAATATAAACTTACCAATTTTTTCTCTAATTTTATTAAACATATCTATTATTTATTTATTTAATCTTGTTCTAATTCTTTTGGTTCATCATTACTAAATACAATATTTAACCAATTTGCCGAGCTATCAGGTTGTATAGTCATATAAATAGTTTCTTTTACATTTGGTAATGAAATTTGTACTATATCATTATTTGCATTATCTAAGTCTTCAATAAACTTCTTTGTAATCTTTTGATTATATTCATAAACAGTATTTCCAGAGAATTTTTCAAATGTAAGTACATCTTGATCTGAACCTTGATATCTTACTGGTATTAATTCTTCGTTGAAATATTCTTGAAATTTTATATTATCATACCAATCTTGATTCCAATCTCTTTCAGTATCTTTAAATACACTTAATATGCCTTCTTTAATCTCTGATGCTTTCATCATATTATCTTTGAAAGTAATCAATGTTGAAATTCTATCACTTTTATCAAGTTGCTCTAATATATATTGATTTAATTTTTTCATTTTCCTAAGTATTTTTTTAAACTATTATAGATTTTAAGAGTATATTTATCAGCAATAGATTGTCTGACTGGATGAATTTTTTTTGTTTTTTTCTCATAATACTCTAAAACATATTCTAAAAAATCTCTTGGTTCTTTATCTAAATATTCTTTTGCTTTATCATATTTTCCCCAAGGTATATCAAATCTCATAAAGAACTTTACATCTTCATCATTAAATTCTTTTTTCTTTTGACGATTTTCACGTAATCTATTCAATATATCTAATTGTATATCTTTAATTTTGTTTATTTCAACTCCATATTTATCCATAAATGGCTTTTTTTCTGATTTTGAAAATGCCATATTAACTGTTTCATAATCATCCATTAATTCTTCATCTTTAAAATCATTGTTATTAACTGTATTAGAATTAATCTTGAATTTCTCTATAATATAATCATTTAATTGTTTCATAAAAATAATTAAATTTTTTTCCATTCATCTGGAGTTTTAGCTTCTAATTTACCTTGTAAAGGAACAATTATATTTTTCTTTGATAATTGTGCAAATATTGTACTATAACTTGTTGGTTGTAAATTAAAATGAGTTAATAAATCATATTTACTCATTGGACCATTATTTAATAAATATTTCCACCAAATAAACCATTGAAATTCTTTACCATTTTTTGCTTTTACAGGATATATAAAATCATCATAATCATCTGAATCTTTGAAATTATTATTGACTGTATTAGAATTAATCTTGAATTTCTCTATTATATAATTAGATAGTTGTTTCATAAATTAACATTTAAAATCCTTTTCTAAATCATAAAGATCTGCAAGATGTTGTTGTTCATCTGCTAATATTTCTTTAATCTTTGTATTAGAGACTACATCTCTATCTCTAGTAAATCTCTCAAGCTCTTGATAAGTCTCTATTGCTCCTAATTCAGCAGCAATATTATTACGTATAGCCCCTAATATATTTTGAATTGGAGCAATATACTTATGTTTAGCAATATTGTCCCAACATGTAGATCCAATAATTGGTTGTGGATATACTCCAAGTTGGTTCAATCTTTCCATAAGCCAATAAGCATGATCTTCTAATTCATCTTTAGCTGTATCTTTGAAGAAATCAACTACTTCTTCTTTATGCATACCTTCTAAGAATGGAATAATGATTGTATAAGCATACCAAGCATTAAATTCTTCAGCTAATGCATTTTGTAACATATTGACTAATTGTATTCCTTCTTCTTCAGTATAAGAAAGCTTAAGTTCTATAATTCTTGTTTGTAAGATAGATATAGGACCTGGATCTGGATTAGATGGTACTGCACATCCAGCGCAATCACCATTTGGTTCATCACAAAAATCAGCTAAACCAACATAATTTCCTAATTCATCATATTCTACAATCTTCTTTTCAAATATAAGCTTAGATTCACGATTTACATTATCTAAACTATCTGAAGAATGCATTCCATTTTTCATGTCATCTTTTCCCCATGTCTTACGAACTTTATCTTTCAATTGATCCATATCTTTGATAGGATCTTTACAATCTTTATGACAAAGACAACAAAGACAATCATCACTACACATATACTTGCATAAGTCTTTATAGAAATCTTTGTCTTTATGCATCTTATAAAGTTCTTCAGCTTCTGCTTGTGATAATTTCTTCTTCATTTTTTGAATGACTTTCCAACCATTATTGTCTAATAATTTCAAAAAATCATCTTCGTGATCTAGAAATTCTGGCTTCAAGATAACAAATCCATTAACAGAACTTGCATCTTCATTAATCATATAGGTTTTCTTAAAACTTTTCATTGTAATTAACAGATATTTTCTTATATAAAAATAACA
>Ga0247610_10005968_pt1 | contig 12749 bp, 8 predicted proteins | sample 174DNAGHGhighgp2_FD_193483 | JGI IMG/M metagenome (GOLD analysis project Ga0247610, IMG submission 193483) | Sheep rumen microbial communities from Palmerston North, Manawatu-Wanganui, New Zealand - 1742 DNA GHGhigh gp2 | ecosystem: Host-associated > Mammals > Digestive system > Stomach > Rumen ...
GGACACGATTCTGTAACTTTTAAACATACAATTCGTAAAAGAACGAGAATTTTTATATTTTTGCAAGTTTGTAAAAAGAAGACATAAAATGGGTTTATTTTCACTGTTTACCAAAGAGATAGCCATAGACTTGGGCACCGCCAACACCGTCATTCTGCACGACAACAAGGTTGTGGTTGACGAGCCGTCCATCATTGCCATCGACTCGCGCACCAAATCGGTGGTGGCCGTGGGTAAGAAGGCGTTGATGATGGAGGGCAAGACCTCTGGCGAGATATACACTGTGCGTCCTTTGCGCAACGGCGTCATTGCCGACTTCCAGCCTACGGAGCTGATGTTGCGCGAGTTCATCAAGATGACCAATACGAAACACTCCTTAGTCACCCCGGCCATGAAGATGGTGATTTGCATCCCTTCGGGTATCACCGAGGTGGAGGAGCGCGCCGTCCGTGAGTCTGCGGAGCAGGCGGGAGCCAAGGAGGTGCGTCTGATCTACGAGCCGATGGCGGCGGCCATTGGTAGCGGCATCGACGTGCTGGGCTCCAACGGCAACATGATCATCGACATCGGCGGCGGCACCAGCGAGGTGGCCGTCATCGCCCTCGGCTGCATTGCCTCCAAGAAGTCCGTGCAGGTGGCCGGCGACCGGCTCAACACCGACATCAAGGAGTTCATGCGTCGTGAGCATAACCTCGACATCGGTATCCCGACGGCCGAGCAGATCAAGATCAACGTGGGCGCGGCCATCACCCAACTCGACAACCCGCCCGCCGACTATGAGGTCTATGGTCGCGACTTGGTGCACGGCATTCCCCGCAGCATCATGATCAACTACCAGGAGGTGGCCACCGCGCTCAACAACTCCATCAACGCCATCGAGGATGCGGTGATGCAGGCGTTGAACGTGACCCCGCCGGAGCTTTCCGCTGACATTTTCAAGACGGGTATCTACCTCGCCGGCGGCGGTTCGCTGCTGCGCGGCCTCGACAAGCGTATCAACAAGATCACGCAGCTGCCCGTGCACGTGGTGGAGGATCCCCTCCGCGCCGTCGCCCGCGGCACTGCCATCGCCCTCAAGAATCTCGACAAGTTTGAGTCCCTGACAAAGTATTAAACGTTTGTATGATATTATCTTCCCACCTATATTGTAGAGACGCAAAATTTTGCGTCTCTACGTTTTTACTGATGATTTGTATAGTGTGTGCTTCTTTCACCTTGAAGGCGCAGCAGGGGACGGAGCGTTATTCGTTCTGCCCGTCGGCGCCTATCGCGAAGGACCACGAGGGGAATGTCTATCGCACAGTGCAGATCGGGTCGCAGTGCTGGATGGCCGAGAATATGCGCTGTACGACCTCCCCGACGGGTCAGAGATGGTACAGCAATCCCTATTTCTCCGCCTCGCAGCCCGAGTATGCCGCCTATTACGCCACGCCGTTGGATGCGCGGCACGGCATTCTCTACAATTGGGCGGCGGCGATGGACCTGCCGGCGCATCAGAGTCATGGCAAGGCGGTGTCCGGTCCGGTGCGCGGCATCTGCCCCGAGGGTTGGCGGTTGCCGAACAACGCGGATTGGGATCTCCTGTTCAACAGCTTGGGTGGTCACCGCTTGGCGGGCGAGATGATGAAGGCTCCCTCCCAGATGTGGGATCCCTATTTCTCCATCCGGCGTGAGAACTCTGGCTTCGATGCGGTGCCTGCTGGTGCCTACACCGAGAACCAACATCAGTATTACGGTCTTCAGTCTTTTTTCTGGTGTGCCGAAACGTTCAGTCGCGACCAAGCCTGGTGCTGCATTCTTTACGATTATAAGAATGACGGATACAGCTATTTGGAGTACAAGTGCTACGGGCACTCGGTACGGTGCGTGAAGGAGTGATTGCGGAGGAGTGCGGAAACAAGTTCCATCATAGCGTCTCTTCAAATAGGGGAAACTGACAAACAGATCCGTTCATTACCGTTTCACCACTCGTTTGGTGACGGTGCCTTCTTGGGTGGTCACGCGTACGAAATAGACGCCGGAGGCTCGGGCGGAGAGGTCTATAACCGTTTGGTAATCATGCGTAAAGTGCTGCTCTAACCGTTTCCCGTACATGTTGTATACCTCCAACTGCTCGATGAGGTCTCGTTCGCTGCGGACGATACATTTTCCAGTCGTGGGATTGGGATAGAGGTGCAAGAGGTGGTCGATTTCACGCTCGGGAACCCCAACATCCGGTCTTACGGAGAATACCACGTCATCGATGAAAACCTTGCCCAGATAGGCTGGACAGTGGTAGCGGAATGCCACATACCGTCCGTCGCCGTTGTGGTGGTCAAGGAGTACGGAATGCGGTTCCCACACGCCCCAGCTCTGGAGGGTGATGGTATCGACCGGCACGAAGGAGGCGGCATCGTAAGGACTGCTCATCACGCCGATGAACATCGTGTCCCATCCGGGAACAGCCCCAGCTTCCTGGAAATAGCTGAAATCCAGCTGAATGCTGTCGAAGGAGAGATTCGGGGCGAATGCGGGGGTGATGGCCCAGTCATCACTGAAGGAGTTGGCGAAGAAGAGCATCGACCCGGTACCGCTGGCGGATACTTCGGACGAAGCTGAGGGGTAGTAGGAGTAAGAGGCAGGGGTCAGAATGCGGCGCCAACAGTCGGGGAAGGCCGATTCGCTGTCTGTTCCGTATGTGTCAAACGTCTCAATGTGGGGCAATTGGCTGATAATGTCACAGTCCGGGGCGATTTCCAGCGGCGCTGACCATTCCGAATGGCTGTTCGAGCCACAGACGGTACGCACGTAAATGCGATACGTTTGTCCAGGAGTCAGGTTGTCCACGACAAACGAGGTGCTGGCGATAGCTATCGGTGTTTGGGAATTGGGGAAAACTCCCGGGGCGCAGACCACGTATTCCCATTGTGAAGAAGTACTTTGCGAGGGTTCGAACGAAATGGAGGCTGAAGTGGATGTGAGGTCGTAGGCGGTCAAGTTGGAGGGGACATCGCACTCATCTGCCTGATAGACAATCAGGTTGTCAAGCCACATAGCCATATTGGAGGAGTGTACTCCGACTTGACGGAAAGCGATGTGGCGGTTTGTGCCCGTCATCGCTGTATTGCGGAAATCCACCGTGACATTCTGCCAAGTTTTCATTTCGGTGATGGAGTACACCTGCACGGATTCGAAGGTCGAAAGATCTTGCGGATCGCTCATCACCCCCACCTCCATACAGCCGGCAGTGTATACACGGTCGGCGGAAAGTCGGAACTGTGCCCGCAGCGAGTGGATGTCCACCCCGAACGGCTGGGTGACAGCGGTGGCGGTCGTTGACGTGTCGGAGTAGAAGAGCAGGGCTTTACTCTCCATGCCGTAAGAACCGTAGTTGTTCCAGTCTATTCTGGGATAGTTGGCGTAGGTGACGGGGAAGAGCCAGCAGTCGGGTCTCACAATATAGGTGCTCATCCACGGGTAGTCGTCGAAATTCTCCGAGTAGGGCAGATCCACCGCCGGGGCGCAAGTCGTCATGAAAGTGGTGGGGGTACACCACGAGCTGCTCGAGCTGCCGCAATCGGACTGCACGAAGACATCGTACATCGTGTTGTCGGCCAAGCCGCCGATGACGATCGGGTGGGTTCCGGTCTGCACAGGCGTACCGTTCTCAGGTGCATTGCCGTTTGGAACGACCACCACGCGCCAAGCGGTCTCTGACCCGCCGGGCTGCCAATCCACCAACACGCTGTCGTGGGTGATGGCTTCGGCGGTCACATTCGTGGGCAGCGGACAGGCGGAGAGGTAATCCACCGTCAAATTGTCCATACTGACCGGTGTGAGCGGATTGGAGAAGTTCTCCTGCATGAAGGCGAGGTAGTGACCGTTGCCGGTATAGGAGGCCAAACTGACGGTCCTGTCAATCCAAGATGTCAGCGCGTAAGGATTCGGGTAAACCGTGTCAACAGGCGTGAACGTGGCGAAATCATTAGGATCGGTCATCACACCCACCACCAATATGGAGTTGGCGGCTGTCGTGTTGGCTTTGAACTTGAACGACGCCTGCAAGGTGTTCAGCGGGATAGACGAGTCAAATTCGGGTGTGATGGCGACGTTGTGGCCGTTGCTGGGTTGGAAATAGAGCGAACCCGGTGCGCTGTAATATCCGTTGGAGAAAATAAAAGGATCAGGAGCGACGATATAGGAGGAGTAGAGGCGGCTCCAGCATCTCGGGAATGCGGAATAACCGTCCAGGTTGGAGCCTGTGCCGTAGGTGTCAAAGGATTCTTCGTATGGCAGCTCGGTAATAGTGCCGCAGTCCGTCCTCTGCGAAGTGGAACACCATGCACTCTGGCTGTCCCCGCAATCGGTGCGCACATAGATGGTGTAGAGCCTGTCTTTGTGTAGATTGTTGAAGGTGTAAGCGGTACTTGTCAGCGCAACAATCTGCGTGGTGTCAATAGGTTGCCCTTCTTCCACAATAACGGCCTCCCAATTCTGGTTGCTGGTGTCGGCGGGGGTGAAGCTGATGCTGATGCTGGTTGTGGAGGTTGCGGTCACTGTCAGCGTGTGCGGTGCGGCGCAGGAACCGCCGTAAATCATGATGTTATCGACGGCACCCGGCGGGTTCGTTCCCTCATAGTAGCCGTTGCTCCAGAGGAAGTAGAGCCGCTGGTGTCCCGCGTGCGTGGAATCGACCGTGAACGAATGGCTGGTCCATGCGGCATCTGTGTACAGCCCGTTGCCGAGTTCCTCCAATCCGGAAGGGATAGTGATGGAATAGGTGGCGTTGGGCTCCACAGGAACCGGAGGTCCGAGGAAGATGCGGGTGCGGTCATCGCCGCTTTGCCCAAGCCCTCGGAAGTCGAAGGCAATCTGGTATTCAGAATATCCAGGGGTGAAATAGATGTCACGATAAGCCCAGGAGTTGCTCATAGAGCCGTAAACATTGTAGGCGTTGGTTGCACCGTTGTCGTTGGAGACGTAGAGGGCGTATTGGCCTGCTTGTTGTGCGGCCTGCCCAATATACCAGCGGTTGCCGCCCACACCCAGCAGACGCCAGTCGCGGTTCTCGTCACTCTCTTCAAAGCCGCAGAAATAGGGCAGCTGCGCTTCGGTGGCTTCCGTGAAGAAGGTGCTTGTATCGCTCCACTGGCTGGCGTATGACGTCACGCAGCTCTTGCGCACCCGCCAAGTGTATTGCGTGGAGGACTGCAAATTCTGCAGCAATAGGAACGTGTCGGTGGTGGAAAGCTCGTACCATCCCGTATCGCTGCTCATTCGGTAGCCGACGGTGTAGTCGTTGGTGATGCCGCACGCGCCGGGACTCCAGGAGACCACTGCTGAGACATCGGCAAGGTCGGACGTGGTGAGCTCCGTCGGGATGCTGCATGGCGAACCTACGATGGAGATGTTGTCCACGGCACCCGGAAGATTGTTGTTCGTTCCTGCAACCTGCTGTGTCCAAAGGAAGTAAAGACGTTGCATACCCGCATGAGATCCGTCGATCACGAAGCGGAAATGTCTCCAGTCGGTTATCTCATAGAAGTTGCCGATGGTCTCTGCATCAGTCGGAACATAGTTGCCCGAAGGGGTGGCGGGAGGTCCGAGAAGCACTTTCACGTAGTCCAATGCGGCCCCATGATAACCGTTTGAGCGAATGTCGAATTCCATCAGATATTCGGAATATTGCGGATCGAAAAAGATGTCGCGATAAGCCCAAGTTTGGGCGTTCACATTGTCGGAGAATGTGTTGGAAACGCCGTTGTTGTTGGAGACATACAACGCGGAGTCGCCATCACAGTGCGCCGCATGGCCGATGTACCACTTGTGGTTGTTCATGCCGTCATCCAAGATCCAGCAAGCGTTCTCGTCCGCTTCCTCAAAGCCGCAGAAATAGGGCAGTGTGGTTGTGCTGAACTGGAACTCGTCGCTCCATGCGCCTTGCGAAGTGTCACAGTTGGCTCTGACTTTGGCTATATAGTTGGTCTTGGGTTGCAGGTTGGTCAGTGTGGCTTGAGTGCTGTTGGCTGTCATATAACTGTAGGCGCTGTCGGATTGTCGGCGGTAAGCCACCGTATAGGAATCAGCTTGGTAAGATGCTGTCCACGACAGCACCGCATCGTTCTCCGACACTTGGTTTGCGGTCAGATGTCGTGGAATGCCGCAAGCTATCGGTACGATGGAGATGTTGTCGAAGGCAGCTGGCGGGTTGGTGCCGGAGGAGAAATCGTTCACCCAAAGCAAGTAAATTCGTTGATATTCACTTTGCGGAGTCTGAATAATCTCGGAGAATGTAGTCCAGTCCGAAATATTGTAAAGCTGATCACCAATTTGATGTGCACCATCAGGAGTGGCCTTTCCGCTCGGTGTCACAGGGGGGCCAATAAACACCTTGGCATAGTCATAGATGGTTGAGTAATATAATTCTCCCATGCCTTTGAAATCAAAGGAGATGATGTATTCTTCAGCATTTGGATTGAAGTAGATATCCGTGTAGGCCCAAGAACGTGAGGTGGAATTCAGTGTGTAAGCGTTGGTGGCACCGTTGTCGTTGGAAATATAGAGGGCTCGTGTTCCTCCGTTGTTTGCCGCAGTGTCAATCTCCCAGCGGTTGACATTTGAGCCGTTTTGCAAAATCCAACGGGAATTGATGCTGTCATTTTCGAAATCACATATATACGGTGTTTTTAAGAAGCTTGACGTAGTAGTAAAGTTACCTTCTTCAGACCAATGCCCTTCCTCTGTAGCACTACAATTGGCTTTGACTTTCCAAATATAGGTGGTCTCTGGTAGTAAATTTGACAAACTGAAGGGGTTCTCAAACACGACAGCCTCTGAGAAAGAGTTGTCAGTGAGTTTTTTATATGCGATAGTGTAAGAATAAACGTTCGAGTCGGAGACGTTCCAAGAAAGACCAGCGACTGTGTCGTACGGGACAGATGTCAAATCAGAACAAGTAGTGGCGCAATAGAACCCGGTCAAAGAGATATTGTCTATATATTTGCAAGAAGGGTAGTTGTTATATGCGTTGAGTTGAAAATACAATCGTTGTAGCCCTTTGTGGGTGGAGTCTATCACCATTGTCTTTGTTTGCCAAATGCAGGTGTCTTGGTATAAAGTTGCGAGTTCTGTGGCTCCGGAGACGCTGACTCCGCTAGGAGTTGTAGGGGTGCCTATAAAAACACGAACATAATTGTTGTTTTCCCAGTCGCTCAAACCATAAAAATCAAAGGAGAGGTCATAGCCGTTATAGGCGGGGTCAAGGAAAATGTCGCGGAAAGCCCAATAGACGTGGTTAATCAGCGCATTGCTGTCGTTAACACAAAGAGCATGCTCATCAGCTCCGCTGATAGAATTGCCTATATACCAATTCAGATTATTAACGAGGGAGGTGACGGTGGTTTGGAATCCCCATGCTGCATTTTCTTGTGCGTCTTCAAAGTCGCAGAAATAGGGCGTTTGTATGGGAGTTTCAAATGTCTGCTCTGAGCTCCACTCGCTTTGTCCATCTTCACCGCATGAGCTTTTCACTTTCCATACGTACTTGGTAAAGGGAGTGAGGGTGTTAAGGGTGCAAAAGGTGTCAGTAACCGTGATTTCTTGGTATTCCTGAACGTTTTGAGGACGATAGGCTACGATGTAGGAGGTGGCATCACCAGTCCAAGACAAAGTTTGGGCATAGCCGCTGACCATTGATGAGGTTATATTTTGAGGTAAGGAACAATGAGATCCCACAATCGAGAGATTGTCTATGGCAGCAGGAGGATTGGTCTCGTGTGTGAAGTAGTACGTTGCTCCTGACCCTAATGATTTGATATTTTTCCATTTAACATAGAGACGTTGGATGCCTGCGTAGGAACTGTCAAGATCATAGCAGAATCTGCACCAAGAGTCGCAATTCGCGAACTTGTTGCCTATTGACGTAGCACCAACAGGCGTGCTTCCTCCCTGAGGCATGGCCGGAGGACCTATGTAAAACTGCATGAAATCGTGATTAGGATGTCCTATACCCTTAAATGCAAAAGATATTTGGTAGTGTTCGAATCCTTCAGGCAGCTTGATGTCCCGATAAGCCCAAACCGACGATGCAGAATAGCGTGAATAAGTGTTGTTACCTATTGAATCATTGGAAACATAGAGCGAAGATGTGCCATCTTGATAGGTGTCAGAGCCAATAATCCAATGGTTAACATAGTTGTCTCCGACAAACTGCCAATTGCTGTTTTCTACAATGTCTTCAAAATCACATATATAAGGAAACGCGGGCAACTCGTTTAAAGTTCTGAAAGTGTTTAGCGGACTCCAAATGCTTTGGGAGTCGTTGTCGCAAAGGGTCATTATTTTCCATTGATAATCGGTTGCCGGAGTGAGTCCTTGAATCGTGAGGAAAGTGTCCTGGGTGGTCAGTTCCGTAAAGACAGAGTCGCTTAACATCTTGTAAGCTACAGTGTAAGAGGATGGGATACCAATACTTCTGGATGACCAAGAAAGCGTAACGGTCGTGTCTTGCGGATGGGCGGTCAACTGTTCTGGCAATTCGCAAGTCGTTGCGTCGAATGTGACGGAGATGTTGTCGATAGCCGCAGGTGCATTGACCCCTGTGTTTGGGACGTTGGCCACCGTGAGGGCTTGCGCGTTCAGCCCTGTCGCCAGCGTCGCTAAAATCACGAAAAAGGAGATGAGGTTTCTCATAATATGATTTTTGGTTTGGGTTGCAAAAGTAAGGGGACCTCTATTTTTACCATTTTCGCGCCATACCTCCAGACCATGCGAAGTCCGTTAAACATAATCTGAAAATATGACGCTGCAAATCTACATAATATTCTTTTAGTTCGGTCTGTTTTTTGAAGGAACGTATAAAATTGTTGTTGTTTTGGCGGCAAAAATACAACATGCAGTCAAACATTTTTATCCCCCACGACAACAATATGTTCCCCCACGCCAAAAATATGACTGCACAGTATGTTTACGGCACCCCGCAAGTTTGCATATACCGCTGATAATAGGCACTTTGCGTTGTGGTAATCATTTATTCCCCCATTTATTCCCCCAAAGTCCGCATGTTGGAGGAAAACTGACCGGTGGGCAAATGGCGAATGAATAAAATGATTACTTTTGCGGCTGTAATACAAGTTGTAATGTTATGAAACATAAGAACTCTATTGTCACCATTTCGCTGAACATCCTGTTTTGCACCGCCCTGCTTTGGTTCTTCTCACGGAATGCGTTTCTTCGCCCATATTTGGGCAGTACAGCCAAGGAGTTTCTCTCTGGATTGCTGCTGTTGGTCACGTTGTATGCCAACTATTTTGTCTTCTACCCGAAATTGCGAAGGGGACACACTCTTGTGTACTGGCTCTCCGTTGTCGCTACATCTTTGATGGCAGGATGCGTGGAACTGGCCCTTGGCTACCAGTTTATATCGAAATGCCAGGCTGTGATAATAGCTAAAGTAGGATCGTTACATTTCTTTTCCAAACATTTATTCCTACTTTTCGGCCGCGACCTTGCCTTCAACCTCTTCCCCTATTTGCTAAGGGAGAGAAAACAGCTCCAGCAGTCTTTGGAAACGGAGGTCAGGGTCGTTTATCAATACGCCAGAGTGATTGATGTGTGCGACGGGGACAATAACTGCCAGCACATACCCATTGACGACATCTTCTATTGCAAGAAGAACGGGAACGAGACGGATGTCTATACGGTGGGCGGCGTCAAATACACCCGCTATTGCTCTATCAAGTATTTGGTCCAACTCTTCGGGAACGAGGATTTTATTCGTATCTCCCCTTCCTACCTCGTCCCGTTCCAACACATCGCCTCGTGCGATGGGAAAACTGTGGTCATGAATAATATGCCTTGGACAGAAACGTCCCTCGCGTTCGATCTGGACACCCAAAGATATCCTCATGCCCCCGCCGCCATCGAGGAATATCTACGTGCGTGCCAAAAATCTGTGGAGGTCGTACAACCAGACAGCAAAAACGGAAAAAACAAAAAAACTCCGTCAATCCCACCGAAAGAGAAGCTTGACGCCGTGCTCGGCTACATCCAAGAGCATCCCGGCTGCCGCTCCACGGAAATCATGTCTTACACGTCCTACTCACAGACCACGATGGACAGGTGTCTGTTCGAACTCAAAAAACAGAGCCTTATCAAATACTCCGGCAGCAAGAAAAAGGGAGGCTATTACCTGATTGTTCCACCACAGGAAGGGGTTGGGGTGGAATCCGAATCACTCCAAATGCAAACAAACTTGGAGAAGCCCGAATCGGACGCCCACGAATAAAAGAAGCATATCATAGTCTTTATGCCTTATGTGCAAGCGTGGGACAACAAGGAAGTGACGGTCATCACTATGAAATCCCCGTATAAATTCGAGAAGTTGCCAATAGGAAAGTCCATTGCCACCACTGCAATTGATGAGATGCAGAAGTATCAGAATCAAGAAAAGGGGAACCAGGTGTTGAATGAGAATGATGTCACTGAAGCTGACCCAAGCATTCCTCCCATTGAGTAGCGGACAAAAAAAATCTCATAAGCCATTCAGACTTATGAGACTTTCTTGGCGGACCGGACGAGACTAAGGTTGTTCTTTGCACCTGAATGTTGCAGCTGTTTGTATTCATTTAATTACCTTGCAAATGAATGAATGCCAGCAAAATACGCACAGTCAATTAAATGAACACAAAGTGTATGGGTTAGCAGAATAACGCCATCTTATCGTGGCGGTGCATTTTTTTAGGGGGAAAAAATGCACCACATATGCTGCTTTAAGAATAATTTTTCGTTGCCATATGGCAGTTGTTAGAATAACAACTGGTTATTTCCATTAGAAATAAATCATCATTCCCGAACAATGTGATAATTAAGACTCCTATAACCTCCACTAAATGTTTCCAACGAATTTTCACTTTTTGCACGAGACTGATATGAACTTACATGAATTCTATAATATCCATTTGGAACAGTTACTGTCGCACTTCCATTTCTTGGTATTTTAACATTCCCGTTTGCAAAAGTTCCAGAATAATTCACATTTATTTCAACAGAGGATGAGTTTTGAATGGAAAGTGTTGTTGTTCCATCAAAGTTATCTGTTATTTTATATGGTGGCTTATTATTTGAATAAGTATCGAATGAGTGATTCAGTATGATTCTTTTTGCATCCTCAATATGTGTGCCATTCTCAAAGCGAGAAAGGTATTCTTTAGCCATTACAATAGAATCCATCAGTAGAACCCGTTGCCATGCATCCTCATCAGAACACCATTTCCTGAATTCTCTGTCAAGAAGTTTCGGTTTCGCATGCTTTAAGAAAAATTTTCCAGGCACTTGCGAAGAAAAAAACAGCCATGAATCAGGATTATTGGATTTCTCTGCTTGCAAATATAGTTCTTCTATGTCATTATTAAGAGTTTCTTTCTTTTGAATAACAAATGGGATTCTTTCTTCATCGAAATCTTCAATAAAACAAATCTTTTCGCTAAAACTATCGCCATAAAAATTGTTATAAATATCCTCTATATACTTATTCTTTTGTTTGTCTGATAAGGAGCGAAATTGCCAAACAACCTTATCTTTATCCCCATTTCTTAAACTTTTTGCAAACATTTCACTTTTTTCTAATGCGCTAGCTCCTTGACGAATATAATAACCTCCAAATATCAACAAGATACCTACAATCAAAGCGATAATGCCAATTTTGAATCCTGTTTTATCAGAGAAACCCACAAATACACCTATTGCACATAAAAAAGCGGCAATATAAAAAAGAAAACCTATCAGATTTAATAAAACAACCATAATTTAACTATCTTTATTTTAAAAATCCTGAAATATCAAATATTACTTGCAGAGATTCATACAAAGCTCTATTTTTATCTTTTGAGGAATAAGCGTGTTTTATTACATTATTCATCTGCGTAACTAATAATATCCATAATACTTAAGTTGGTACCTCCTACTACTATTACAATCCACAACAGTTAAAAGCATTTTCTCCCACAAGGATTCTATCTTGAATTTTTTTTCTCCTTCAATCACTATAAATTTTCCTTTAATTTCATAGTTATAAGTTTTACGGCATCTCCCATAATCCCATATCATCGTTCCATCATTTTTAAACTCCCACGAATAAATGGGTTCTTCCTTTGAGTGCTTAATAGAATCGTCGGAATCTCTCCATTTACCAATAATATCATTACTATAGTTTTGAGGAGGAGAGAGATTTATTAGAGCCATCACACCAATAGGGATTGCTGCCCCAAGAAGTATAGACAAAAAAAAGTTAAGTCCAGCAGAATGTAGTCCGAAACAAATTGCTATACCAAACAATCCTCCTATGAAAGCGGGGAATCCCCCCACATAACTACCATCGCTATAATGGAATGCCATTTTTTTATCCCTAATACGTGTCGGGCGCAACTTTAATTTGTATTTGTTTTATATTTAATTATTTACAATCATTCAAGCAGCTTCTTCCCCTCTTCCGTGAGCACATACTGTTGCGTAGGACTTTGGGGAGAATCGGGCTGCGTCATCTTAACAAGACACGCCTCTATAGCTGGTGTTAGATAGTTGTCCCTAAACGTTGAGCGACTATTTATTCCAAGCTCAGCCATTATTTCCTTAGTGCTCATTTCTCCCCTTACGACGCGAACCAGTCGAAGTATTCTCTCTTTTGTACTATTACTTGTACTATTACTTGTACTATTACTTGTACCATTACTTGTACTATTACTTGTACTATTACTTGTACTATTACTTGTACT
>Ga0247610_10005971_pt1 | contig 12745 bp, 9 predicted proteins | sample 174DNAGHGhighgp2_FD_193483 | JGI IMG/M metagenome (GOLD analysis project Ga0247610, IMG submission 193483) | Sheep rumen microbial communities from Palmerston North, Manawatu-Wanganui, New Zealand - 1742 DNA GHGhigh gp2 | ecosystem: Host-associated > Mammals > Digestive system > Stomach > Rumen ...
TTAACTAATTATGGATGTTCAAATATAAATAATTGTATATTAAATGCTAATGCTTGTTCTGAAATAACTTATAATAGTTGTGATTGTTGTACAATGAATGCTAAAACAATATATTCTTGTTATTATTCATCAGTATCTAATTATGTTTTAAATTGTGATAAAATACATACATGTGAATTGAATTGTTGTACAAATATTAATATAAATTGTTTAACTTTAGCTTATTGTAGTTTAACACAATGTAAAAATTTAAATATTACATGTAGTTGCATATTATATTGTACTTTTAATACTGTTGATTGTGTTAATATTCAATGCCAAACTTTAAGCCAATGCAATTTTGGTATTATTAATAATATAAATATAAATGTAATGTCTATAGTATTAAATACTTTTGGTGATGGCAGGCTTATAAATATTACATGTTATCATGAATATTATAATTCATTTCGAAATTTATTTGCATTTATTAGTGTCAATATATTCGATAGTAATACATATAGTTATGTAAGATTTGGCCATGCTCCTTCTACTTCAATAAATAAAAATGTTGTTGTAAATTGCCAATTAATATGGGATGTATAAAATGAATTTAAAAATAATGTCAATACATTTCAATTTATATTTAATTTTGTTTTTATAACCACTTTTAATATTTCAATTTATATTTAATTTTGTTTTTATAACCACTTTTAATATTTCAATTTATATTTAATATTTTATTTTTATAATTACTTTTAATATTTTATATTTACAATCATATTTATCATTGTTATAAATAACTTTTTTAATTTGATTTATGAATAAAGAATTAGAAGAAAATTTAAAACTTTTGGAATTGTATAAAAATTACATAAATCTTAAAGTTGAAGAAAAATTAAATAATATTAAAGAATGGATAATATTAAATTATTATTTACAACCATTTGAAAATTATAAACAACTTAATGACAATTTAAAATATGAATATTATGAACAAATTAAACATAAAATTAGTGATAAATATGACATTTTATATTTATATAATGATGGTAAATTTAATGGTAAATTTAATGGTAAATTTAATGATAATTCATGTTGTAATAAAATTATTAATATTACTAAAAATTTAAATGTAAATTGTGAAGAATGTGAAAATTGTTATTGTTGTATTGAATGTAAAAATTGTAAAGATTGTATGTATTGTAATTCTTGTGTTGATTGTAAAAATTGTGTAAATTGTGATGAAGATGATAATAGTAATAATTGTAAAGGATGTAACAATTGTATTGAATGCGATGATTGTGAAAAATGTAAAGATTGTAATGGTTGTAAGAAGTTTAAAAATTGTGTTGATTGTACTAATTGTAAAAATTGTGAAGAATGTGACAATTGTAATTATTGTATAAAATGTAATAAATGCAATGATTGTGAAGATTGTAAAATTTGTAAAGAGTGTAAAAATTGTAAAAGATGTGTAAATTGTAAATTAATTGAAAATTGTAATAAATGTAATGATTGCGAGGAATGTAATTGTTGTGAAGAGTGTGAAGAATGTACAAGATGTGATTATTGTGAATATTGCGATTATTGTGTTGATTGTAAAGAATGTAAAGAATGTTATGATTGTGAAGATTGTGAAAAATGCGATGATTGTAATACATGTATAAGATGTAAATATCTTACAGATAAATATGGATGTGAAGATAAAAATTGGAGATAATGATATTTTTATATGTTTATATATCAAAGTTAAAACATTTATTTTTTATATAATTTTATGACTAATTCTAATTCAAATTTAACATGTATTCAAAATAAAATATGAAGTTATAAATAATATAACTAAAACGATTTTGAATATACTATTAATCAAAATTGAAGAATATAACAAACAATGAATTATTTAAATATAAAACATATAATTGTATTAATTCTATTAAAAAATAAAGTTAATGATTATAAATTAAATAATTTTTATGAATTAATATATTAACATTTCAATTTATATTTTATTTTTAATTCATTTGTTTTTAATATTCCAATTTATATTTATATTTTAACATTTCTATTTATATTTATATTTTAACATTTCAATTTATATTTTAATTTTAATTCATTTGTTTTAATTTCAATTTATATTTTAATTTTTAATTCATTTGTTTTAATTTCAATTTATATTTTAATTTTAATTCATCTGTTTTTAATTTATATTTATATTTTAATTTTAATTCATTTGTTTTTAATTCATCTTTATTTATATTTCAATTTATAACATATCACTAAATGCTTTATATACTTTCTTTTGGTCATATTCAGTTTGATTTCTTCCGCTCATATTAATTCTATCATTTGAAATTTTATTAATGCCTTCTAATTGATTATAAATTCTTAAATCATTTTCATTACCTTTGAATGTTGCTATATTTCCAGAATGTTCAATAATATTTTGATTATTTCTATATTTTTCTTTACTTCTTCCAGTCATATCACCTCCTACATCACTAGTTAATAATACATTACTAATAACTCCAGCTTTTAAAATATTTGAATCATCATCTAATAAATCTCTTTGATATGGATGAATTGGATTTTTAGAAATAATAATAAAATCTTTATCTTTCACTTTATCAATATAAGAATTTAATTTAACGTGTTCTTCAAATGTTAAATCAACAATATCACCAAATCTTGAATCCATTTTTAATTTTTTATCATCAATATTTAATACTCTCATAACTTCATCAGGTTCTAATTTTGAAATCAAATATTCTTGTTTTCCTGAATCTTGAGAATATTCTTTTCTTTGTAATAGCATATATTTATCTTTATCAGAATCTTTAATTAAAATTCCTCTTATTACTTCTTCATTTCCATTCATTAATACACTTACAGGTTTTGAAATTTCTACTAATTTATTTTCATATAATCCATTTTCTTTACTGAAATAACTTTCTTTAACGCCTCGTTCAGTATAATATGGATCTACTTTTATTTTTCTATAATTAAATTCATTTGTTAATTCATCAACTTTATCATCTAACCAATTAGAAATTATATTTTCATCATATTCTTCACATACATTTCTTAAATAAATATATTTATCTTCAGTCATTAAATTTTTAGCTGTTCTTACTTTTAATTCATCTAATCTATCCATAATTTCACTTGAATTTAATATTTCTTTTACAAATTTATTTTCATCTAATGTTCTAACTCCATCTTTTGAAATAATACATCTTTCACCAATTTTATTTAATGCTTCATTAATAATTAAATCTTGTTTAATTGAATCATTATAATCTTCTAAATATTCTTTAATTTGTGTTCTTAAATCTTTGTCAAATGCTTGTCTTTGTAAAATTGATAAATCATCATCACGAAGTAATATTTCAAAATTTTCAACAGTATTTTTAAATGTTTTAGCATCAATATTTCCATTTCTTTTTCTTAAATCTGAATCAGAAATTCCCATTCTATTATAATTTTCTTCAGATTCAAATTTAGCACCAAACCATCCTTTAAATGTATCAACAAATTTATTAACTAATCCTTTATCTTGTAATGCTTTTTGATTATGAGGATTGTTTCCAAATTGTTCAGCATATAATTTTCTTACAACATCTTCATCATTCAATTCTTTTTTAATTTTTGAAATTCCAGGTTGATAATAATTATTTATATTTTGAGATGCTGAATATAAAGAATTTTGAATATCTTCTTGTCTATTTAAATCATGACTTCTTGGAACATATGATTCAATTTCTGCTTTACGCCTTGACGATACTCCTGAAATATCTTCAGATAAACCATTTCCTATTATTCTATCTGAAATAAAATTATATTCATCTGGCAATTGTTGTTGAACATATGGAGTTTCCTTTAATCCAGCATGTTTCATTCCTCTTGCTCTTGATTCACCACCAGTTAAAACACCATTTGATTTTAATGAATTAGTTAATGAATAACTATTTAATGTATTAATACCCTTTGATAAATCAGCACCAAACATTCTTGGAGCATGTCCTGCCTTATGTAGAGCATCATGAGCTTGTGCTTGTAATTGTCTTCTTTCTTTAATATAATCAGATTTATTAAGGTCAGCAGCCATCATAATACGGTCTCCTTTAGTCATATATTTTCTTTCTCCTGAATATCTTGTCATTCTTTCATCTGGATAAGATGGATTATTTACAGATTTATTAAGTGATGATTGTGGTAAGAATGGATTATATGTTGATGTTTCAACTCTATTCCTACTACCAGTTCCAAAATTTGAAGAACTACCAGGATATGAAAGGTCTGCAAATTGTAATATTCCATCATCTTTTGAACCTACACTGAAATTTTCCATTGAATATTTTGGAGTTGAAATATATGTATCAACTTTTTCATTTCCTGTTTGAAAAAATGATTCTCCAGGATTTGAATATTGAACACGCATTGCTTCTGCTGTATTTGTCATTCTAACACGACCACGAGCTGTTTCTTTTAATTTATCAAGATAATAATTTGGTGGAGCTCTTGTAGCATTATTTAATGATGTATTATTACGAATATCATATAATGCTTCTGTTGCTTGTTTATCTTTTCTTCTATTTTCAGTTTTTACTGGTGTTCTATGTTTATCAGAAACTAATGGTATTTGTCTAACAGTTTGAATTGCTGGATTTATTAAATTAAAACCACCTTGAACAGCTTGGTAAGGTAATGGAGTTTTAACATCTCCCATACTTTGAATTGATGAATTATAAGTATAATTATGTATTGGGTCTTGTCTTGATGCTCTTAATATATCAAGCCAATTTTCAGCATTAGATGATGGAAAAATACCTCGTCCAACATCAAAATTTATTGAATTAATGCTTTGATTTTTCATTTTTAAATAAATAAATAAATAAATATGAATTGAAAAATAAATATATAAGATAATAATATAAATATAAAATAAGAAATTAGAATAAATTAATAATTGAAATTGAAATTGATAAGATAGGAATATAAATTAAATAATTAAAATTAATAATTGGAATAAATAAGTATTAAAATTAAAATTGAAATATGAAATTAAATTAATAATTAAATATGAAATATGAAATTGAAATATATAATCAAAAATAAATAAATAAATAAATATAAATTAATAATTAAATATGAAATATGAAATTGAAATATATAATCAAAAATAAATAATCAAAATAAATAATCAAAATAAATTATCAACTCTATAAACATATTTATTAATACATATATATTCTATTTCATTTTTATATTTTCTTGGTTTTTGTCTATATCTATTAATATATTCAATAGTAATATCTGTTGAATTATAAACACAATATTTATTATTATTTGTCATTAAATTTTCAAATTCTTTAGGTTCAAATTCAATTCTATTAATTATTATTTTATTATATTTTGATATTTTATTATTAAATATATTTTTAGAGATAGAATTAATAAATGCTTCTTTGCATTTTAAAACATCTTTATCAGATGCTAAATAATCTGTGTAATCAGTTATATAAATTATTTGTTGTGTAGTCAATTTAAATACATTTTGAAGAATTTTTTGTCCTTGAAATGAATTTTCAATAAAATCAATGAATAGTTCATATATTTTTAAAGGTATTGAAACATAAATAGATAAATCCATTAATTTAAAATATTCAGGATTAATATCATATATTTCATTAATATCAGGAACTTTATTTTTATCTGTATAATATATTTTTAATAATTCAATATAATTATTTTGTGTAATATTTAATAATTCATAATAAATTAACATATCAGTACATATAAAATATTTATGTAAAGATGGTTGTCTTTTATGATTAATCATTCATTAATATATTAAAAAATATTATTTATCTATTATTTTAAAAAAGATATAAATGGAAGTATATAAATTAGTTCATTCTATGTTAAATATTAAAGGTGGTAACAAATTATATACAAATGATGAAAATATAAATAATGAAGATGAAAATATAAATAAGGAAAATGAAAACAAAGATATTAATAAGGAAAATGAAATAAATAAGGAAAATGAAAATATAAATAATGAAGATGAAAATATAAATAAGGAAGATGAAAATATAAATAAGGAAGATGAAAATAATGAAATAGAACGAACAACTATTACAGGAGGTAATGAATCAATATTTGATAAATCTAAATCTTATTTTGAAAAATTTAATCAAATTGAATCTAACATTACTAAAATATCTAATGATGATTTATATAAATTAATAGATAATCTACTAACTAATTTTTCTAAAAATAAATTTAATGATACTATTGAATCATTAGTATATTTCTATTGTTCTAAATATTCAGATTTTGAAAAAAGATTTTCATGGAAAGATGATGATAATATTAAAGTTTATTATATAATATTTAAAATATACCCATATTTAATTTATTCATTAATGTATAATAAAACAATATCAGAACAAATGAAAATTGTTGAAAAATTAGAAGCATTGGATGAAAAATATAATATTGTTATTGAAAAATATTCAGTGAATTTAGAAAAATATAAATCATATTTATCAAATTATTATGAAAATTATCCTAAAAATAATACTTGTATAAATTTTAATAATTTTATTGGCATTAAATTTAAAGCAACAACAATAACATATAACGATATGATTAATAATAGTAAAAACAATTTAATTATTCATGTTGGATTTAATAATGAATTTGATAATGTTTTATATAAATCATATTATGGTATTAATTCAAATTTCTTAAGTTATGATGATATGTTAAAATTTAAAATCTTTGAACAAGTTAAAACTCATAAATCTAATATTCAATATGAAATTATGAAAGATAGTAAAATTATTTGTAAATATCCTAATAAACAAAAAATGGAAAAATCAGAAAATAATTATGCTATTGTATTATGTTATGATGATTCAGATGAATTAAATAAATGTCATTTTTCAATTACAAATAATATATATAGTTCAAGAAATATTGATGTATTATTGAATGGAGGAATAATTGAATTATTACCACTTAATGTTTATAAATTATATTTATCAAAAATGTTTTATTCTCGTAAAAATATGTTAATGGATGTTGTTAATAATTCAGATAATATTAATACTGCTACTCAGCAATTAAAAATAAAAATAGGCAATTTAATAAAACCATGTTATAACTTTAATTATAAGATTTGTATTGATAAATGGGTTAAAGAATTTCCAAATGAAAAATATCTAAAAATATATTTACAAGGATTAAAAAGTTGTTGTGATATACAAACAGGAAAATTAATTTTTGAAAAATATTATGAATTTGTTAAATTATACTTTTTCCCTGTATTGTATTGAAATATTTTAATTCAATGTTTATTTTTAATTCATATTTTAATTTAATCAATTTATTTTTAATTCAATCTTAATTCATATTGTAATTTATATTTAATATTTTCAATCTAATTTAATTTAATATATTTTAATTCAATCTTAATTCATATTGTAATTTATATTTAATATTTTCAATCTAATTTAATTTAATATATTTTAATTCAATCTTAATTCATATTGTAATTTATATTTAATATTTTCAATCTAATTTAATTTAATATTTTCAATCTAATTTAATTCATTATTTCAATCTAATTTAATTTAATATATTTTAATTTGTATTTAATTCATATTGTAATTTATATTCAATTTAATTTAATATTTTAATTCAATATTTATTCATTCCAGTAACTATTGAATTCTTATCTAAATATGTATATTGATTAAAATTCTTCATTGTTCTTGATTCCACATAATTTTCATTTACAGATTTAGCAGTATATAAATCTTTAACAGATTTAATCCAACTATTAACATAATTATTTAATGGATTAACGCCTGAATTTAATTCTCCTGTTTCTGAATTTGTCATTGAGTTTTTATTTAACATTGTTGTATATCCTTCTTTTGATTTTCTAAATTTAATTATAATATATACAATAACAACAATAATAACAAGAATTATTAAAGCAATAATTAATATTTTTTGAAGTGTTGATAATTTATTCCAAAATTCAAACATTTATAAAAATATAAAAATATAATTTAATACTTTAAACACAATATTTTAAAAATAAATAAATGAATGTTATATTTCATATTACAATTGATAATATAAAAATTTTTGAAAATATGAGAAAATCAGATGAAAATATTAAAATGATAGATATGTGTCAAGAATTTATTAAAACATGTGGAAATTATATTAAGATTACAAATCCAAATGAAGAAGAAAATAATGAAAATGAAGAAAATGAAGAAAATAAAGATAACGAAGATGAAGAAGAGAATAAAGATAATAAAGATAATGAAAATAAAAATAAAGATAACGAAGATGAAGAAGAAAATAAAATCGAAGAAAATGAAGAAGATAAGAAAGAAGATAATAAAAATGTAAAAATAATAGGTTCGGAATCAACAATTAAGAAAAATGAAGATAAAAAAACTTCTTTTATTTCTTTAAAAATGCAAATTGATACTGTTTTAATGTTTAAATTATTAATAGCTTTAATGATAATTACAATTGTAATGATAATAATATTTATATTGAAAATTGAATTTAAACCATTAATTAATTATAAAATACCAGATGATTATAAACATTTTACAATTCAACCACCAGTATATAATGTTAAAAATTATAGTATATTTAATAAAGATAAAGGAATATTGTCAAGTCTTAAAGATATTAAAAATAATTTTAATAAAGACACTCCTAAACAATCAATTAAAGAAGAAATTATCAGCGATGTTAAACCTGTTATGGTCGATTCTGAACAAAGCAAAAATATAAAATCTGAATATTTTAGTTCAAGTTATGAATTTGGTATTTAAATTTTAATTTCAATTTATATTTTTATTTCATATTTTTAATTTCAATTCATATTTTTATTTTAATTTTAATTTCAATTCATATTTTTATTTTAATTTCAATTCATATTTTTATTTCATATTTTTATTTTAATTTCATATTTTTATTTTATATTTTAAATAATTTTTTATTATAAATTTATCAATATTAATTTTAAATGTCATCTGAATCAAAATATCAAACCATTTCATTTTCATTTAATACATCTTCAAATACAAATATTGATTATCATCCAAATAATACAGAAATTAAAAAATTTAAAGCTGATGGTTCATTATCTGAAAAATTTAAAATAAAATGTAAAGATTTTAAAGATTTAATGGATAGTGAAATTAAAATATTTCAAACAAAATATAATACAATAAATCTTAATGTTTCTAAAGATTCATCTGAAATTAAATTTTATGATAGTCATGAAAAATATTATGAATTGTCACCATTTTATGATGTTTCAATTTCATTTGCTGGAATTTTATTTAAATCATCAGAACAATTAATATGTTTTGCTAAAGCAATATATTCAAGTGATACATCAACAGCTTTTAAAATATTAATTCAAACAAAATCATATTGTGCTCATAATTATGCTAAAAATATTGAAGAATGTTCTGATTGGAATAATATTTATTATCCTATTTTATTTACTGCTAATAATTATAAATTTAAAAATAATGAATTAAAGAATATATTAATAAATACAAATGAAAATTTATTAGTGTATAATTCAAAATTTGATAATAAACTAGGTATTGGAAAAGATGGAAAGGGTCAAAATATATTGGGAATATTATTAATGATGATAAGAAATAATTTAAATTAATAATTGATTTTTATTTATTTTTTAGCAATAATGAGTCATAATATTAAAATATATGTTCCAAAACCAATTAAACGTGTTTCACTTGATTTATTTGATTATAATTCAGAAGATGAAGAATATGAATTTGATAGCTATTCAGAAGATGAAGAATATTATATTAATTCAGAAGATGAATATGAAGATGAAAAATATTTTATCAGTTTAAAGGAATGTTCAAATAATGAAAAACGAAAATGTATTGATATATATGTTCCAAAACGAAAATGTATTGATATGTATGTTCCATTATTTGCAAAAACATTTAAATAAAAATATCAAACTTATTTTTGTATTTTAATTTATATTTACATTTATTTTATATTTTTACATTTATTTCAATTTAATTTCAATTTAATTTCAATTTATATTCAATCAATTTATATTCAATCAATTTCAATTCAATCAATTTCAATTTAATCAATTTATATTTAATCCAATTTAATCAATTTCAATTTATTTAAATATATTTTTAAATCTTTCCATTAATCCTTTATTATAAATTTTATCTAACTTTATATTTTTAGATTTACAAATATCATAAATTACTTTTGGATTAATATAATTTGTTAATGCTGTTGATAAATTAATTCCATATGATTTTTCAGCAAATTCAATTTTTAATTGTAATATTTTAATTTTCCATTCTAATTTTTTAATTCTTTCTTTCATATTTTTCTTTGATTTATCAGTTTTAATATCTTTTAATTTTTCTTTTAATAATTCTAATTTTTCAGCTTCTTTAATAATTTGATTATTTAATTTTTCCAATACATTATTTAATATAGTCTTTGTTGTTTTCTTATGATTTAATCTTAATGATACATCAAGAATCAATATTCTTAATTTTAATACTTTATATTCATCAGGCCAATTTTTAACAAAATCATTAGGCTTATATATTTCTAATAATACTTTTTTAGCCCATGCTGTTCTAAATACTTTAGCGGTTAAACCTGGCAAACATTCTCCTAAAAATTGATTAACTTGATTAGCATTTACATCAAATATCATAAGTTCTTCAAATTTTTCATTATCTTTACAATTTTCCTTTTTATATTTTAATATCTTTTTTAATGCTGAAGCAACATATAATGGAATTATAAATGAATTTGAATATTCAATTGAATCTTTACCAATAAAATTTAAATGAAGAATATAAAATTTATTACCTCCAAATAATTGTTTTGCTTCTTTTATATTTTCATTTTTATTATTTTCAGTTTCTTCAATTTTCACATTTTTAACTTTTAATGTTGATGCTCCAACAACTCCATTTTCAGTTTCTTCACTTCCTATTCTAATACTTGTATATTGAATTAACCAAGCGATTAAAGCACATTCACGAGTATTTTTATCATCTGAATCAATACCTTCTCTAATATATTTTTGAACTTTATCCCAATTATCTAAAAGAGTATCTGCTTTTTCATATTTTTTCAAATCTGACTTTGAAGTTATTGATGATGTTGAAGCAAATCTAACTTCCTTAGGATTTTTCAGAATTGGTTGTAATTTATCATCTTTACCTATTACTTCAATATATCTAGCAATATATGTAATGTTTGGATTTGAAATTATTTCTTTCCATTTATGTCCTTTTGGTGGTGATGGTGGTTTATCTGATTCTTTTTCAGGAATAAAATTAATTATTACATCTTCAGGTTCTGTTTTATATTTCCATAATCCAATATAAGGAGAATCACCACGTCCGATAAATATTGATGGAGGTTCAACCGTATAATTTCCTAATGGTTCTTTTATTCCATTAACCTTAGCAAATCCGTATTTCTTTTTATTTTCATCTGATATTTGTTTTCTCTCTTCTTTTTGTTCTTTTGTTAAATTCTTAACTGAATGTTCATCTCTATATTTATTCATTTCATCAAATAATTTTTTAAAATCATCTGGAAATTTTAATTTTTGTTGTTGAACTGTTAATTCTTTTTTTAAACATGAATAAAAATTAATATTAAATTCTGGTTTTTTAACATATTCTGTTTCTATTTTTGAAGCATAAGAATAAAGCATTTCTTCAGCAAGTGGAGATAATTTTGATGAGAATTGAAAATTTTGAAATTTATATTCTTTTGGAAATAATACTCCATGATGAGTTAATGATTTTATTGATTCCATTTATAAATTAATTAAATTAATTTTATGTATTAATTTTGAATATTAATTTCGAATAATATTAATAAATATTTTATTTTATTTAAAATAAAAATGATAGGCCATAGAAAACCAAATAAAATTGAAATAGTATCAATAAGAGAATATGAAAGATATACCTCTAGACCAAATACTTCAACTACTCAATCAACTATTAGACCAATTACAACAAGACCAAATACTTCAATTTCTGGACCAAATACATTTAATACCTCTGGACCAATTTTACCAAAAATTCCATCAAACCCTAATCCAAAAATTCCAGTTGGACCAATTTTACCAAAAATTCCATCAAACCCTAATCCAAAAATTCCAGTTGGACCAATTTTACCAAAAATTCCATCAAACCCTAATCCAAAAATTCCATCAAATATTGCACCATCTGATTATGATGTATCTTTAATTCCTGAATATGTCGAAGTAATTCCTGATTCTGTTACTCCTTTAGATTCTAAACAATTAAGTCATAAACCAATTTCATTGCACACTAAATCAAAAAAATATACTAGTTCAGATTTTATAAATAATTATATAGATAAAGGTAGAAATTTTACTCAAAATGATTTAATTGGTGTTTGGAGTAAATACGTTCAAATTACTAATGACTATCTTAACCAAATAGAACCTTCAGAAGATATTCCGGATGTAGTTATAGTCGGTGATGTACGTGGTTCATTCTCACAATTATTAACACCATTAATTAAATATGGTTTTATTTCTAATGTTAAATTAAAAACGTACGAAAATATAGAAAAATGTCGAAAATTGTCAGATTTTATATCTTTTGAAGTTCCAAATCCTAAAGATAAATATCCAGATATT
>Ga0247610_10005974_pt1 | contig 12736 bp, 5 predicted proteins | sample 174DNAGHGhighgp2_FD_193483 | JGI IMG/M metagenome (GOLD analysis project Ga0247610, IMG submission 193483) | Sheep rumen microbial communities from Palmerston North, Manawatu-Wanganui, New Zealand - 1742 DNA GHGhigh gp2 | ecosystem: Host-associated > Mammals > Digestive system > Stomach > Rumen ...
AATCAATAGTAACGATAGCTCTTCACCTGGCCGATGTGGCGGGCGAGGCGAACCACTTGGTTGCTGTAGCCGAACTCGTTGTCGTACCACAGATACAGAATCACGGTTTTGCCGTCTTCGCTGACCTTTGTGGCCGGGGCGTCGAAGATGCAAGCGCAGCTGTCGCCGATGCCGTCGCTGCTGACGAACTCAGTGTTGCTGCTGAAGCGAATCTGCTCGATGAGGTTGCCCTCCAAGCAAGCCTTACGGAAGGCCTCGTTGACTTCCTCAACGGTGGTCTCGCGCTCAAGGTCGAGGGCGAGCACTGCCAAGGACACATCAGGAGTAGGCACACGCACAGCATTGCTTGTCAGCTTGCCCTTCAGTTCGGGGATAGCCTTGGCAGCGGCCTTGCCAGCACCCGTCTCGGTGATCACCATGTTCAACGGGGCCGAACGACCACGACGCTCTTTCTTGTGGTAGTTGTCCAGCAGGTTCTGGTCGTTGGTGTAGCTGTGGATGGTCTCGATGTGACCCTTCACAATGCCGAAGTTCTTCAGCATGACTTCCAGACCGGGAACGATGGCGTTGGTGGTGCAGCTGGCAGCTGAGAAGATGGTCTCGTTCTCGAGGTCGAGCGTGTCTTGGTTGACACCGTAAACCACATTCGGGATGTCGCCCTTACCAGGAGCGGTGAGCAGCACCTTGGCCACACCCTTGGCTTGTAGGTGACGTGATAAGGACTCTCTGTCACGGAAGGCACCCGTGTTGTCGATAAGCAAGGCATCGTTGATACCGTACTGTGTGTAGTCGAGGTCCTCGGGATTCTTGCTTTCAAGGAAGAGGATCTTCTGGCCGTTGACCATCATGGCATTTTCACCCTCGATGGGGGTGCAGACACCATGGAAGTAACGATGCACTGAATCAGTACGGAACAGGTTGATACGCTTCAGGATATCCTCGGGTGAGTTCTTACGGGTGACAATAGCACGGACGCGGAGTGCATCGCCGCGGCCAGCCATTTCTGTCATTTCACGGCAAAGGATACGACCGATACGACCGAAACCGTAGAGGATAACGTCCTGCACCTTGTTGCTGCGCGGGTTGGCGTCGATGATGTAGTTGAGTTTGTCGCGCACAAAGGCGGTCACGTTGTTATTGTACTTTTCTTTCTCATCCGTCCACTCTGAATTGAGACGACCGAGGTCGATACGGGCGGGAGCCAGATTCTCGGCAAGAAGGGCCTTGGCGATGAGTAACGAGTCCTGCACACGCACTGGCTTGTTCAACACAGTGGATGCACGGAGGTGCTTGTTCAGGATCTTACCCGAACCGCGGTTGACCAACAGCGAACGCAACATAATGAGCTCCACTGACTTGTCGTACCACAATCTACCAACGATGTTGATGAGTTCGTTGGCAGCTTTTTCATTTTCATTCCATGCCTTCAAAGAGGTTTCGAAATTGTCATTGTTCATAGTTGTCCTTTTTATTCAACAATAGGTTTGATTCGTAAGAATGTGGCAAAGTTAGTGATATTTTTTTTGCTAGCAAGAGAAAACGCACAAAAAATTTTAATTTCATAACATTCGGGGAAAAAAATTCGAAAAACTTATTTCTTGTGTAATGTTTTTGCACCTATTTTGTATTTTTGCCGAAAATTATACTTGAATATGGACAAAAGCGATTGTTTATATACCTCCTATCTGAGCATTCTGAAAGAGGAACTCGTGCCCGCCATGGGCTGCACCGAACCTATCTGTCTGGCCTACGCTGCCGCCAAAGCGCATGAAATCCTTGGCGAAATGCCCAAACGCGTGGAAATCAAGGCTAGCGGCAACATCATCAAGAACGTGAAAAGCGTCATCGTACCCAACACCAAGGGCATGAAAGGTCTGAAAGCCTCTGTCGCTGCAGGCATCGTGGCTGGCAACCCCAAGAAAGCCTTGGAGGTCATAGCAGAAGTGACTCCAGAACAGAAAAAAGAAATCGCTGATTTCTTGGACAACACGTTGATGACCATCATCCCGTTGAATGTCATCGCCCAACTTGACGTCACTGTCACCTTATATAATGAAGAGCATTCCGCCAGCGTGCGCATCGCAGGGTTCCACACCAACATCGTGAAGATGGAGAAAGACGACCAGGTGCTCTTCGACTCAGGCTACGCCGACTCGGGCGCCACCAAACTCACCGACCGCAAGTGCCTCAACATGAAGAGCATATTTGACTTTGCTAACACGGTGGATATCGAAGACCTTAAGCCCATCATCCAACCACAAATTGAATGCAACAAGGCCATTTCGATGGAAGGCCTCAACAACAACTGGGGTGCCAACATCGGCAGCACCATCATGAGTTTCGGCACTGATGTGCGCATCAAGGCAAGAGCATGGGCGGCAGCAGGTTCTGATGCTAGGATGAGCGGATGCGAGATGCCCGTCATCATCAACTCAGGAAGTGGCAACCAAGGCATGACCGTCAGCTTGCCTATTTTGGCATACGCCGAGGAATACCACATTGATGATGACCGCGTCTATCGCGCCCTGGCTTTATCTAACCTAGTGGCCATTCACCAGAAGACAGGTATCGGCAGACTTTCCGCTTATTGTGGTGCCGTCAGTGCAGGCTGCGCCTCGGGCTGTGGCATCGCCTACCTCATGGGTGAGCCGCTCCACATCATCGAGCACACATTAGAGAATGCTTTGGGTATCGCTGCTGGCATCGTCTGCGACGGCGCCAAGCCTTCCTGTGCGGGCAAAATCGCACTTTCGGTAGAAGCAGGCATCCTCGGCTACGAAATGAGCAAGCAAGACGACAACCTCCTTGGAGGCGACGGCATCATCGGCAGAGACGTGGAAGAGACCATCGACCACATCGGTCGTTTGGGGCGCAACGGCATGAAGGAGACCGACGTCGAGATCCTGAAAATCATGGTGGAATAAGCATCGCACTTCCTCATTCTTATAGTTATTTTTCATTTAGTTATCAACAACCCATGTTGAAAAGTTGTTGATAACTTATTGTTATCCCAACAATCCAATCAAAGACATTTTCCTAATTTTGGAATTTGTCTAATATAGGCTTTGTTTCGGATTAAATAATTAAGTATCAAATAATTAAAATCTTATCAAATGAAACGAACTTTTACATTAATGTTGACAGCGTTTTTGCTGTTGACGGGGATGTCGCTGTGGGGTCAGTTGCGAACTGAAGCCTCCATCGACTTTTCCGAACAAGGGTACAGCAACGGTCAAGAATTTGACGGAGTAACCATTGAAATCGATGAGAATGTCACCGTAGTGTTCAACAAAGGGACGGGTACCACCTCACCTAAGTACTACAATACGGGAACTGCCATAAGAGCATACGGTGGTAACAACTTCGTCGTCTCTTCCACAGGCACAATAAGCTCCATCACCCTTACCTTCAGTTCAGGAGAAGGTAATAACGAAATTATTACCGAAGTTGGATCTTTCGAATCCCCGACATGGACGGGCAGCGAATCAGAAGTCACCTTCACCATTGGAGGCACTTCAGGCCACCGCCGTATCAAAGGGATCGATGTGGTTTATTCGTCAGGAGGCGCTCCTCAACAATACGTAGCCATGCCAACCTTCAATCCTGAATCGGGAGTCTACTATGAGCCTCAAAACGTTACCATTGGTTGTGAGACAGAAGGTGCTACCATCCACTACACTACTGATGGCACTACTCCAACCGAAGAAAGCCCTGTCTATAATTCCCCTTTGTCCATTAATGTAACCACTACAGTTAAAGCAAAAGCGTGGAAGACGGGGTATCAGCCCAGTCCAGTGGCCACCGCAACCTATTCCATCACCAACCTCATTACCATCGCCGAGGCACGAGCCTTAGCCGTTAATGAATACGCTTTGGTGCAAGGCATCGTGACCTTTGTCGATGGACGTAACGTCTACATCCAAGATGCCACAGGAGGCATTTGTCTTTTCCTCAACAATAATACCGTCCCTTCCGAGTTGGCGCTTGGCGACATGGTGCAAGCCTACGGTAAACGCGCCAATTACAACGGTCTTGCCGAATTAAGCAACATCAACGGCGGCAACAGCGACGAGTTCGTCATCCTCTCTTCAGGTAACACTTTGCCCCTCGTTGTAAAGACCATCGCTGAAATCAATGAAGGCGGTGTCGATGCCATGCAGTGCACCCGCGTGAAGATCGAGGAAGCCACCATCGGAGCCATCAACACCAGCGGCAACACCCCTCTTACGCAAGGTGAAAGCAGCATCAACATCTATAAAGTTCCCGAATTGACCAATATCGAAGAAGGCGACGAGGTTGATGTCATCGGCGTGGTCGGTTATTTCAATGCCGCACAAATCAGAGTCGCATACGCCTCTGATGTCGTATTGAGCGAAACACCTGTCATTCCTGACCCAGAGTTGACTGTTTCCGCAACCGAGCTCAACGATTTCAGATATACATTCGGCGAAGGTCCTTCGGCTCCAAAAAATTTCACCATTTCTGGTGTTAACCTTACTGATGACGTGACCCTGACTGCTCCTCAAAACTACCAGTTGAGCATAAATCCTGAAAACGGCTATTTTGACACAGATGAACTCTCACCTATCGGAGGCACGTTGAATGAGACTACAGTTTACGTCAGATTGAAAGCCGGACTGGAAGTAGGAAACTATTCGGGCAACTTGACCATCGTTTCGGGCGGCCTCAGTCACAACATTGCTCTTTCCGGCATGGTCGACGAAATACCTGTCGTCACCATGACGATTGCCGAGGCTCGCGCCTTGAGCAACGGCCAATTTGCCCAGGTAGAAGGCACAGTCATCTTTATTGACGGTCGCAACGTCTATATCCAAGACGAGACTGCTGGCATCGACCTTTACCTCAATTCAAATACCGTTCCCAGTGGTCTTGCCGTGGGTGACAATGTACGCGCCTATGGTAGCAAGACCGTTTATAAAGGTCTTGTCGAGCTATCTGGAATCAACGGAAACAATGCCGACGAATTCTCGGTACTCTCCCATAACAACACCCTGCCATTGGCAGTAAAGACCATTGCTGAAATCAACAGTGACTTCGGCGGCGTCAACCTGCTGCAGTCCACCCGTGTGAAGATTGAGGAGGCCATCATCGGCGCTATCAACCCGAGCGGCACCACAGTCATCAGCCAAGAGGGCAACAGCCTCAACATCTATCTCATGCCTATCGTTGAAGGCTTAGCGCAAGGTGATGAGGTGACCGTCACAGGTGTTATCGGATGCTACAACACCCCACAGCTTCGAATCGCCAGCGCCGATGACGTGACGTTCGGTCATCAGCCCATCCTGACAGCCAACCCGAACTCAATAAGCGGTCTGACCTACGACTACGAAAGCGGCGGTCCCTCCGAAATTGCCAGCTTCGTTCTCGAAGGCAACTACTTGGTTGGCAACGTCAGTGTCTATCCCACTGAGAGTTTTGAAGTTTCCACATTTGCTGGCGAAGGCTTCTTCCCTGAGAATCCAGCGATGATTTACATTCCCGAGACCAATCATTTCGACAACCTCAACATTTATGTTAGAATGAAAGCTGGCCTTGAAGGCGGCACCTATGACGAACAAATTGCCATTGCTTCACCTGATGCCGACACCTTGTTTATAAGCATCACGGGCACCGTCACTGGAGGCACCCCCACTCCTCCCGACCCACCTACCCCACCTACCCCAGGCGATGGCAACTATGTCCGCATTAACGACTTGAGCACCCTCACTGCAGGCAGCTATGTAATCTTCGCCGCACGTTTCGACGAAAATGCCACCGACTATTACGCCATGAGCAATACCTCGTCGGGCAAACCCACTGGCGTGCTGTTCACCTCAGCCACAGCTAACGAAAACGAAGTCCTGCCCGCCTCCATCGTCGATGAAGAAACCAGCTACTATTGGATTGTGGGAGTGACGGACAACGGCTACACCTTCACCAACGCCGCTGGCGAACTCATTGGTTACTCCACTAGCACCAACTTCGCCACAGACGTAAACACCGAGTGGACCATCGAGTTTGGCACAGCTGACGAAGAAGCCATGGTGCCCAACTACTCCGGCTTCCTCATCAGCAACGTGAACAACCCTGTTAGACATTTTGCTTTAAACAGCAACCACAACTTCGGCCCGTACCACACCAACAACTTCAACAACAGTGGTTACAACTTCTATCTCGACCTCTTCGTGAAGACTGAAGGCGGTGAGCCGCCCGTCCCACCTACTCCTACGGTGGCCACACCTACCTTCTCGCCTGCAGCAGGCACTTATACTGAAGCGCAGAATGTGAGCATCACATGCGCAACCGACGGTGCTACCATCTATTACAGCACAGTATCAGAAAACGGTCCTTGGACAGAATACACCGAAGCCATCGCCGTGGAGGAAAGCGTGACAATTTGGGCATATGCGGAGAAGGACGGCTACAATAACAGCGACGTCGCCAGTGCGACTTACACCATCCAAAGCGGCGGAGGTACCATGGTCACCATCTTCAACCAAGACTGGGAAGGCGAAATGAATGGCTGGACCTTCGTTACTGTTGAAGGCAATAAGCCATGGACTGTAAGTCAGTACCAAGGCAACCACTATGCTTACGCTAACGGTTACAACGGCGGCGTCAACGAGCAATGGTGCATTTCCCCTGCTTTCAACATCAACGATTACCAGAATGTAATCCTGACGTTTAGAAATGCGAAGAACTACACTGGTCCTGATTTGGAACTGAAATATTCAACCAACTACGATGGCGTTGACCCAACGACAGCCAGCTGGTGGACTTTCGACTTCAACATATCGCCAGGTTCATACACTTGGGTTGAGTCAGGCGACATCCCGATCAGTATTTATCCAGCATATAGCACAAACTGCTACATTGCATTCAAATACACCTCAACAGAAAACGAGGCTGCCGCTTGGGAGGTTGACGACATCATGCTTGTGGGAGCCACCAGCATTCCAAATCTCACTGTAACGCCAAACTCATTGTCAGGCTTCACACATGTGGTAGGTGAAGGCCCTTCAGAATCGCAATACTTCACTTTGTCGGGTGTCAACATCGGTCCGGCACCAGGCGGCGGCTCAACGGGTAGCATCATCATTCAGTCCAGTGAAAATGAATTCGAGGTATCTCTCGACAACGAGACATTCTCATGGCAGGTTGACATTGATGGTATTAACGGCACGCTGGAACCGACCCCAATTTATGTGAGAATGAATGGTACTGCGGTCGGACAATACACAGGAGCTATTGAGATCTATGCTTCTTCATCCGACGAAGCCACCGTTTCTTTAAGCGGCACAGTCACTCCTCAACCCGTGCCTGGCGATGATTATGTACGAATCACCGACATGAGCCAACTTGTTGACGGTAACCGCATCGTCTTTGCCGCCCGCTTCGATGAAAACGCCGCCGATTACTATGCCATGAGCAATTCCACCTCTAGCCATCCCACAGGCGTGTTGTTCACCTCTGTACTCAATGGCAGCGAAGAGATCCTTCCCTCCTCCATCCTTAACGAAGAGGACAATTTCTATTGGACCGTGAATGTCACCGCTGACGGCTACACCTTCACCAACGCTAACGGCGAACTGATTGGCTACTCCTCAAGCACCAACTTCTCCCCCAATGGCGACAACACGGTGTGGAGCATAGAAATCGGCACTTCAGAAGAGACTGCCATGGTTCCTAACTATACGGGCTTCGTTATTGGCAACGTGAACAATCCTAATAGGGCCTTTGCTTTGAATGGCAGCCACAACTTCGGTGCCTACCACATCCAGAACATGGCTAGTGAAACCTACAACTTCTTCCTCGACATATTCATGCAAGGCGAAGGCGGCTCATGCACCGTGGCGGCTCCGACCTTCAGTCCCGCAGGCGGCACTTATTATGAAGCCCAAAATGTGAACATCAATTGTAGTACCCCAGGTGCCAACATTTATTACAGCACAATTTCAGAGAACGGTCCTTGGATACCCTACTCAAGCCCCATCACTGTTGACGAGAACATGACCATTTGGGCTTACGCTGAGTTGGAAGGCTGCAACGACAGCCCCGTGGTGAGCGCAGAATATGTCATCCAATCTGGCCTTACCATCATCTTCAACCAAGACTGGGAAGAGGACTGGCACGGTTGGACCGAGGTCTGTGTGGAAGGCGACTCGCTCTGGCGTATCGCCTCATACCAAGGCAACCATTACGCCTATGCTAACGGCTACAACCATCCTGCCACAGAGGATTGGCTTATTTCGCCCGCTTTCGATTTGGACAGCTACGATGATGTAGTGCTGAGCTTTAGAACGGCTATGAACTACACTGGCCCAGCCCTTGGAGTGTTTTTCTCCAACGACTACGACGGCCAAGACCCGATCAGTGCCACATGGCAAGAACTCGAATGCGAACTCTCACAAGGCAGTTGGAACTGGGTTGAGTCGGGTGAAATCAGCCTCGATGAATTCAGTGGCTCGAACTGCTACATCGGATTCAGATACACTTGCACTGATGACGAAGCTGCTGGTTGGGAAGTCGACGACATCATGCTTACCGCAGGCGGAGGCGCAACGCCCATCCCGACTTTGACAGCCACACCTAATATTATTAATGGTCTCGACTACATCTTTGAAAACGGACCATCAGCCTCACAAAGCTACACCCTGACTGGTGCCAACCTCGAAGGCGAAGGCTACATCACTGTAATGGTGTCAGGTGAATTCGAAATCTTAAATGATGACGGAAACTATAGCAGTAGTCCGTTTGAGCTCCACTATTCCAATGGAGTAATCGACAATCAACCTGTGACTATCACCGTCCGTTTGAAAGGAGATCTTCCTATTGGTCCTTATCCAGGCAGCATCAACCATAATGGTGGCGGAGCTACTGCAACTGTTAGCCTGTCCGGTACCGTCCGCGGTGATTTTGAGCCTAACATCTCTGCTGCCATGCCGCTTTACATCCAAGGCAACAACGGATCGAACAACAACCGCGTGCCCGTGGCTATCCAAGTCACGCTGCTTAACCTCGAACCGAACACCACCTACCGTTACACCAACCAATTGGTTGACGACAACGACGGACCCGAAACGGCTGGTGCAGGCAATGTGATTTACGTCAATGACCAAGGTTTCTACCGTTCCACCAGTCCAAGCCTTGAGTCAGAAGGTGACTATGGTGAGTTTACGACAAGTGCCAATGGCAGCCAAATCGTATGGTTCATGAACGAGCCTACAGCTAATGCCCGTTTCACTCCTGGCAACCATGTCTATCTTCGTATCCGCCTCAACGACGGTCACGATGGTACAGAAGTGGCCAATACATTCACCACCGATGAATATGCCACTGTGCTTAACTTTGGCACTGAAAACGACGAATATAGCGGTTCCGCTTTCTATGTGAAGAGCGAAGAAGCTCCTATGAGCTTCGCCATGCTGTTGTCTGATGCAAACGACCTCCGTCCGCTTTATTCCACCAGCATCGAAACGACTGGTGTCGACTATGGTAACATCAACCAATATGCCGACTTCTACAAGGAAGAGGTTGCTGGCAATGACGGTTGGTTCGGTGGCATCCTTCCCAACGTGAATCCAAATGGCATCAACCGCATTTTGATTTGGGATCTCTACAGTTACTCACTTAACGAATACCTCACCGAAAACGGAGAGTGGTATCCAAACGCCAACACCGTCAACCCGACAAATGGCTTGGATGAGCCTATCTTCATCGACCTGACCTATGATGGCGTTGAAGAACAAGAAGTGGAAGCCAACATCAAGGTTTGGAGCACCGACCATGAGTTTGTCATCGAAAACGGCGACAACGCCCATTATAACATGACCGTGTACAACATCCTCGGACAGCCCATGATAATGAAGCAGATCAACGCTGGCAGCGCTGAGCGCATCAGCCACAGCCTCGCCACGGGCGTCTACATCATCAGTTTGCAAAACAACCAGAACGCAGTTTCTGTAAAAGTAATAGTAAAGTAATAATAGTTAGGTAAGTAATTCTTCCCTTCGGGGAAACGAAAAGTCCGGGAGCTGCTCTCGGACTTTTTTATTGTAGTATGTTGCCAAAAAGAAGAAGAAGGCATGTCATTCCCTTGGAATCTATGCCTTCTTCAACTTTTTAATGTAACTTGGTCCTCTTAATCAAGTAACTCGTCAGCACTTGGTTGTAGTCCTTATTAATATCGGCCTCCACATAGTCGATTTGGTACTGGTAGCAATGATGCAGCAAAGCCTCCTTGCGCTCAGTCATAATCTTTTTGTAGGTTTCCTGTACTTCAACGGGATTGAGTTTCAGTACATCGCCCGACTCCAAATCGACAAAACGGTACGGGCGATTCTCAAAGTCTAAGTTTTGTTCTAAGTTGCTGTCGAAAACATGGAACAAAATGACTTCGTGCTTATTATATTTCAAATGCTCCAAAGCCTCAAACATCGGCTTGTAGTCGTCGAGGCTATCAAGCATGTCGGTGAAAATCACCACAAGGCTACGGCGATGCGTCATCTCAGCGATCTGGTGTAGGCACTGCGGTGTTGAGGTGGTCTTGCGGTTGTTCTTGTCGTAAGTGTCAATCAGTTTCTCCAGTTCAGTATAGATTAACTTGTTGTGCACATTGGACGACTTGGCTGGCTCGTGGAAGGCAATCGTTTCGTCAAACAAGTCCAAGCCTACGGCATCGCGCTGGCGGCGCATCAGCTCCATCAGCGAGGCGGCGGCATAGATGGAGAAAAAGAGTTTGTTGGGGTGCTCGAAGTCAATCTTCTGCCTAACGGGGAAGCACATGCTCGAGCTTTGGTCGATGACCAGTTGGCAACGCAGGTTGGTCTCCTCCTCGTAGCGCTTCACGAAGAGCTTCTCGGTGCGGCCATAGAGTTTCCAGTCGATATGGCGGATGGGCTCGCCTGAGTTATAAAGGCGATGTTCGGCAAACTCAACAGAAAAACCATGGAAGGGACTCTTGTGTAAACCCGTTATGAATCCCTCCACGATTTGACGTGCCAAGAACTCCAAGCTGCCGAACTGCGTCAGCCGATTCCTATCGATTGAAAAGTCCAAGGTTATTGAACTGTTGATTGTTTAATTGTTTAATTGTTGACAATGACTTATGACAATGACTATGACCGCTTCAACTTAGAGTAAAAGCGGTCATAGTCATAGTCACTGGTCATAGTCAGAACAGCTTCTCCAGTTTCTCCACAAATACCTTCTTGGGAGCGGCGCCTACGTTCTTGTCGACGGGCTGACCACCCTTGAAATAAAGAACGGTAGGAATGTTCATAATGCCATATTTTCCAGCAGTGCCGGGGCATTCCTCAACGTCGCATTTCACGGCAATCATCTTGCCTGCATATTCTTCTGAAAGTTCATCGACGATGGGCTCTACCTTTTTGCAAGGGCCACACCAAGTAGCGCCAAAGTCCACCATCACAGGGAGTTCCGATTTCAGGACGACTTCTTCAAAACGGTCGTCAGTCATTTGAATTACTGCCATAGTTTTTAATTCGTTTAGTTTTTAAATCTGATTCTACTCATTTTCGGATTGCAAAGATACAAATTTTCTTTTTTATCGCAAGTCAAATTCCACAAAAGGCATCTTTTCCAATAGAGGTAACACCTCCTGAGCATTAATACTGCCTTTTGCTGGTGTCAGATTGCAGGACTTTTTGCCTAGCGGGTCGAAAAGGTGCACTTTATAATGCTGTTTACCAGGATTATCCTTCAGGACTTTGATAAAATCTTCCATACTCTCCTTATTCATTTCAGCCACATTCAACTTAATGTAAACTGTCTTAGAGGTGGATTCCAAAAGCGAGTCAAGCAAACGTGCCTCCGTAAACCTTACTTCAAGAGTCTGTAGCATCACATTCGGATCTTGTCCCGCCCTTGGAAAAGGTCGATCCATAATACCAGAAAGCATCACGAAGGAATTGACCGTCAACAAATTCCTGCAATTCAAATAGTTCTCCTTGAACAAGGCAAACTGCAATGCACCGCTTTGGTCTTCAATGGTGAAACGACCATATGGATTGCCATTTTTCGCCGTAAACTCCTCTGCCCTAGTAATCTGTCCGCCAAGGCGCACCGGACGCTTCAGGTTCTTTTCCACATCATTCAATGCATTCTTCAAACCTTCCACATCACAGTTACAAAAATACTTAATCGGGAGATGATAGACCTGCATGGGATGCGAAGAGATATAGAAGCCCAAAGCCTCTTTCTCCATCTCCAATTCCTTCATCTTCGACCAAGGTTCACACTCAGGTAACGGGATATTGAAGGTCTCCTCCGTCCCCTCATCGCTACCGAAGCCAAAGAGGTCCATCTGCGCTGAGTTCTTACGCTCGTTGAACGAGGCCACCATGCGCATGGCGCGTTCAGAGAAAGGTACCGAATCGTTGGGAGCAATGTTGAACAACATGGCTCGGTGGAAGCCCTTGAAACTGTCGAAACAACCTGCCATGCCCATGCTCTCCAAAGCTCTGACGTTGAGACCTTTGTCTGCCACACGCATCACAAAGTCGCCAAAGTCCTTGAACTTGCCGTTGGCTTCACGCTCAGCCACGATTCCGGCCACAGCCGCCTCCCCCACATTCTTGATGCCGCCCATGCCGTATCGGATCTCACCTTTTTCGTTGACCGAAAACTCATACTCCGACTCATTCACATCGGGACCCAGCACCTCAATCTTCATACGCTTGCATTCTTCCGTCATGAAGTTGACCTGCTTGATGTC
>Ga0247610_10005977_pt1 | contig 12729 bp, 14 predicted proteins | sample 174DNAGHGhighgp2_FD_193483 | JGI IMG/M metagenome (GOLD analysis project Ga0247610, IMG submission 193483) | Sheep rumen microbial communities from Palmerston North, Manawatu-Wanganui, New Zealand - 1742 DNA GHGhigh gp2 | ecosystem: Host-associated > Mammals > Digestive system > Stomach > Rumen...
GTGCGTCTGATGACATATCAGGTTCGCAGGGACATCGAGCGGGAGAACCCTAAGCTGACGGACAAGGAACTGGAACTCGTCAAGAAAGGCGAGGCCGTCAAGAAGGAAGTCAAGGAGGATGGTGTCCGCAAGCAGAAGTTCGTCCAGCTTGACCAGGAGACGAAGTCCCTCATCATGAAGGATGCCGCAGCCGTCAAGATCAGTGAGAAACTCCGCGAGATGGAGAAGGTCAAGGACATCGGCCTTGGTGCCAACCAGAAACAGGCTGCCATCGAGGGCAAGCCGATAGAACTGTCCGTCGGTGACCAGAAGGTGACGGTGGGCGTTGACCTCCGTGAGCCGCAGGGCTTCAAGGTGGTCAGCGGTCACATGCAGGAATGGGAACGCCAGATGAAGATCCGCTATGACAACGAGCATGAGGGCTTCATGGGCTATGTCCAGACAGATGAGAACCGCTGGGAGTACCAGAAGGTGGTCGATAAGCTGTCATCGAAGGAAGAGATCTCCGTCAATAAGACGAAGGAAGAGAAGAAGAGCTCCGGCCTGAAGCTTTAAAACACCAGGCAAGCCCATTTCAATATAATCTGGAAAATTATATCTATCGAATCAAGTGCCGAAAATGGGTGTCTTTAATTTGAACCGTGCCGCAGCATTCGTAGGCTGACAAGTTCACGGAACCTTTAATTTGTTTCCCCCTTTTGCCTTTCTGGCGATTGGTCATGACGCATACGGAATAGCGTCGTGGCAATTGTCGGTACGTCACATTATTAATTCAATAATTATGGCTAGCAAGAAAAAACAGGAAGAGGTGAAGCAGGAATCAGCCCCTCAGAAGCAGCAGAAAGAGGCTTCTGACAAAAAGACTGCTACAAAGAAAAAGAGTGAAGAGTCCCCCAAGGACGAAAAGAGTGAAACCAAGAAGGCCGTGAAGTCTTCTGACAAGAAGGAACAGCAGGCCGAGAAGACTCCCCGTGAGCCGCAGCTGGTGACTGTCAACGGTGAGAAGGTGACGCATGCCCATGCCTTCCAGTCGAACAAGAGCGAGGACACCTGGTACTTCACGGCCAAGCTCGATGGCAAGCAGCTGCGTCCCATGAAGATGCATGCCGATGATGTCGCTGCCTACCAGAAGAAGGAATCCTCCATCGAGCAGCTGATGAAGACCTACTATCCGTCGAAGATGGAGCCGAAGGTCAGCAAGGAGCAGTACCTGGCAGACAACAAACTGTCGGACGGTCGTGTCATCGACAAGATGAACGTCTACAAGGAGAAGGACGAGTCGAAGCAGGATACCGGAAAGTATAAACTGTATGCCGTCGTGGGTGACCAGAAGATGTCTACGACGCTGTCATTCAAGGATCTGAACTCGTTCTTTGACCGTGTGACAACTCCTGCCCAGCTGGTTGAGAAGAACTTCGGCGAGAAGCTGCATCTGGCTTCCGGCTATGAGAAATACCAGCTCCCCGAGGGTGCCAAGCCTGAGAATATCCGCATTGCCAAGGACAAGCAGACAGACAAGTGGATGATCTCCGCTGACCTGGGTGCCAACGGTAAGACTGAGAAAAAGCCGCTCAGCTATGATGACGGCTATTCGTTCTTCACGGCCAAGACTGCCTCCCGTGAGCAGCTGGGGGCTAAATACCTTTCCAGTGACATCAAGTCGCTGATGGCCCCGAAACAGGAGAAGTCTATGAGTATGAAGGTATAATTCCACGCTGGCTGCCGGATAGCCTCTGGCAGCCAGCTTCATAGTGTTCAACATAATCAAAGAAAATAAGAAAATGGCAAAGAGAACTTATGAAGAGCTGGTACAGCTCAAACAGGATGGCAAGATCGGTTGGAAACAGTTTGTACTGGAGGGTGACGATGCCCAGGGGTACATCCAATGGTGTGAGGAACATGGGGTGGAGCAGACTGATGACAATGCAGAGCTGTATGTCGAGATGACCGACGAACGGATGTTCGAGAATCAGGAAGAGTTGTAGTCATGTATAAGAAGAAAAATACAGGATCTGGCGGTGGCGGGCTGTCGATGGCTGACAAGGCCGTTGAGAAGTTCACTGAGATGATGATCGATCGCATGGAACGGATGAAAGCTGGGGACTGGAAGAAAGGCTGGATTGACGGGGAGGCTGTCTATGGGATGCCACAGAACATCAACGGTCGTAATTATTCTGGCTCGAACTCCTTCTTCCTGCAGATGGACTCTGCCATGCACGGCTACAAGACTCCCGTGTATATGACGTTCCTTCAGATTCAGAAGGAGAACGCCCGTATCAACAAGGGTGCCGAGGCGATGCCCGTCATTTACTGGGATGTGTCCATCAAGGATGCCAACGGCAAGCGTGTTGACCGTGATGACTACCGAAACATGTCCAGGGAGGAGCAGGACAGGTGTACCGTCCTTCCCTTCATGAAGGCCTACCATGTCTTCAATATGGATCAGACGAATCTCGCAGAGGTCAACAAGGAGAAGTACGACAAGATGGTTGAGCAGTTCAAGGCTCCTGAGATGCGTGATGCAAAGGGTATGTATGAGAACAAGGCGTTTGACCGTCTCTTTGAGAAACAGGAATGGGTATGTCCCATCCAGTATGACAAGGTTTCTGCCAATGCGTACTACAGCCCTTCACGTGACATCATTGTCGTGCCGAAAAAGGAACAGTTCAACATTGGCAAGGACAAGGACGAGATTTACAAGGACGGTATGGAATACTATTCGTCTGCCCTGCATGAGATGGCGCACTCGACGGGTACGGAGAACCGCCTGAACCGTGTCAAGGGAGACAGGTTCGGCGATCCGAAGTATGCCAAGGAGGAGCTGGTGGCTGAACTGACGGCTGCCAACACGGGCTATGCCCTTGGCTTCGACAAGCGTATTCTCGACAATAACGCCGCCTACCTGGACGGCTGGATTTCCGTACTGAAGGAGAACCCGAAGTTCATTGTGTCAGTCATGGCTGACGTAAACAAAGCCTCGAATATGGTTTTGGAAGCCGTTGATAAACAGCGTATTGCGCTTGGTGAGAAACCGATACTACAGAAAGGTGATTCCAAGCAGGATGCCCTCGATGACATTGCCTTTGACAATGGCGCTATCATCAAGATGAAAAGCGGTGAGTATGCTGTCAGGGCATCGTATCAGGGAACAGAACTGGGCATGAAACCCATCGATAAAGAGACTGGTGCCAGGTACTTCACGCTGCCGGACGGCAAGGAGAAGCAGAGCCTTCTGGCTCAGACTCTCTCCAGCCGTTATATGCAGGATGTCCGCAATCTCGGACAGCGGCACTCACATAGTCTGAGGGTTGCTTCAATATGATATTGATATGGTGGATTTCAAAGGATTGAAGGAGAAGGTTGGCGTTGATGATATTGCCTATTCGCTGGGTTACCGCATCAACCGCAAGGCCGGTGTTGGAAAGTATATCGAGATGGCGCTTCTGGATGGCAGAGGACGTCAGACCGACTCGATAGTTATCAGGCATCCGAAGGACAAGGCCAGTCAGTCATACTTCCGTCATAACGGTCGCGGTGGCGGTGATGTTGTGGCCTTTATCATGGAGAACCTTGGTTCTTTCAGTGATTCGGGCATCAATGAATGGGACAAGCTGGGGCATATCATGACGAGGTTTGCCAACGAGCCGGTGGAAGAGACGGCTGACGGCAAGTATCTGGAGAAGATGGGGTATAAGCAGGAACCGTTCGATCCGTCTCGATATGACGTGCAGCCGATCACTGAGCACTTGAAGAACTGCATGAACTATATGCTTCCAAGGGGCTTTTCCGAAGAAACCATCAGGACGTTCGCTCCGTTCATCGTACGGATTATGGATAAGCAATCGGAGAACTTCAAGGACTATAATCTGGGATTCCCGTACAGAATACCTGGTCAGGATGAGGTCGTTGGCTATGAGATTCGTGGGTATAACAAGTTCAAGAGCAAGGCTACCGGCAGCAATTCTACAACGGCTGCATGGATCGTCGATTTGTCTCTCCATAGGAATGAACTGGCTGCCCAAAACGTCTATTTCGCCGAGAGTGCGTATGATATTATGGCGTTCTGGCAGGCCAACCGGCTGAAGCTGGACAAGGAGTCTTCGGTGTTCGTGTCGATAGGCGGTACGTTCTCTGACCTTCAGATAAAATCAATTATGAAATATTATGAGCGTGCCAAGGCTGTTGACTGCTTCGACAATGACCTGCCAGGCCGTATCTACAGCCTGAGAATGGCCAGCATCTTCGCTGACAGACATATGAACATTGTCAAGACTGATGACTTTGTCATGGTGAGTAGGGACGGCAAGGAGGTAAGGATGTCACATGATGACACCTCACTTTCTGAACTCTCAAAGTATTTCTGGATTCCCAAGCGTGTTTGTCAGTGGAAGCCGCCGGAAGCTTTCAAGGACTGGAATGACGTGATTATGAACAAACCGTATATCCAGAAGCCTGACGTGAACAAGTTCCAGCGGAACAAAGCTCTGGAAGAACGGAGGAGTAAAGGAATAAAGATATAGGGCTATGATGTTGTTTACAGACTACAGGCAGTTCGTTGCCGAAGACTGGGAACTGGTGTCCGTTACGGCTTTCATGCTGGGTGCCACGCCTGTGATATGGTTCAGGTGTGAACCCCTGATCAGCTATACTGCCGTTTTCCTGTTGTTTTTCATCATATCGGTCTGTGTCATCCGGCTTGTCATGCTCCTGGCACAGAAATGGATAATCGGTGAAGAGACGATTTGCAGGATGAGAGGTGTTATTTCCCAAGAGACGGACTTTATCGAGCTTTACAGGATTGTGGACTACAAGGAAAGCCAGAGTTTCCTGCAGAGGCTGATGGGCATTAAGACCGTTACGGTGTATTCGACTGACCGTTCAGACTCGGTCATTGAAATAAAGGGTGTCCCGGCGAAGGAAGACGTCGTCGGGTATATCAGGGAGCATGTAGAGAAATGTAAAATAGACAAGAAGATTTATGAGATTACGAACAATTAGCATTGCATTGCTGCTGGCCGTCACTGGAAGGATGTGCGCACAGCAGATTGACCCGGCCCTCACGGCTGCCGTCGTCGCTCAGACCGCGATTCTGAACGACGTCTATAATACGAGGGACAACACTCAGAAGAAAATCATTGCTGCCGAGGCTGCCGTCACGGTGGCCATGGAGCGTATGCATCAGGTGGAGAATCAGATTCTGGACTATCTCTCCAACGCACAGGGTGCTATGCAGAACATCTATCAGATTAAGAGGGCTGCAGAACTTGTTTCGGTGGAGATTCCACAGAACATGACGCTGTTGAAGAACTCGCTGCCTGGCCATCTGAAGGGTACGGCCATCGCGCTTATCGTATCGGACGAGGTGACGGATGCCGCCACACAGATGGCGAGCCTCTACCCGTTCATGCAGCAGCTGGTGACCAGCGGCTCATACAATGTGACAGGCTCCGACGGTAATACGGAGAAGCACAAGGTGAACCTGCTGAACTCCGCTGAACGTTACTATGTTGCCAACGAGGTGGTGACGAAACTGGAGAATATCAACACCGACCTGTGGCTGCTGGCATGGCAGATACGTACGATGTCATGGCATGACCTGTGGTTCGGCCTTGACCCGGAAGGGTGGGCTACCGTGATGTCCGGCAAGGCTGTTGCCGAAACTCTGATCTATCAGTGGGAGAATCTATAGTGTAATCAAAATATATATGGAACCAAGTACAGAATCAAGGATTGTGGGCAGATGCCCGGTATGTGGGGAGGGTAATATCATCAGGACTGAACACGGCTACTGCTGTGATGCCAGGAAACAGGCTGGCAGTAAGAAGTGCGGGTTCATCATTCATAATAAGCATCATGGCATTGAGTTCGATGACGATCTGGTCAGGAAGCTGATAACGGACGGCTCTACGGAGGAGATGACCATGTGGAACGTCAACGGTCAGCCTTTTCAGGCCCGTTTCATCATCGTGAACGGTAAGGTGGACGTGGAAATCAAGTCACACTATCTTCAGGGCAGGTGTCCCATATGTGGAGGACGTGTCCTGAAAACGGGAAAGGGATATGCCTGTGAGAACAGCATTCCGCAGGATCCTCTGTGTAAGTTCCATGTGCCAGGCATACTGGGAAACCGTAAGATTACGGATTCGGAGATGGAGGACTTCCTGGCTGGCAACGCACAGGTGCTTGACGGCTTCTCCAATGGTGACGGGAAGATTTTCTCGTCTGTACTGACTCTAGCGGATGACGGGAAGGTGGTACTGGACTCGAAGATTGCCGTCTGTCCCGTCTGCGGGGGTGACATCCGTGTCAGTCCGACGGCCTTCAACTGCTCCAACTATAGTAACCCGGAAGTGAACTGTAAGTTCATGGCATGGCGTAACATCGCCGGACACATGATTACCAGGCAGGAGATGGTGGAGATATGCGAGGAGGGTCAGACCCGTGAACCTCTGGTGATGTATAAGAACAACGGGGCAGTCTTCTACAAACGGCTGGCCCTGAGTGAGGATAAGAAGAAAATCATTAAAGTATAAGGTTATGAACAAGACAGAATTGATACAACAGGCAGCAGTGAAGTTGGGACTCCCGCTGCAGGAGGTAAGATACAGCCTCGATACATTTCTTGGTGTGATAGGTGCAGAGTTGAAGAAAGGCGGTGAGGTGACTATCACTGATTTTGGGAGATTCTACACTAGGAAGATGCCCCAACGTATAGTCAAGCTTCCCAATGGACGGTCTTCGGTCGTTCTGGAGCGTGAGACGGTGAAGTTCAAGGCTTTTCAGAATATCAGGCTGTATAATGTCAAATACTAGTGTTATGAGATATGTGTGTATGGCAGTGCTGGCTGTCCTGCTGATGGCTTCCTGTGACAGGAAAGGCAGGGTTGTCAGCCTTGCGGAGTCAGACGTGATGGAACATACCCAGTGTCAGGGGAACCCCGAGATTCTAGGTATATCGGAGCCGGACTCTGCCTTTGGGACAGGTTACCTTTCCCAGAAAGAGAAGGAGAGTATGATGGCCGTCATGCAGAAGGTGACTCAGACCATCATGAGGCGGACGAACAACATGACGGAGTTCAACCCTGATGACAAGTATGTGATTGACCTGGCAGAACGGCAGATGAAGGCCATGTCTGATATACGCTCGATCATCTATGAGTCGGACAAGAAGGAAGAGTGGTCAGGCTGGAAAGTCCGTGTGGACTATCAGGCCGTCAGTCACAGTGGCATGGAATACAAGGCAGAGCGATGGCTTTTCATTGACAAGGATGGCGAGTCTGTCACCAACTCGTTCGAAATACCGTTGCCATAAGGATAATAATAGAGGACTGTGTGATGTCTCTTTTCAAAACGACTCGTTTGTTTCAGCAACACGGGATAGCTGACTGCGGCCCTTGTTGCCTGTGTTCGCTCGCCGGCCATTACGGCAAGCGGGTGGGCATTGGCTATGTCCGCAGGATATCCGCTACAGGACGCGAGGGGACAACTGTTCTGGGCATGTCGGAAGGTGCCAGGAAGCTTGGCATCAGACTGGATGCTGTCAGAACTGACTTGTCGGAATGGGACAGCATGCAATGGCAGGAGCTTCCTGTTCCCGCCATCGTCCATCTCTCTAAGAAGAACGGACTGCAGCACTTTGTCGTCGCATACGGGACAACAGACGATGCCATCAGCTATATGGATCCTGCTGACGGTCGGATGCATGAGTGCAGCTTCGAGTCCTTTGCCAGCGAATGCAGCGGTGTGTTCCTGCTGGCAGGCAAGGCTCCTGATTTCTCCACAGTCCCTGCAGGGACGGGTAACACCCGTTTCCTTCTGTCATTGATAGCAGAACACAGGCGATATGTCCTTGTCAGCTTCGTCTGCTCTATACTGATAATGGCTCTGTCTTTCTCCCAGGCTCTGTTGTCCGGGTGGGTGACAGACCGTTTGGCTGGCCACGGAAACATAGAGATCAAGTACATATCCCTTGTCTTTCTCGGCATCGTCATGGTTCTGTTCGGCTTCAATGCTTTTTCCATCGGCTATCATGCCATGGTCAGCAAACAGATAGACAACTCTCTCGTGGGAAGGCTGTGCAGCCATCTTTTCAGGCTGCCAGCCTCCTTCTTTGACTCTATCAGTGTCGGTGAGATCGTTTCAAGGTTTCTGGATGTGTCGCGCATCAAAGGCTATGTGACGGAAGGATTGTCAGGCATGGCTCTCGGTGTCTTTACCGTCATTGGTACGGTCATAGTCCTTTTCTCCATGTCTTTGCCGTTGGGCATGTGCGCCATCGGCCTTATCCCTGCCTATACACTGGTATGCTGGCACGTCAACCGCTACCTGAAGCGGAACCGCACTCAGATGATGGAGGCTCAGGCCCTGATGACCTCTGGTATTACGGAGCATGTCACCATGGCGATGAAGACCAGACAGCTGTGCTGGCAGGATGGGGTGTCCGAGAAGTTGCAAAAGGCTTATGAACGGTTCACCTCCGTCAGCTATGGCGGTATGGTGAGAATGCGGTATGCCAGGCTTCTCATCCAGACCGTATGCAGTATCGCAACGATCTTTATCATTGTGGTCAGTTCCTTCTATATCAGTTTAGGTGTCATGACCCTTGGTAAGATGGTCGTGGCCATGACGGTTTTCACATTGTATGTTAGCAGCATCGTCAGCGTAATCGGTTTTGTCATCTCATGGCCGGAAATCAGGAGTGCGGCAGACAGGCTCTCGGATATTATGTCTGTGGAGCAGGAACGGCAGGGTGGAGTAGAGCTGGTCTCTGGGAAGTCCTTTCCCGTTGAGTTCCGTGATGTGTGCTTCGCCTATGGCTATGGAATGAAGGTGCTTGACGGGTTCAGCTTCAAGGCCTGTCCTGGCAAGATTACCTTAATCAAGGGAAGGAATGGCATCGGCAAGAGCACGACGGCCAGACTGATCCTGAACATGTATGATGCCGATTCAGGGGAGATTCTCATTGGTGGCATATCTGTCAGTGATATCAGCACCATATCCCTCAGAAAGACCGTCGGCTACTGTGAGCAGCCCGCCGCCTTATATAACGCTTCCATCCGCGAGAATATCCTCTGCGGCCAGCAGTGGACGGATGAGGAGGTAGAAAGGGTTCTCAAGAGAACGGGATTCGATTTGTCCCGCTTCAGCCTTGACATGATGGTGGGTGAGGGTGGCAAGAGCCTGAGCGGTGGTGAGAGCCAGCGTATCAGCATCGCCCGTATGCTCATACGCAAGCCGCAAGTCCTTGTGCTTGACGAACCGACGGCCTTTGCAGATGCGGAAGGGACGGCTTGCATCATGGACATTCTCATGGAGGAAAGGGATTCTGGACGTACCGTCATTGTCATATCGCATGATGACCGCCTCGATACGATGGCAGACCATATCTTCAATCTTATATAATCAACAAAATGCTTTTAAACAATTAAGATGATGAACAACGTTTTTATTGCTCTTGGCCAGAATGAGCAGCGCCAGATTACTGGCGGAAGCTGGCTCCCTCGTTTCATAAAGGAACTGATCAAGAAACTGCTTGGTCCGACTGACGGCCCGAACCCTGATCCCTTTGAGGGATTCTGAACGTACAGGACTCGTGTCCTGGTTCTCTTGGCTCCGTCATCATGGACGGAGATACTCTCATTATTTATTCAAAACAATTATTTTAAGTTTTCAATCATGAACAAGAAATTCATTGCTCTTACGCAGAGCGAGCAGCGCCAGATCGTTGGCGGTAGTTGGTTTAGCAGTATCGTAGCATGGTGCAAGAAGCACGTCTTCGGATGGAGTGACACCATCAAGACGCTTCCTGGTGAGCCTTCTTGCGGTGGCGTAGGAGTGTCGTTTTCTATCTAAACCATAGGAAATCGTAAAAAGAGGAGGTCTTGTCACAATTGGCAGGACCTCCTTCTTCATATATGCCGGAAACAGACGGCTAATAAATCAGGATTCTGTTCTTCCTGTAGTCAAGGACGTAGGTGTGGCCGCCAAAAAGGATGTTGCCGACGCAGTTGTAGTTAAGCATCGGGACATACTTTACGGTTTCCGTTATCTCCCATTTGGTATAGGGCACCTTGACCTTAGCATTCGGAAGCCTGTACTGGTGGCGGGCGTTATAGTGGAAATAGCCGCCGTCGCTGCCCTCAAATACTTCGGCAATCCACGGCTGGCCGGCAATCTTCTTGGTGATGGCGATGCCGTTGGCTCCTGTATGGAACAGACAGTCGAACGACTTGCCCTGTACCTTCAGCGGGATATACATGAGGTAGGACTGTCCGGCCTTCTTGTTGCCTCGCAGACAGTTGATGGTGGCTATCTGACCCTTGGCGAGCTGCTCTATTCGCGTCATGAGCGAGTCTTTCATGTCGATCAGCCAGGTCTGGCCGTCAAGGATGGATGCGCCGATGGCCACGTCATAGGGCTTCTTGTCTATGAGGGGCGCGACGATGGCCGTGACTCCTCTGTAAGCCCTGCCGTCAAAGCGCAGGCTGTCGAGCGTGGTCTTGGTGACATCGATGACCTTTCCGAATTCGCCGCCGACATAGTCTTTCTTGCCTTTGCCATTGCCTTTGAGGGTGGAATGGTAGAATGCAGAGTCGATGACGCAGTTTTCGACTGCCGTACTGATCATGGCCTTGGCGGGGTGCGCCTTGCCGTCGGCACCGTATAGCACGATATCGGTGAACATCAGTCCGTCATGGGTGATGGTCAGTTTCTGCTGTGCCGTGACCGCAAGACTGCCCAGGCAAAGTGCGATGGATATGATTGCTTTTCTCTTGTTCATTGTCGTTTGTTTATTAGTGGCCGTTCAGCATGCGGCTAAGCTCCATGAAGCCCTGTCTGACAAACGGGCCGATGGGGATATGGAGCTTGGTGCCGTCGTTGAAGCGGTAGTAGGGTGTGACGATAGGGTCTATATATCTCTGGTGGGTAATGGCGTTATATTCGTATGACGAGCCGATTTCTGCCCCCCAGTGCTCGCTGAAGCGGATATCGGCATAGCCGCCGATGGCATAGCCGCCAGCCATGCCTGGGTAGTAGCTGCCGAAGGTGTGGAGGGTGATGTTGTCGCTGAGCCGCCATGAGGCAAGGCCTCCTACGCCGTACATGGTATGGACACCTCCCACGGAAGGAGTCCACTGCTTGTAGGCCAGTGCCGATGCCGTCAGACTTATATTCCCGATGTCCTGAGTCAGCGACAATGTGCCCATAGACGCAGACATCAGTCCTGGGATGGCAGCGTTGCTCCCGCTGACGTTCAGGCTGCCGCCTTCCCACAGTCTGAAACTCGGCCTGTCAAGCTTGGGGGCTTCTGCCTTAAAATCCAGTTTCTTCTGGAGCAGGTCGGGTTTCTGGCTGTTGGAAAAGTCGGTATGCCTGAAATCGCTGAGGGCAGGGGAGTGATAGTGTATCGGGGATTCGGTGATGCTGACGACAGGCGGGATGAGCGTATCGTGTTCCAATACGATGCGCCCGTCCTCTTCTGTCTGTGCCATGCCTGTCATGGTACATGAACACATGGCCAGCAACAGTCCGATCCTTATCATCCTGTTTGTCATCATCACTTTTTATGAAGCAAAATTAGTCATTTTATATCTAATACTGTTCCCTGTGAGTTTTTTAACTCTGGAATTAACTATTTCTTTCTGTTTTTAACCTCTTGACACCCCTGAAAGCCGTATTCCCGTTATGCCGTCCTTCTATAGAAGCATGGGATAAGGTAATACCGCTTTCACCTTCCGTCGGGGACTCCTGAAGGGAGGGAGAGCGGTAGTGACATTGCCGACAGGCTTCGTTCTCGTCGCCATGCTGCCATTTCGCTCAGACGGCATCATACCACATGCCGCCACTGCTTCACTCGCAGGATGGCCTGACCCGCCCGAGGCCTGTCTGCAGAGTCACCCATTACTGTCATATCTGTTGGCGGGTGTTGGTTGTCTGGCTGCGTTTCTGGGCTATCTCCAGGACGCGTACCCTGTCTATCACATATCTTCCGCCAAACTTGAATATGGCTCCATTGAAATCCCCTGTCCGTTTCAGCTTATAGGCTGTCCTGACGCTACAGTGCAACGTATCTGCCATCCCGTCCATCCCATAGGTGAAACGAGCGGGGTCTTTCAGGATCATCTCAGTAATCTCACCTTCCATGCCTGAGTATTGCAGGGGTATCTCTCTTCCTCTGGCATCTATCTCCTCAGTGATCATCTTCCTGAAATAGGGGAGCAGTTCACCGAGTGTCAGCTCCTGGAGCGGACGGCTCTCAATGTCAACTTTCATGTCTTCCATCACATTCATCTGTCTTGAACCTGCACACAAGGTTCTTATTATACATCGGTTTGTCAGACTATGGCGTGCCTCGAATATGAATTCTTCCAGTCTGCTGCACGGCGAATGCAATGTAAAGCACAAATTAAAGAGATCGTCATAGCCGTGCAAAGGTACGGCGTTTTCCTGTTCCATTCTGCATCTTTGCATGAAAATGTCTGCATTTGCCTGCATTTTCAAGGTTATGACTGCTCCTTGTCCTGTTATGGGCTGCAAATGTCCGCATTGTGAAGAGGATGGCTTTGATGACGGGCTTCGGGTGGTGTCCTTGACACGACGGTCTCAGCGGGCAGCTTTCATATAGGCATCCTGCCGACAGGGTATTGGCCAACATTTTACGTCGCAAAGTTAAGGCGAACGGTCAATGCGACAAGTACCGGCACGCCCTATTTCGGGATATTCCACTGG
>Ga0247610_10005979_pt1 | contig 12728 bp, 7 predicted proteins | sample 174DNAGHGhighgp2_FD_193483 | JGI IMG/M metagenome (GOLD analysis project Ga0247610, IMG submission 193483) | Sheep rumen microbial communities from Palmerston North, Manawatu-Wanganui, New Zealand - 1742 DNA GHGhigh gp2 | ecosystem: Host-associated > Mammals > Digestive system > Stomach > Rumen ...
TCAGCATAGTTTTATCCCGATTAAATAAAACCCCATCTACACTTACATATGTGGTATTATTTGGATCTACCTGAATAACAGTGAGCCCTCTACAAGCAAAGAAAGCATTTTCTCCAATAGCTGTTACACTATCTGGAATTGTGATTTCTGTTAGGTTATAACAACCACAAAAAGCATATGATCCGATACTGGTTACACTATCTGGAATCGCAATTTCTGTCAGACTTTCACAATGATCAAATGCACGATCGCCAATAGTGGTCACCGTATTCGGAATTGTTATTGATCTCAATATGCTGCAACCCTCGAAAGCACGAACACCTATGGATTTTACCCCTTCTCTGATTATAATCTTTTTGGCATCAAAAACACACCGCGAAAGAAGTTTGTCATTAGATAATACATGCTCATCAAAGATAGTGAGCGTTCTTGTTTCTTCATTAAACATCCATCCGTTTTCATTAGCCATAATTATGCACCTCCTAATATTATTAATAATATAATAAACCATGACTATCTATTATATGTATAAATAATATATTTTTTATATAATATTTAATTTACTAAATTAGCTTAATAAAACATTAATTCTATCCTAAAAACGATATTTATGTAAAAACAACGAAGTAAAATTTACTAACGTGGAAAGGAGCTTGATTATATAATGAGTAAATTAGTAATGATTAATCCAGTATCTGGAAATAAAAATGCTGCTCTATTATCAAGTTCTGGTGAAGTATTGAATTTAGTACCAAAAGGTACTATTTTAAAATTAGTAGGATCTACTCCTACTAATTATATTGTAGAATATGATAATAATGAACCAAATAGAACTGTTGGTACTGGATATGGTAATACTGGAACTATTATAGCATATCCAAATACACCTTTATATGAAAATATAACTAAATTTAAAATAAAAGATTATATATCAAATGGTACAACTGTTGAATTAATTCCAGAAACTGTTAATATATATGATGATGAAATAGGGGAAAATAAAACATATCTAAATTATCATAAAGAAGATCCATATATAAAAGTAAAGGGTAAAACTAATAATGGAATACAAACTGGATATGTAAAAGCAAAGCATTTAACATTAGATCAACAATATGGATATATGAATCCATATTATTTTGGTACAGATAAAGATATGGATTATTATTATGATGGATACGATAATTTAGTATTGTTTTATACTGATTATCCATATGATATTAAAGTTGGAGAACGTATAGAAGATACAGAAGAATCTCCAATATATAGTATAGATGAAGAAGGAAATATTACACCACTTTATGATGAAGGTCATTATTGGCCAACATTAGAAGAACGTGCAACATTAGAAGGAATGTCATTACACGATTATTTATCTACACATTTTAATTTACAAATGTTTGCTGGAACTGTAATAAATGTTAATAATTTATATACTGATCCGGGTGGATATATTACTTGTTATAGTGATGTAAACTGTGATACTGTTTTAGGAATAATACCACCAAATTCAAAACTAGAAGTTAAGAATGGCAAAATCAATCAAAATGGAAATGGGACAAAATGTGTAGGTCCATATATATCACCAGAAGGAGCTGAATTCTCAAAAGATACTTATTATATAAAAAATACTAGCAATATTTTTATTGATGAGAATAGAACCACAACTATAGGTACAACATTAAGTAATATAGCAAATGGTTCAATGATTCAAAAAGGAGTAAAATATACAGTAAAAAATGCTACAGAACTTCAAATATATACATATAATAGGACTACTAAAAATTATGAACCGACTAATACATATATACCAATAAATAATTGGTATATAGCAGGAAATGAAATGAAAGATGGCGTATATAGTGTAGAATACAATACCAACGGAAAAAATTTTTTAAATAAAAACGCATATGTAAAATTTAATAATGGGTCATCCCAATCAAAAAATAAACCAATAACAACTTCCAGTGAAGCATATATAACTGGATCAAGTGTAAATGTAAGATCAGATAGATCCACAAATAGTAGTGTAGTTGGAGTTCTTACAAAGAATACACGAGTAGCACAATATGATGTACAAAATGGATGGGCAAAAATAGTATATGAGGATAGACATACTGGGGATCGTGTTGAAGGATATGTATATCAACAATATTTATCTTCTTCAAAATCTCAAACTCAAGCAGAGGTTTCTAAAGATGATGCTGAAATAATTGGTGGATCTGATAATTATGCTACTAATAATGATATTTATGAAGATGATGTAGAAGTTTATACTGATGATGAAGATGAGTGGAAACAAGCATTTGCATCATTAGATTTTGACATAGATAGTAGTTTTTATAATGGTAATTATAATGAAGAATATTATAGAAAATTAGCAGAAAAATATTCATATGCTTTAGGTGCTCCTCCTAGATATAATATGGATATAGATATTCAGTATCAAGATGCTATTAATCCTGGTGCTGGTAGAGTAATGAATAAAACAATTTTAAGATCACCTTCTATATTATCAATATGCCCAGGTAAAGTAACAATGTTTCCTAATATAATTGGAACTCAAAGAGATAGTTTATTATCTGTATTACTTAATGAAGCAGCTGGTAACGATAGTTTAATAAGTAAATTAGAATCTGATTCCGGTGGTAAATTTAGTGGAAAAATGTATACATTTAAAGCTGATACAGAATCATATTCTGGATATTTAAATAGTTTATGTAGAGCATGTTCTTTATTAATGGGTATTGGTGATAAAGTAATGCCTCATACTAGTACTAAATTAAAAGATTTTGATTATTCTTATTGGACTATTAGAAAGAGATATGCATCTAATTATAATAATAGTATAGGTAATGAAGCAGATAGTGATACTTCTCTTTGGAAACGTTTTATGGGTGGTTTATTAAAAGAAGCTAAAACATTAAAAACTACTGCAACGGATTCTACAATATATATCAATTTCTTTTTATCTGGTGGAGAAAGTTCTGTATCTGAAAGTATAAGTACTGATGTAGAAGATTCTCCTGTAAAAGGATTAGTTGATAATGTTAGTGAAGTTGGTAAAAAGATTAATTATTTTACTGGTAGTGGATTTGCTATTGGTGGTGAAGATTTAGAAAAAGGATTAGCTACAATATTAAATACTAATGGTGGTATAGGATTATTATCTATGGCAGAAAACTTTTTAAAAGGTGGTAGAATGATATTTCCTAAAATGGTTGGTACTCCTTCATATGGTCAAGAAATATCGTGTAGTATGAAATTTGTATCACCTTATGGAGATAAATATTCTATCTTTTTAAGATGTATTGTACCTTTATGTCATATATTAGCAATGGCATTACCAAGACAATTATCTGATAATATGTTTACGTTCCCATTTGTTATAAAAGCATTTCAGTTAGGACAATTTAATATAGAATTAGGTGTAATTAATTCATTATCTATACGTAGAGGTGGAGATGATACATCATGGACTGTTGATGGTTTAGCCACAGAATGGAATGTTGACTTTACTATTTTACCATTAGTTGATGAATTAATGATAACATCTGAAAAAAATCCATTTTTATTTATGAAAAATAATAATCTTATTGCTTATTTATGTAATTTCTGTGGATTTGATGCATTATCATATTCAGTTAATGTTAAAGCTGATATTATGAGAAGTTTTATTAGAAATAGAGTATATAGTATTCCTAGATCTCTTGGTCATAGATTAGATGATATTACATATAATAAACTAAACCATATACTTACTATGAGTAATTATAGAGTATTTTAATATTGGAGGAATAATTTTTGGAAGATATAATTATAGCAAAACCAAATATTGATGAATATAATTCTATATATGGTAAATATCCAGATGAACAAGCTGAAATTATAGAATATCTTAAAACTAATTTAGAATATAATAAAGATGATTATAATACTATATTAGATTATGCAACAAATAAAATTCAATGGAAAACTATTGAATTAGTATTTTATTTAGTTCCAAAAGGTAGTCCTAGACCTAAATCTGATAGTACTCATTTTTATGTAAAGGGTGCTAAGCAATTAAAAAAAATTTTTAAAAACTACATTATATATAATAATATAATTCATACTAGAGTAAATTATAAATTATTTACTTATCATCCTACTCCAATTAATAAAATGAGTAATGAAGAAATAATATTATGTGAAGAAGGTATAATAAGACCTATTACTTCACCAGATTTTGATAATTTAGCTAAAACTTATACTGATGCAATACAAGGAGTATTAATATTAAATGATAATATTATTAATCCTGGATATATAGAAAAATTTTATTCTGTTAAACCTAGAATAAAAATAATATTATCATATCAAACTGATTACGATTCTAATTATAATAGAATAAAGACTATAAATAGTATAGCTTATAAAAAATATATAGAAAAATAATAATGGAGGTTTATATAAATGACTAAAGAACAATATCCTCCCACAATCCTTCCAATAGGGGATGAAGTTAAAATTACAAATGATAATTTTTCTTGTATATTAAAATCTCATTATCCTGTATATAAAGATAATGATAAAAATAATATATTAGATATTAATAAAAATAAATCTAAATAATAAAAAAATAGTAAATTACATTTATAAATGTAATTTACTATTTTTTATATATAATTAATTAATTAATATATTTAATTAATATAATTAATTATATATTATAAATATATGTTATATATTAGGAGGGGGTTAAAAAATGGAATTTTATGCAGAAAATAATAATATGGGAACTATTTTATACCCATATTATAAAGGAAAGTGTAAAGGAATTGAATATGGTACAGGAGTATGGAATCAATCAAAATGGAAATATGATCCTTTTAGTGGATTTACACTTCCATATAAAGGCAGTAATGCTTTTATAACATTTAAACGAGCTAATGGTGAAATATATAGAGATGCACCAAATTATGAAATTGTAAATATTGATAAGTCTGTTCCTCTTAGAATGAATATGGCTATTGAAATTACAAAAGATATTCAATTAAAACCAGTTCAGAAAGCTGTAATTAATAGAATAATATCTGATACAATAAATGATAAATGGTTTATTAATTTACAGACAGGTGAAGGTAAAACATTAATTTCAATTATTTTGTCTCAATTATATGGATATAAAACATTTATCATGTGTTTTAATTCTACTATATTAAGTCAATGGGCATCTACTTTTTGTAAGTTTACCAATATAGATAAAGATCGTATTATCAAATTAACATCTGCAGATTTAACTAATATATTAGATAATGATGAATCATATGATAAATATGATATTTTTATGTGTACCCCAACATTATTAGATAGATTTGCAAAAACTAGAAAAGATTATTCTACAATAACTACTATATTTAACAGATTAGGTATAGGTTTATCTATATTTGATGAAGCACATAGAAACGTTAGCAATTTAGTAAAAATAAGTGCTTTAACCAGTCCAAAATATAGAATATTTTTATCTGCAGATTTTGGACAAGGAAACTATGAAAAAGAAAGTCAATTTAAAGAAATTTTCAATAATATCCCAGTAATATCTGCAGATGATGATAATAATAAATTAACTATGAAGTATACCAAATTAGTGATGGTAGAATTTAATTCGCAACCAGGTCCTTTAGAATTAAAAGCTATCTTTAGATTAATTAGAGGAAGGTTTATGTATAATGCTAATAATTATTTAAAATATCAAGAAAAAAAGGGTACTTTAAATAAGTGTGTATATTATATTCTTGACTCTATACTCAAGAAAGATACCAATCATAAAATATTGATATTATATAGTAATATTGCAACTGTTGAAAAAGTTGGTAAAGAATTAAAAGAAAAATATCCTGATATGAGAGTTGGATCTTTCTATGGAAAAATTCCAAATGATGAAAAAGAGAATATTAAAAATAATTCAAATATTATAGTTGCAACATATTCAAGTTTTAGTACTGGTGTAGATGCATATAATATTAAATATATTTTATCTACTAATCAGTGTAATAAAATTGAAGATAATCAATCAGCTGGACGAGCTAGACCATTGGCTGATGGTTCAGATGCAGTATATTTTATGTTTATTGATAATGGATTTGATTATTGTAAGAAAAAAGTAAAGGAAAGATTAAAATATCTCACTGAGACTAAATCTAAAGATTCTAAAGTATATCGTATTATGTATAAATAAAGGAGGTGTAATATACTATATGTATAATGGGAATATACCAACAACTGTAAATATACCATTAGGGTTAAAAAATTTAGATGTTGTATTTTATATTAAACCTTATACAGTATCAGAAAATGCTAAAAGTATAAATGTAAATATACCAATGGCATATTTATATCTTAGATTAAAAACATCATCGGTAACAGAAGTATATGAGTTAGGTGGATATAAAAGTATATCATATCCAATTACAGATATTAATTTAAAATATATTAAAAATTTATTTATGGAAGGTTTATCATGGTTTTCTAAAGAATTGCGAGATGAAATATGGGTATATAATGGTCCAGAGATGATGTTTAATATGGACTATAATGATTTATCTGCTGTATATGTAGATGAATATAATGCTATTAAGACTGGATTAAAAATTGTACCAGGAATAGAAGAACTTGCAGATGGAAAGTATGATAGAAATATCATACTTTCCATCAATACAAACAAAAATAGAATATATTTAAAAGAATATGAATATGAACGACTTGCAAATTTTATATTAAAATTTGATTTCGTTAAGTACAATAATTTTATAATGAATTTAGTCAATTACTCTTATTTTTCAGGATCATACAAAGAATTTGATAAAAATGGAGGTAATAATAATGAATAATGAAGTACTAAAAGAGATATATGATGCTAAACCAGTGATCGAAGAATGCTTACCAGATGATCCAGGTAGAATATTAACAACTAATAATTTCTTATCAGATGGTGTAGCATTCTATAAAATAAAATTATTAGATAATGAATTATGTAATAATGAAGTATTTAGTATACGTGGTGCTATTGAAAATAATGGAAATAATAATAAGTTTACTCCATCAGAAGGTGTTGCTTATTTAAAGGGTGAATATTATTATTTATATCGTGGAAAATTAGATGATTATTCAACATTTGAACAATTTACGTTAGAACCAGGTATTTATCAAACTAGTAGTGGTGAATATATTAGAATAGATCCGGAATCTGAAGAAGAGAAAAGAAAATATTATTATTCTGATAAAATATTAAATATGGATGCCAATGAATTATTGGATGCAATAAATACTAAAAGCATTGTTATTCGATTGACTCCAGATAAAGCACATAGCACTATACCAGATATTACGTCTGGTGATGATATGTTAAAACGTGCAATTAAATTGGTATTAAAAGATAAAGATATTGATATTGATAGTTATAAACCAAGATTTATAAATAAGAATGAATTATTTAATTTAAAACAAGTTCTTAGAAGTAATAAACCTATAACAATTTTCTTGTTTGATCGATATATACATGCTGGTGGATTAAAATATACTATTATAATTGAAGAATCTGGAAAAGAGCTAGTCGGAAGACCTTTAAGTGGTCCAATAATAGTAAGTATGGATGATATTCTTGATTGGGAAAATTGTAGAATAAAAGTATATGATGAAAACGATATTGATAATAATGACAATGAGAATGATGATGATGACAATTAAAAAGTAGACAATAAAATTTTATTTAAGTAATAATAAAATTATAAATATATTATTAATCGGGTCAATATAATATAATCGTCCTTTCCTATATATAATATGCAAGATTAACGTTTAACCTCGATAGTTGTCGGTTGGCAACATGTTCTGCACGAAGTTTTCCGTTTTTATCTTTTCATATTAATATAATGATTTATTATATTGACCTTTTATTGAAGAGTGGAGTGAATGAGATCTCTTTCATAGGGTTGCAATAGCTTACAGAGGACGATGTTTAATAAATTGTGTATTCAAATTATATGGTTGGTTACTACAGAAAACTAAATCTCCGCAAACTGTATTTTCAAGGCTAAAAGATATAATTTGACCGACAACAACAAATCCACACAATTTAAAAATGATACTACTGTATTCCACTAGCTATAGATTGTCATGCATACACTTCATAAAAGTAAGAGTACGCTAATAGCTAACTGGGCCACAAGCAATTTAACCCATTAATAACCGACATTCACTCCATTCTTTAATGAAAATAGAAAATATATAAACTTGTATTAAGTTTATATATTTTTTTTATATAAGATGTAAGGAGATGATATATGTTGTGGAGAATTGCTAATTTATATTTAAAAAACTTCATTCATATTTACTCTGGTATGGGTAAATATGAAATTTATTTAGATTTAACTAAAGATCCAAAAACAATTAATATTTTTATAGGAAAAATGGGTAGTGGTAAATCAAGTATATTAGGTCATTTACAACCTTTTGCAAGATATGGTACTTTAGATATAAGAAATCAAGATGATTTAATACTTCCAGATAGAGATGGCATTAAAAAAATAACTTTTATTCATAATAAAGATATATATGAAATAACTCACAATTATACATGGAATAAAGGTTCTAAAACTCATAATATAAAATCATATATTAAATTAAATAATGAAGAATTAAATGAAAATGGTAATACTAAATCTTTTAAAGAAATTATTAGAAAACATTTTGGAATAGATCAAAACTTTTTACGAATACTAAGATTAGGACCTAATGTATCAAACCTTATAAATATGAAGTCTACAGAAAGAAAAACATTTGTTTCATCATTAATTAAGGATACTGAAGTATATTTATACTTATATCAAAAATTAGCAGAGGATTATAGAAATATAAATAGTACATTATCAGTATTAAGTGGTAAATTATTATCTGCTAATAATGGAGTTGATGAAAAAACTTTAAATTCTCAATTAAGTCATACTAAAGAAATCTTAGATGATTATAAAGCAGAGCGTGATGTATTACAATATAATATAACTAAAGACGAAACTATCATATCTACTATTAAAGAAAAATATAAAACACGAACTATTGATGATATAAAATATGATATCGAAAATAAATATGATGAATATGATGAAATCATAAATAAATTAAATTTATTAGGTGATTCTAATAATGAAAATATATCTATAGAATATGGTAAAAATAGTAATTTATTAATTACATTAGAAGAAAAAATGTTAAAATGCAAGAAAAATTATGATAATGCTATAGATAAATCTAATAAATTACAAAATACGATTCTTACATTATCTAATAATAATCAATATGATACTCTTAAAAAGAATTTTAGTATCATTGAAAATGAATATAATGATATAGTAGATAAACTTAATAATTTTACATGTAAATATAACTATGATTATCTAATTAATTTTAATGCTCAATTAGATCAATTTAATGTTTTATTAGAAGAAATATGTAGTTATTCTGATACTTGTATATCTATTGTATATAAATCAGATGGTAAAGACATATATAAAAGAAAAGAATTAATTAATAAACTAATTCGTATTAAAGACAATATGATGCGTAATGTTGACAATTATAAGTTTTCATTAAAATATGAAAAACCTATACCATTATTCATACCTCCTGGATGTCCAACTAAAGATTGTCCATTTATATTATCTCATCCAGAATATATAAGATTAACTAATAATAAAGCACCAATTAATGAATATCAAGAGAAAATACGTAAAATAGAAGATGATATTAATTTTAATCAAAATTGTTTAGAATTAGAACCACGAATGAAATATTTTAAATCTGTTTGGGAATCGATTAAAAAAGTTTTATTTGATTTAAATATTAATTTTAATAGTAATATATCTGAAATCTTATTTAATCCAGAAATAAGACATAAATGGTTTAATTATAATGAATTTATTAATGTATTAGAAAAAGTTAAACTATTAGACTCATTTAATAATATAAAGATGAGATATCTTGAGTCTAAAAATGAGTTATTACAATTTAATACTACTGATATAATGATTGCTAATAGAGACTACGATGAAATAAAAATAAAAATCAAAGAATATTTAGATGAAATGGTTTCTATTAATAAAGAAATAGTTGATGCTAAAGATAAACAGAAAATTATTTTAAAACAAATGGATTTATTAAAGAATAAACAAGAATTAGAAGAAAAACGTAAATCTTTAATCCAAGAAATTAAAGATTTGCAAATAAAATATAAAGAAGCATTAGATGATAATGCTAAAATAGAAAATATTAATAAAACTTTAAATGAAGATAAGAATCGATTAAAAGCTATTGATGAAGATTATAATAATTTAAGTATATTAGAATCTAATTTAACGTATCAATTAAGAGAAATTAAATCAATTAAATCATCATATGAAGAAACTTTAGAAGAACGTAATGTTATTAAATTAATATTAGATGCTGTATCAGCCAAAGAAGGTATACCACTAATTTTGGTTAAAATGTTTTTAAGTCAATGTAAAGACATTGTTAATGATTTAATTAATGATATATTTGAAGATAATTTAGAAATTTTAGATTTTGATATTTCCGAAGATAAAGCAGAGTTTAAAATACCTTATTTAATTAATGGTAGTTATGTACCAGATGTAGAATTAGCATCACAAGGTCAACAAGCTGTAATATCTATAGCTTTATCATTTGCATTGTGTAGAAAATCAATGTTTGATTATAATATAATGCTTTTAGATGAAATAGATAATAGTATATATAAATCAGATAGAGAAAGATTTATAATGTTATTATTAAAACAATTAAAAGCTTTAAATAGTGAACAGTGCTTTCTTATTACTCATAATGATATATTTCAAGGTATGCCGGTTAATATTATAATGACAACTAATGAATCAATAGATTTGTATAAAAATCAATCTTGTATAGAACTTTATAATAATTCAATTTAATTGAATTGAAGAGAATGGAAAAAATAAGTTACATTAAGCTGCCAATACTTTATCATAGATATAAATTATTGGTACGAAACTATTTATTTATTAATTAAATCAAGATTAGAGAGATAATTACAATCTCTCTAATCGTGATTTTTTACATAGCAAAAATATATTTATATATTTTTTTTGCGAAAGGGGGAAATTTAAAAAATGATAAATTATATATCCTTATTGCCTAATCCATATGAAGATCAATTTAATCCAGAAATTATAACAGGTTGTCAAGATAAATCCATTGTAGATTTTGTGATAACCGAAATGAAAGAATTTGAAATAATTAGTAATATTCATATTGATGATATTAAAGTAGTTTTAAATCAGCATGAAATAGATATTAATAATCACATGATGAATATTAATTTTAAGAAAAAAGATATGGATTCAATTAAACCTGGCAAATTTAAATATATAACAGATGGTAGATATGGAGAAATAATATTTACTATAACAGTTAGTACAAATTTAAATAGTAAAACTATAGAAAAGAGAATATTGATTCCATTAGAACATAATGGTTTTTATTATAATAATGGAAAAAGAATGAAAGCATTATGGCAAATAGTTGATGAAGCAACATATTCCCAACGTGGTAAAAATACACTAAAATCAAGAATGCCTGTTATAATATATCAAAATAAACGTAGAATAATTACCGATGTAGAAGGAAATGATCATATAGTAACATCATATTCATATGCATTAAATGGTAAACAAAGAAAAAGTCCATATTCTCCTTCTGGTAAAAAGACTAAAGCAAAATTTATTAATCCAGTAATGATATATTCTGCAAAAATGGGTTATGTTAATACTTTAAAATTCTTTGGAATGGATGGTATAGTTAAGATTATTTTAACATACGATGAAAATGACTTAATTGATAATTATATATTTGATATTGATGATGTATTAATTAAAGTAAATAAACGATTATTTGATAGCTATGATATGATAAGATCATTTGTATGTATGAGTTATAACTTAAGATCTCCTAAAGGTTTTAAAGTAACCTATGATAATCTTAATGATTTAAAATATTGGATATGCAGGATAGGTACAGTTGGAGCAGCTAAAAATAAAAATATTGATTCGTTTTTAGAAAAAGGATCTACAAATATTTTAATGATTGAAAGGTTATTAAATACTGTAACTCAACAATCATTACGTTTACCAAATTACTATAAACAAAATATTTATTATCTACTATATTGGTTAATCACTAATTTTGATGAATTAAGAAGATATACAAATACAGATATGCGTAGTAAGCGTATTAGAAGAAATGAATATATTGTAAATTCATCTTTAGGTAGAAAAATATCAGAAAATATTCATAAATTAATTGAGAAAAAAGGTAAATCTAAAATGAATAATATGGATACTTTATTAGAATTATTTAATTTTGGTTCTGATATAATTGTAGCAGGTATGAGAAATCTTAACGATTTAATTAAAACTGATGATTTAGTTAATGATATGGATTTTTTACAGAGTATAGCTTTTAGTATGAAAGGCCCAAATAGTTTAGGTGATAATAATAATAAAATGATTGCTGTAAAATATCGTTTCTTAGACCCATCTATGATAGGTGTATTAGATTTAAATGTATCTTCTAATAGTGATATTGGTATGAGTGGATCATTTACACCATTTGTAAAATTATATGATGGATATTTCTTTACACCCGAACATCAGCCATGT
>Ga0247610_10005981_pt1 | contig 12727 bp, 13 predicted proteins | sample 174DNAGHGhighgp2_FD_193483 | JGI IMG/M metagenome (GOLD analysis project Ga0247610, IMG submission 193483) | Sheep rumen microbial communities from Palmerston North, Manawatu-Wanganui, New Zealand - 1742 DNA GHGhigh gp2 | ecosystem: Host-associated > Mammals > Digestive system > Stomach > Rumen...
CCTTGAACGCCGCGACCAGGCACAAGAGCTTTTCGTGAAGACGAAGCAGAAGGTCATTGTGAAGCATACCAACAAGGGCGGAGCGACCAACATCGAGCAGAATCCGCTCCTGCGACTGATCAACGATTTGAACCGGGACGCGCTGGCCTACTGGCGCGATCTCGGATTAACTCCGGCTGGGCTGAAACGCATCAATGAAGAGGCGATGAAGAAGCCCAAAGAAAACGCACTGGCAAAGGCGCTGAAAGAGCTTGGCTAAGCACTACAAGCAGATCGCCATCAAGTATGCCCAGGCTGCAGCTGCTGGTGAGATTGTATGTGGCGCAGAGATCAAGGCGGCGGCAGAGCGATTCCTCGCTGATCTGAAACGCCGCGACCTCAAGCTACACACCAAAGAGCCGGACTTTGTGTGCAACATCATCGAACGCTTCATGGTGCATAAGCAAGGCGAGGCGCTCGATGGTACGCCGCTGACAAATTCACCGCTGATCCTTCAGCCGTGGCAAGTATTCTGCGTTTATAACATCGTCGGATTCTATTACAAAAACACCAATGAGCGCCGCTACAAAGAGGCGTTCATTTTTGTGCCTCGAAAATCAGGCAAGACTATGTTCATCGCGGCGCTGGCCTTCGCCCTCGCGCTTCTGGAACGCAAGAGCGGCGCGAAAATCTACATCGTGGCCGCTTCTTTGAAGCAGGCTTGCCAGTCCTTTGAGGATATTCTGTACACGCTGCGATACCGGGAGATCATCGGTGATTTCCGGGTGCGTGACAACAACGCCGAGCATTCCATCTCCATGACCTTCCTGGATGACCTCGGAAGGCCGGATGGCTCAATCGACATAGAAGCCCTGGCATCCAACCCGGATGCCCAGGATTCATTCAACTGCAATATCGCCATCGCCGACGAAGTACATGCCTTCAAGAAGGCCAGCCAGTACAACCGCTTCAAAGAGGCGATGAAAGCATACACCAACAAGCTGATGATCGGCATCACCACCGCCGGCGACAACGTCAATTCGTTCTGCTACCGCCGACTGGAATATGCCGTGAAGGTCGTAAACGGAACCATCCAGGACGATTCCCTGTTTGTGTTTGTTTCCCGTGCCGATCAGGATGAGAAAGGGAACGTCGATTACACCGACCCCATTCAGCATCAAAAGGCAAATCCGTCCTACGGCATCACCATTCGCCCAGGGGACATCATGCAGGACGCCCTCCAAGCGCAAAACGACCCACAGCAAAGAAAAGACTTCCTGTCCCGGTCTTTGAACATCTACACCACGGCCATGAATGCCTACTTCGATCTGAACGAGTTCAAGACCTCGGATGCCACATACAAGTGGACGCTGGACGAGCTGGCGAAGCTGCCCATTGACTGGTATGGCGGCGCTGACCTGTCCAGAGTGCATGACCTCACGGCGGCGGCACTCTATGGCGTGTATGGCGACGTGGACATCATCATCACTCATGCCTTCTTCCCCATCACAGAGGCGGCGCGGAAGGCCGAGGAAGATGATATTCCGTTGTTCGGCTGGCAGGATGACGGCTGGCTGACGATGTGCAACAGCCCCACCGTGAATTACTCAGACATCGTGAACTGGTTTGTGGAGATGCGCAAGCGCGGCTTCCGGATCAAGGAAGTCGGGCATGACATGAAATTCGCCGGTGAGGAGTACATCCCACTCATGAAACAGGCCGGATTCAAGATCGCAAACCAGCCGCAGATGTATTACATCAAGAGCAAGGGATTTAGACACATCGAAAAGGCCGCGAAGGATGGCCGCTTGTACTATCTGCACTCTGATGCGTATGAGTACTGCGTAGCCAACGTCAAGGCCATAGAGCAGATGGACGATCTGATCAAGTATGAGAAAGTCCAGCCGGAACACCGCATCGACCTGTTCGACGCTTCCGTGTTCGCCTGTGTGCGGATGCTTGAGGGCACCGTGAAGAAAAACAAAGCCCGTAAGTGGTTTGGGGGTGACTGACTGTGAATCTTTTTGAGCGCCTTGCCAATCGCTGGCGCGGAAATAGGAAAAGGGATGCCACTCCCAACAACGGCGTAGCCGTTTGGCTGGATGGTGGTGATCTTTGCGTTCCTGGCTATACCAGGCTGTGCGACAACCCGGAGATCATGACCGGCTGTTTGCGCATAGCGGAGCTGATCGGCTCCATGACCATCTACCTGATGAGCAACACCGACGAGGGCGATGTGCGGATCGTCAATGAGCTGTCCAGAATGATTGACATCACTCCGAACGGCACAATGACGCGCATCCAATGGATGACAGCGATTCTCATGAATCTGCTGCTCTACGGCAACGGCAACAGCATCGTCGTTCCGCACACACACAATGGCATTCTGCAGAGCATGGAGCCTATCGCGGCCAGTCGTGTGAGCTTCCGTCCGAAGCCTGGGAGCTTTCGGGAATACTCCGTCGAGATTGACGGCGTCCCCCGCTCCCCGGAAAGCGTGATGCACTTCACCTATAACCCGGATCCGCGATACCTCTGGAAGGGGCGCGGCGTCACGGTGCTGTTGAAGGACATCGCCAACAATCTGAAACAGGCCCAGAAGACCGAGAACGCTTTTATGGCGTCCGAATGGAAGCCGTCGATCATCGTCAAGGTGGACGCGCTGACCGAGGAATTTGCCAGCCCGGAGGGGCGCGAGAAGCTGCTGCAGAGCTACGTCAAGCCCCAGCGGACTGGTGAGCCGTGGTTGATTCCCGCCGAGCAGTTCCAGGTGGAACAGGTGCGCCCCCTGACCCTGGCCGACCTCGCAATCAAGGATACCGTGGAGCTGGACAAGCGCACCGTTGCCGCCGTGCTGGGCATCCCCGCCTTCTTGCTGGGCGTGGGAGAATACAGCCAGGTGGAATGGAACAACTTTGTGCAGACGAAAATCAGGGCCATTGCTCTGGGCATCCAGCAGGAAATGACCAGGACACTAATCGTCTCGCCCAAATGGTATCTGCAGCTCAATTTCTGGTCTCTGATGGATTACGACCTCAAGAGCACCAGCGATATCTTGCTTGCCGGTGCTGATCGCGGTTATGTGTGCGGCGACGAATGGCGCGACAGAATGCACATGGCCCCGGCTGGGCTGAAGGATTACAAGGTGCTCGAAAACTACATTCCGTATGAGGATTCGGGCAAGCAAAAGAAACTGGTACAGGATGGTGATTGATATGACGCCTGCCAAACTCACATGTCCCCACGCTCGTTACAACGAGAAGATGTACATCCGCTGCGAGAAGATCGGCGACATGTGCGCCCATCAGCGTTGGTGTGCCGGTAAAGGCTGGTGCATACTGACCGATCAGGCAGATGACTGCCCTGCAAGGAGGGAAGAGACAAATGAACGAAAAGCTAAGACAGCTTCGAAGCGTCGCAACAAAATTTGAGACGCGAGAAGATGGCGATGAGCACGTGCCGCACATCTCCGGCTATTTCGCCACCTTCTCTGATGTTTACGAAATCGCGCCTGGACTTACCGAGAGTATTGCACCCGGCGCTTTTTCTCGGACGCTGGGCGGTGACATCCGCGCCCTGGTCAACCACGACACGACTTTGGTTCTCGGACGCACCAAGGCTCACACCTTGGATCTGAAGGAGGACGAGCGCGGTCTCTGGGGAGACATCACCATCAATCCGAACGATGGCGATGCCATGAACCTGTATGAGCGCGTGAAGCGTGGCGATGTTGACCAGTGTTCCTTTGGATTCGAGATTGTCAGCGAGGAAACCGAAGTACGACCTGACGGCTCTGTCCACTGGACGCTCAAGGAAGTCAATCTGTTCGAGGTGTCCGCCTGCACTTTCCCGGCCTACAAGGAAACCAATATCTCCGCGAGATGCGCCGAGCGCGATGAGATCAAGGCCAGGGATCTTGAGGCGTGGAAAACCAAGATGAAGGAGGCATTGAAAGATGCTTAAGACCTTGCTGCTGCGTAAGCGGATCGACAACAAGAAGAAGGAGCTGGAAGCTCTCAAGGCCAAGGACTTCTCCGAGCGCGAGGCCCAGCTGAAGCAGGCCATCGACGAGGTGGAGACCGAGGAGCAGCGCACCGAGATCGAAGCCATGGTCAATGATTTCGACACCGAAAAGGCCGATCATGACAAGGCTATCGCCGATCTGGAGCAGGAGATCACCGGCCTGGAAAACGATCTTGCTGCCGAAGAGGAAGCCCAGGACACTAACCCGCCTGCCGAGCAGAAGCCGGCAGAGGAAAGAAAGGATGAAAAGGACATGAAGCACCGCGATTCCAACGTCACCATGACCATCCGTGACCGGCTGGCCAACATGGTCACCCGCGACGAGGTCAAGGATTACCTTGTCGAAGTCCGCACCGCCATCAAGGAGAAGAGGGCCATCACCAATGTCGGCCTGACCATCCCCGATGTGATGCTGGAGCTGATCCGCGAGGAGATCGCCCACGGCTCCCGCCTGCTGCCCTTCGTGAACGTCCGTCCCGTGACCGGCACCGCCCGTCAGAACATCACCGGCGCGATTCCCGAGGCCGTCTGGACTGAGATGTGTGCCAATCTGAACGAGCTGGCGCTGTCCTTCAACCAGGTCGAGGTGGATGGCTACAAGGTCGGCGGCTACATCGCTGTGTGCAATGCGCTGCTGGAGGATTCCGACGTCGCGCTGGCGTCCGAGATCGTGACCGCCATCGGCGGCGCTATCGCCAAGGCTCTGGACAAGGCCATCCTGTTCGGCACCGGCACCAAGCAGCCCACCGGCATCGTGACCCGTCTGGCGCAGACCAGCCAGCCCTCCGACTGGGGCACCAACGCTCCCGCGTGGACTGATCTGCATTCCACCTACATCCAGAAGCTTAACATCAAGAGCACCCGTGGCGCGGAGTTCTTTGAGGCTCTGGTCGTTGCTCTGGGCATCGCCAAGCCCGTGTACAGCTCTGACGGCCTGTTCTGGGTGATGAATCGCAAGACCCACCTGGACATCATGGCGAAGGCGCTGGCCTTCAATGCCCAGGCTGCGCTGGTGGCCAATACCACCATGATGCCGATCATCGGCGGCACCGTGGTCGAGTTCGAGGATGACGAGATCGCCGATTATGAGATCATCGGCGGTTTCGGCGGCAACTACCTCCTGGCTGAGCGTGCCGGCATCGAGTTCGCCAACAGCGACATCCCGCTGTTCCTCCAGGACCAGACCGTGTTCAAGGGCACCGCTCGTTATGACGGCCTGCCCGTGGCGGGTAAGGCGTTCACTGTTGTGAACTACAACAACACCGATCCCACCACCACCAAGACCTTCCCCGAGGACTATGCCAACGCTGACATGAACGATCTGATTGTCACCGCCGCCGTTGGTTCTGCTGCTGGCGACACCGTGCTGACCGTCAGCGGCACCATCGCGCAGAGCGATCCCGTGCTGAAGTACAAGCTGGGCACTCCCGCCGTTGAGGTGGGCGGCACCGCCACCGGCTTTACCGCGCTGACCTCCGGCACCACGCAGATCACCGCTGCGGCTGGCAAGAAAATCACCGTCGTGGAGCTGGACGCCAACAACCGCATCGTGTCCGCTGGCGTGGTCGTGTCTGTGCCGAAGACCTGATGATCGCGGGGTGAGCAGATGGAGGAAACCATGCTGATGATGCTCAAGACCGATTTGGGCATCCTGACCACCACGGCCTATGATGCGCGGCTCACCCAGCTGCTCACCGCTGCTGAGAAGTACATCATCAACGAGGGGGCGTCCACGCTGGACGCCTCCAATATTGAGGATGCGCAGCTGATCGTCATGTATGCCGCATGGCTGTGGAGGAAGCGCGACGGCGCGACTGGCCCTGTGCAGAACTACGACGCGACCACCATGCCGCGCATGCTCCGCCTGATGCTGAACAACAGGGTCTTCAAAGAGAAAGCGGTGGTAGCCGATGGTTGACACCACTATCAAGCTGATAGGCCCTCCCACCCGCCAGCAGGACGCCAAAGGCGTATGGCGCACGACGGCGGAGACGGTAACCGAGGTATTCGCCCAGGTTGGGAGCGTGAGCCGGAACGAGTATTTCTCTGCTGGCAGGCAGGGAATGCGCCCGGAAATCATGTTCTCTGTTTTCATGGGTGAATACGACGGCCAGCAGATCTGTGAGTACAACGGCACCAGATACGCCATTTACCGCACCTACCACCCGGAGGGGACGGATTATCTGGAGCTGTATGTGCAGCGCGAGACAGGAGTGCATAAAGCCTCCGAGAGCGAGGTGGATGAGCCGTGACACACACCGAAATCTCTGACATGATCAAGGGCATCGGCTTGGCATACGCCTACGATCATTTCGAGAAGGAAGAAGCGGTTGATCCGCCCTTTATCTGCTTCCTGTACCCTGGCCGCAGCGATTTTCACGCCGACGGCATCAGCTACAAGAAGATCACGGAGCTGCGCATCGAACTGTACACCGACAACAAGGACTTCGATCTGGAGGAGGCCGTGGAAGCTGCTCTGGAAAACGCCGACATCGGCTATTCCAAGCTGGGGCCGACCTACATCAGCAGTGAGCGGATGTATGTGACCACGTATGAGATGAGCGTCATGCTTGACAGCTCCGACGGCTGATCGGGGGTGTTTTTTTGAGCAATGTTCGTGTCAGCGTTGACGGAATGGCCAGCGCCATCATGGATGCCCTCAAAGGTTATACCGATGACCTTGGGACTGAAACCGTGGAGGCCGTCAAGAAGGTCGGCAAGGAAGGAGCGAAGCAGCTTAAGGCGACTTCTCCCGTGCGCAGCAGCAAGGGCGGCAAGCCCGGAACCTACGCAAAGGGCTGGCGCTTTAAGGTTGTGAGCGAATCCAGCGACAAGATCGAAGGCGTCCTTCACAACGCCACGAATCCCGGACTGGCCCACCTTACCGAGAAAGGCCATGCGCTCCGCCAGGGTGGACGCGCTTCTGCCAGAGTGCATATCGCTCCTGTCGAGCAGTCCACCAGCGAAGCCCTCGAACGAGAGATCGAGCAGAGGGCAAGTAAACTATAGGAGGGGTGAACGATGCCCAAGAAGAACAAGGTTAAATTCAACCTCAAGAACGTCCACTATGCTGTGGTCACGTTCAACGAAAGCAATGTGCCGTCCTTCGGTACCGTGAAGCCGTGGCCGGGTGCTGTGTCCCTGTCTATGGATGCGGAAGGATCCCCGACCATCTTCTATGCCGATGGCATTCAGTACTACGTCGTGAACAACAACAACGGCTACTCTGGTGACTTCGAGAGCGCCATGGTGCCGGAGGATTTCCGTGTGAACGTCCTGGGCGATTACATGGATCAGAATGGCGTCCTGGTCGAGAACGCCGACGCCACCAGCGTCCATTTCGCCCTGCTGTTCGAGTTCGACGGCGACGTGAACCAGATCCGCCATGTGATGTACAACTGCACCGCCACCAGGCCCAGCGTCAGCTCCCAGACCAAGGAGGAAGAGACCGAGGTGCAGACCGAGAGCATCACGATCACCGCTTCCCCGATCTTCCTCCCCGGCATCAACAAGACCATCGTGAAGGCCCGTAGCTGCTCCGACACCGCCGATGCCACCTATCAGGGCTGGTATAGCGAGGTGTATCAGCCTGCGCTGGCTTCCGACACCATCGTGATCAGCGGCGCTGATAGCGTTGAGGTTGGTGACACCATCACCCTGACCGCTACCACCACCCCCGCAGGCCAGACCGTGACCTGGTCTTCCCTGGACACCGATAATGCCACCGTGACCAGCGCTGGCGTTGTCACCGGCGTCGCGGAGGGCACCGCAACCATCAAGGCTACGCTGGCTTCCGATACCAGCGTGGTGGCCACCAAGACAATCATCGTCGAGGCGGCTGGCTGATCGATTCGACTGTTGCCCCGAGGTACACAATGCCTCGGGGCGTTTCTGCATAATTGGAGGGATAGCAAATGCGTAGAGAAATTGTTTTGCAGATGGCTGATGGCGAGGAGAAAAGCATTCCTTTCGTTGCCAATGGTGCAACCTCGCTGCGTTTCCGCATGGTCTTCGGCAAGGAGCTCATGGACAGCATTTCCAACATCATCAACAAAGTCGGCATTGAAAAACTCGCCGTGATGATGAAGGGCGCGGAAACGGCACAGGCTGCTGGTGATGGCGAGATCGCGATTTCTGATATGTCTCCCGACATGATCGGAGCTGCTATCGCCATCGTCGGATCCGGCGAAATGAACACCGTTTCGCAGCTGGCGTATATCATGAATTCCTCCGCAGAGGGGAAGGACATGAAGTCGCTGGACGTTGACGGCTATATGGATTGGCTGGAGCAGTTTGAGACCATGGAGTTCATTGTCCACTCCATGGACATCATCATGCTGTATATGAACAACAGGGCCACGACCAGCAAGCCGAAAAAAAAAGAAGACCAACTGATCGAGAAGTAAATACGGCGCTGTACCTGCTACGCGCCAAGCAGATAGGTTTATCACTCGCGGAGATGGAAGAACTGGACGAGGGAATCATCTTCGATATGATCGTCGAATCCGCGAACGATAATGAGTCGGACAGCTATCACGAGCTTGCGACACAAGCGGACTTCGATAAATTCTAAAGCGGGGGTGATGATATGGCGGGTGGCCGGATCGCCGGTATTACCATAGAGCTGAACGGCGACGCTACTAAGCTGACCAAGGCGCTGGCAGACGTTGACAGGTCTGCGCGTCAGAGCCAGAACAATCTGAAGGACATCAATAAGCTACTGAAGCTGGATCCCGGCAACACCGAACTGCTCCAGCAGAAATTCACCAATCTGACCACGTCCATTGACAGCACCAAGCAGCGCCTCGAAACGCTCAAAGAAGCGGCGGCGCAGATGAAGCTGGCTGGCAATGACAATGGCCCGGAATGGGATGCCTTGCAGCGCGAGATTGCAGAGACTGAGCAGAAGTTGAAGGGTCTCAATGCCGAGATGGACAAGTTCGGCTCCGTCGGAGCGCAGAAGATCGCGGCTGCTGGTGAACAGGTACAGCAAGTCGGCGAGAAGATCGAGGGCGCAGGCAAGGCCATCATGCCGGCGTCTGCCGCTGTGATCGGCTTCGGCACCGTCGCGGCGTCCAAGTATGCCGAGGTTGACAAGGTCATGACGCTTACCAACCAGACCATGGGAAACACGGCTGAACAGGCTGAACTACTGGAAAGCGCGATGGCCAAGGCTGCATCCAATTCGACTTACGGCATGAGCGATGCGGCGAATGCATGTCTGAACTTTGCCCGTGCTGGTCTGACAGCAGAGGAATCGGCGGCGGCGCTGGCTCCTGCCATGAATCTGGCAGCTGGTGAGGGCGGCAACCTTGACACGGTATCTGCCGGTCTGGTTGCTACAATCAACGGCTTCCACGATTCCTTCGACAACGCCAGTAAATACGCAGATGTATTTGCCGCTGCCTGTAATAACTCAGCATTGGACGTGGACAGCCTTTCGCGTGCTATGTCCGTGGCAGCTCCTATCTTCGCATCTGCCGGATACTCCATCAACGATGCCGCGCTGTACATGGGCGTCATGGCAAACAATGGTATTGAAGCAGACAAAGCGGCAAACTCTCTGAAGACCGGCCTTGCCCGCCTGGTATCTCCTGCCAAGCAAGGTGCGGAAATGATGGAGAAGCTGGGGATCTCCGTTACCAACGCTGACGGAAGCATGAAGGATTCCATCACTATCCAGAAGGAACTGCATGACGCCTTCAGCAAGCTGTCTGAATCAGAGCAGATCGCGGCGGCTTCTGCCATCTTCGGCAAGAACCAGATGGCTCCCTGGCTGGCGCTGATAAACACAGCGCCATCCGAAGTGGATGAGTTGTCGAATAGCCTATCCAACTGCGCGGGAACCACGGACGAGATGGCGGAGGCCATGATGAGCGGTTTCGGCGGCTCCATCGAGCAGCTGAAATCCTCTCTGGACGTGTTGATGACCATGCTCGGGAAAACCCTCTCCGAGTTCTTGGTTCCGATCATCCAGAGCATCTCCAGCTTTCTGAATTGGCTGAATAGCCTGGACGCCGGGACACGCAAGATCATCGTGACCATCGGTATGGTTATCGCCGCCGCCGGTCCCGTGCTGATCTTCATTGGCAAGGTGACACAGGGCGTCGGTGCGCTGATGAAACTCGCGCCGACGATTGTCACGGCCTTCGGCAAGATAAAGACCGTCGTGGGCGTTGTCGGCGGCGCGTTGAAGGGGCTGTGGGCTGCTATGCTTGCCAACCCGATCACCATCGTCATTGCCGCCATCGCTGCTCTTGTGGCAGGCTTTATCTACCTGTGGAACAACTCGGAGGAATTTAGGCAGTTCTGGATCAATCTGTGGGAGAACATAAAGAACGCTGTCCAGGTGGCATGGGAAGCCATTACGACGTGGATCACAACCGCCTGGGAGAACATCAGAACCACCGCAGAGACCGTCTGGACGGCCATCTCCACGTTCTTCTCCACGACGTGGGAAAATATAAGGCTGAACATCGAAACGGCGTGGACGGCGATCACGACGTTCTTCAGTACGGCATGGGAGAACATCCGAATCCTTGCGGAAACCGTCTGGAATGCCATCGTGGAGTTCTTCACGACCACCTGGACGAATATCACCACCGGCGTGACCACCGCATGGACGAACATCACCACGGTTATCTCTACCGCCCTGGAAGCCATCAAGGCAGCTGTCACTACGATCTGGAACGCCATCAAGACCGCGATATCTTCCGTGCTCAGCGCCATCGGCAGCGCGGTATCCTCTTCATGGAACACCATCAAGTCGAACATCACAAACGCAATGAACAACATCAAGTCCGGCATCACAAGCGCATGGAACAATATCAAATCTGCGGTGTCCAGCGCACTCAGCAGCATCGGCAGCACGATTTCCAGCGGTTTCAATAACGCAAAGAATACCATAACCAGCATACTGAACTCCATAAAAAGCACCATCCAGAATATTTGGAACGGTGCTGTGAACATAGTGAGCGGTGCTGTAAACAGGCTGAAGTCTTTGATGAATTTCAGCTGGTCTTTGCCTCATTTGAAGCTGCCGCACATCACGATCTCTGGCTCGTTCTCTCTGAATCCTCCGTCCGTGCCGCACTTCTCCATCGAATGGTACAAGAAGGCCATGGAGAACGGCATGATCTTGAACAGCCCGACGATCCTGCCTGGAGCCAACGGTACTCTGCGAGGGTTTGGCGATGCTGGTCCGGAAGCCGTTGTTGGCGTGGATTCGCTCCGCAGCATGATCGGCGATGCCGTGGCCGCTGCAGGTGGCATGGGCGGCGACATAACCATCCCGGTATATATCGGGCAGCAGCGCCTTGACACCATCGTTCTCAAAGCAATCCAGAGGAACAATCTAAGATCAGGGGGCAGATAAACCATGGTGAATGTAATCAAGATCAATGGCGAATGGCTCCCGGAGCCTGATGGTGATTTGCAGTTCAAGGCCGAAAAGATCAAGACCGAGAACGAAACCGAAGCTGGAACCACCCTTGTCATTGTGAAAAGGGTTGAGAAGCTGACGATCACTGGTTCCTGGAAACTCTCTGGCACGTGGATGGATAGATTCAGAACCTACCGGCAAGCCGATACGGTGACTGTGGAGTGCTACTATCCGATGGTCAATGAGCTGACCGCCCATGTCTGCCAGTTTGAGATTACGAAGGAAACACACGACACAAAAGCCCGTCGCCAGCTGCTGGTGAACGGGCTATATGATGTCGATGTGCAGATCACGGAGCTGTAATGTACGCGGTATCTGAAGCTTTTCTGGAAGCCATGAAGAAGCCGGTGCAGCACTCCCAGCTTCGCGGCAATGTCAAGGCCAGTGCGTGGAATTACTATTTTACCGAGGACAACATTCTAAAGGGTTCCTTCAAGCTTACCAACCAGTGCAGCGGTAATGACAACGTAGAAATAGGCTCTGTATACATTGGAGAGTTGACCGTCACGTTTGTCAACCTTAGCATGCAGCGTTATTCACTGAAGGACGCAATCATTACGCCGACATACTATCTGAAAACCGATAACGGTTTTGAGCCTGTGCCGTTGGGCGTGTTCCGCATTGATGATGCCAGCTGGACAACATGGGGCGTAGAAGTTACGGCCTATGACAATATGATTCTGTTTGACAAGAAGCTGTCAATGAGTTCATCCACTGGGCATCTATATGACTTCATCACACTCGCCTGCCGCAGCTGTGGTGTGCAACTTGGCATGACAGAAGCAGAAGTCAATGCTTTGCCGAATGGCATGGCCACGCTGGCCGTTTACCCGGAGAACGACATCGAGACATACCGTGATCTGGTGTCCTGGTGTGCACAGACCGCCGGCGCGTATGCCACGATAGATAGAAACGGCAGGCTTGTGTTGCGCAAATACGGTATTGATCCCGTGGATACAATCGATGATTACAATCGTCTTACCGGGGCAAAATTCTCTGACTATGAGACGCGCTACACAGGCATGAGCTGCGTGAACATCGCCGAAAAGACCACGACCTATTATTCCGTAGGATATGACGATGGTCTGACCTACAACCTCGGCTCCAATCCACTGTTGCAGTTCGGCACAGAGGAAGTCATTCTGGCGAACAGAACGGCGGTGCTGAATGCTCTGGCCGTGATCAAGTATGTGCCGTGCGAGGTTACCATGATCGGCACCCCGGCCTATGACGTCGGTGACATACTGGTCTTTTCCGATGGCATCGCGGACGGCGAGAAAATTT
>Ga0247610_10005982_pt1 | contig 12725 bp, 8 predicted proteins | sample 174DNAGHGhighgp2_FD_193483 | JGI IMG/M metagenome (GOLD analysis project Ga0247610, IMG submission 193483) | Sheep rumen microbial communities from Palmerston North, Manawatu-Wanganui, New Zealand - 1742 DNA GHGhigh gp2 | ecosystem: Host-associated > Mammals > Digestive system > Stomach > Rumen ...
AGTCGATACGTAAACTTGAACGATTTCTTTGCCACTGTAATTACCTGTATTGGTGATTTTTACGGAAACTTCAACGGTTCCTTCATTAACATTAACCATTAAGTCGTTATATTCAAAAGTGGTGTACGATTTGCCGTATCCAAATTCGTAAAGAGGTTCAATGTTTTTAGTGGTGAAGTGACGATATCCAACAAAAATATCTTCGCGGTATTTTACGGTAGAAGGGTCTCCGTCTGACCAAGGGAAATTGGTTGATGAAGGTACGTCGCTGTAGCGTTTTGCGAATGTCATTGGTAATTTTCCAGAAGGCGTATCTTTGCCTGATAATACGTTGGCAATAGAGTTTCCTGCTTCTTGTCCAGGTTGCCAAACAATCATCATAGCATCAGCCATATCTTTGCAGTCGGTAAGTTCAATGACACCACCGATATTAAGGATAAGAATGGTTGGTTTTCCTAATTTCTTAAATTCAGTTGACACATTTTTAATTAAATTCATTTCGGTTTCTGAAAGGTAGTAGTCACCACCTTCTAGTTTACGATCTGAGCCTTCGCCAGAACTGCGTCCTATTGTGATAAGAGCAGCATCAGAGTTTTGTGCCATTTTTTGGATAGAGGTTAATTCAACATCCATTTCTCCAACGATAGGAACGTACCAGAATGATTCTTGTCCCATTTTTGCTTTTTCAGAAGCGATATAATCAAGGTAAGTTTGTTCTAATTCTTCGCTGACGTTATAGCCATTGTTTTGAAGACCTTCTTTCAAAGTGATTTTGTAAGGTTTGTGTACATAACCACTTCCTGAGCCCCCTGTAAAAATATCGTAAGTGGCGATACCGAAAGGAGCGATGGTTTTAATTTCTTTGTTAAGAGGAAGAGCTCCGTTATTTTCGAGTAGAACAAAACCTTCTGTAGCGGCTTCACGTGTTACTTGAGCATGTGCTTTTAGGTCGGGTTTGTTGCTATAAGGATAATTGCGATAAGCAGGTGATTTTTTCACCAAGTCAAGTACGCGAGTAGTGTTGCGATTAAGATCTTCTTGGGATAGTTTGCCTGACTCAACAGCTTCGATTAAAGTAACAACTTGTTTTTCGGTACCAGGCATAAGCATATCGTTGCCAGCTTGCATTTGTGCAATAGGGTCTTTTTGTCCCCACCAGTCGGTCATTACCATACCTTGAAATCCCCATTCATCACGAAGAATTTCGGTAAGTAGTTTGTGCGATTCAGAAGCATATTCGCCATTGATTTTGTTGTAAGACGACATGATGGTCCAAGGTTGGGCTTTTTTGATAGCGATTTCAAATCCTTTAAGATAAATTTCGCGGAAAGCACGTTCTGAAACAATGGCATTAACACCATTTCTAAAAGTTTCTTGGTTGTTAACAGCAAAATGTTTGGCAGAAACACCAACGCCATTAGATTGAATACCATTAATCATGGCACTTGCAATCATACCCGTAAGATGAGGGTCTTCTGAATAGTATTCAAAATTGCGACCAGTCAATGGATTTCGGTGAATGTTCATACCAGGAGCTAAAAGGATGTCAGCTCCGTATTCAAGGACTTCATTACCAATATTTTCTCCTACGCGTTCAACCAATTCGGTGTTCCATGTAGAAGCTAAAAGAGTGGCAATAGGAAAGGCTGTTGCGTAATACGAATTACTATCATTTTTGCGATGAGGATTGATGCGGATACCTGCAGGACCATCAGCAAAAACCATAGCAGGAATGTCGAGTTCGTCGATGACATAACTATCTCCAGCGGCTCCTTCTACTTTGTTTTCAGTCATGAAAGTATTGACACTATTTTTTAGAAGTTCAGCCGATTCGGTATCATTCTCAAAATTAGTACAACCAGGAGCTAATTCTGGTGGGGTTGGGCGATATTTAGCCGTTCCAACGACAGTGCGGACTTTTTCTTCGGTAGTCATTGCTTTGACGACCTTTTCGCTATCGTTAGATTTAATACTTGGCCTGCTAGTTGAGCACCCAATTAGGATAGAGCACAAAATTAAAGTTGATAATTTTTTCATGATATATAAATTAGTGTTATTCTACATACAATACAAGACCCTTAAGATATTCACCTTCAGGATGATAGATATTAATTGGATGATCAATACCTTGTGTGAGTTGGTGTAAAATTCTAACATTTCGTTTGGCAATGGCAGCAGCACTGAATACTGCTAAACGAAATTGTTCTTTGTTAACTGCTTGTGAACAAGAGAAAGTAAACAAGATGCCACCAGGTTTGATTTGCTCAAAAGCTTTAGCGTTTAATTTTTTGTATCCTTGAAGAGCATTGTTAAGCACTTTTCTGTGTTTGGCAAAGGCTGGAGGATCTAATATAATAAGGTCGTATTTATCTTTAATATTTTCCAAATATTTGAAAGCATCTACAGCAAAAGCTTGATGTCTATCGTCATCGTTAAAGTTGAGTTTAATATTTTTGTTGGTTAGGTCGATGGCTTTACTAGAACTATCTACTGAGTGAACCAATTTAGCTCCACCTCGCATAGCGTAGAATGAAAAACCACCCGTGTAGCAAAACATATTTAATACAGAGCGACCTTTGGCATAGCGTTCAAGAAGAGCACGATTTTCGCGTTGGTCGATGAAGAACCCTGTTTTTTGTCCGCGTTGGTAATCCACATAAAATTTAAGTCCGTTTTCCATAGCGATATAATTATCGGTATTTCCTATGAGAAAACATTCTTTTTCATCGTCAATATCGGCTTTATAAGGGAGTGTGGTTTCTGATTTGTAATACACATTTTCGACAACACCATTCAAAACTTCCATAATGGACTCTGCGATTTCTTGTCTAACGAAGTGCATACCAACAGAGTGTGCTTGCATTACAGCGGTTTTGTCGTACACATCGACAACTAAACCAGGTAGTCCGTCGCCTTCACCATGAATGAGTCGGAAGGTATTATTTTGTTTTGTGATTAGACCTAAATCTTTACGCATGGCAAATGCTTTGGTGATTTTATCTACCCAAAAACTATGATCAATAGGACAATCTTCGAAACTAAGAACACGTACAGCAATGCTACCAATTTGGTAGTGACCTTTGGCCATAAAGTTATTTGATGCATTATACACTTCTACCAAGTCGCCTTCTTCTATACCTTTATCCATACGAGCGATGGCACCTGAGAAAATCCAGGGATGCATACGTTGAAGCATTTCATCTTTACCTTGTTTGAGTGTAATTTTTTTTAATGCCATTTATTTAGAAATTAAGTAGTTATACAAGTTTAAGCAAGCCCACGCATCGGTTGCCGCATACATTTGTTGAGCTGGAGTAAGTTGGTCAGATTCCCAATTGGAAAGTCTTTGTGATTTGGACACCTTTTCTCCAAAAACGAGGGCATAAATTTTGCGCAAGCTTTTTTCCTCAATACCATATTGCGGACAAAACGATTGTAATTCAACAAAGTTTTTATGGTCGCATTGGGTAATTTTATTGAGTGAGTGAAAATCATCTTTAATAGAAATGCCGATTTTAGTTATTGATTCATCTTCGAGAAGTGCTACGATAAGACTAATATCTTTTAGCATAAAAACGCGAAAAAGATAACAGATATTTTCGGTTGAGAGTTGAATAAGGGCTATTGTATTGATACGTCCTTTTTTAAATGAGGGGCGCGTTTCGGTATCGAATCCAATGATTTTTGATTGGCGTAAAACATTTATTGCCGCTTCTATTTGAGAAGTGTCATCTACCACTACAATTTTTCCAGGGAAGTGAGTAGCAGTCATTTTACCAACCTTTTCGTTGCTTATAGTAGGCTCAAAAATCATTTTATAATAAATCGGAATAATCGGTATTTAATTCATTGTCGTTCATACCAAAATATCCTCTTGAAGAGGGCGTTTCAGTATTGTTTTTATTACTTTTTGTCTTTTTATTATCATCATCTTCTTCGAGCGATTCAAAATAAAGAGCGTTGTGTAAAGCTCGTAGAACATTTACTAAAGTTTGTCCCCAACGCGTGCGGAAATTATCTACCACATCAGCAACCGCTTCTTCCATAACTTCATGCGTTCCAATTTCGAAGTTGAGGGTAAAATTTTTAATATCTTGATAAATATCGGCAATATTTTCGGATATAGTAGCGGCAATTGGGGTATCGCTGAGTTGAATATCTTGATGAAAGACTTCTAAATAAGAATCGTATTGTCCCATTTTATGCGATACTAATCCATAAATATTGTTATAATCTTCTTCGGTTACAAAATCTTCTAAAATACCATCGTATAATGCCTCTCCGGGATTTAGCATGGATACTTTTAGGTACATTAAAGGAAGAATCTTGGTAAGTTTTTCAACGAAATCTTTACGTTCTAAGTGGTCGGTGTATTCTACAAATTTGCAGAATTCAACAGCGACCGTACAAAATTCTATTATATCGCGAGAAAAAATTTCTTTTTCTGTTTGATTTTCTTTGTCCATTTTTATAGAAATTTAATCAAGTACAAAAGTACAATTTTTGATTGAATCTTAAAAATGAAATATTTGTTACTTTAAATTCCAATCGCGATCGAAACTTGACATACGTTCAATTTTGTTTTCAAGTTCGTCAGGTAGATTATAGAAGAAATTCAATCCTGTAATTTCTTCGATTTTATCGATTGATACAGCGCAATCGCGCATTTGTTGTTGAATAGCCGAATTTTCATAAATAAATCCTATAGCTCTTTCGTGACCAGGTCGGAGCGACATAACTACTTTAAAAAATCCTTCGGGAATAGCGACTTTATTTCGATATCGGTTGGGTGATTTTTCGTTGTTGAATATTGGTCCGCAAACGATATAAAGACTTCCTTCTGTGCAAGCCCATCTACGACATGATTCTTCCAAAACACGCCATCCTTCGTCGTTGAGTTCATGAAGTTGCATACACATATTGGTCATATTAAAGCAATCTAACATGGCTTGTTTGCTCCAACGGGCATCACCAGCAGGAAACATGTGACCACGGTCGTAACCAGAGTCAGAAAAATCGGAATGATATACACGGTAGGCTTGGGGAATACGTTCGTCAGGGGTAAACCAATCGGTACGTTTTTCGTTTCCCCTTGTTTCTTCACAAGTTAGTTCCCATGCTACCCAATTAGGGGCTTTTAAATCCAAGTTGTATGAAATAACAAATCCTTCATTTTCAAGAATCTGTGTGTTTGTATTTGTGGTATCTTGGGGTAATTCATATTTGATTGATTCGTTGGGAATAAATTCCGATGAAGAGGTATTCTGTGGAACAGTAGAATTGCATGAGGTCAGTTTTATGCCAAGAAAAATTAAGGTGATAAATTTTATGGTTTTTTTCATGATTTTAGATTTTTTGCAAATATAGTTCTTTTTATGTTTCAGTTCTTAATTCTAAACCATAAAAATCTTTTCCATTTTTCACATTCTTTATTATCTTTGTAAAAAGTAAATTGAATAGTTATGGCCTCAGAAAAAACAAATAAAAAAGAAGCTCCGAGTTATTTTAAATATGTGCTTGTTTTATGGATTTTATTCTTATTAGGAATAGGTCTTATCGTTTTGTTGTTCCATTTAATTGCCAATGGAACAATTGGTTATATGCCAGAGTTGACCGAATTACAAAATCCTAAAAATAAAAATGCCACTGAAATTTATTCGAGTGATAATCAGTTGATTGGTCGTTATTTTTATAGTTCAGACAATCGAGTGCCGGTGGATTTTTCTGAGTTATCTCCTAATTTAGTTAATGCACTTTTGGCTACAGAAGATGAACGTTATTATGAGCATTCAGGTGTGGATGGTCGTGCTCTTTTGCGTTCTATCATCGTACGTGGTATATTGCGTCGAAAAAGTGGAGGTGGAGGTAGTACCATTACACAACAATTGGCAAAACAATGTTATACGGAGCAAGTAGCTTCTAATAGTTTGCAACGTGCCTTGCAAAAACCGATAGAATGGGTAATCGCTGTTCAACTTGAACGTTATTATACTAAAAAAGAAATTGTTGCGATGTATTTTAATAAATTCGATTTTGTTAATAATGCGGTAGGAATTAAGTCGGCTTCTTCGGTTTATTTTAATACTTCTCCCGACAAACTTTCGGTGGAGCAAGCAGCAACATTGGTAGGTATGTGTCAAAATCCAGCGTATTATAATCCTGTGCGTTTTAACGAACGTACCAAGGAACGTCGTAACGTGGTTTTAAGTCAGATGGAACGTGCTGGGTATTTGACTGAGCATGTTTGTGACTCGTTGCAACAATTGCCTTTGGTACTTGATTATCAAAAAGTTGACCATAAACTTGGTTTGGCACCATATTTTCGTGAATACTTGCGTCGTATGTTGATGGCTAAAAAGCCAGTACGTAGTAATTATGCTTCATGGCAAGATCAAAAATTTTATGAGGATTCGCTTGCATGGGTTGAGAATCCTTTATTTGGATGGTGTAATAAAAATACCAAACCCGATGGTACAGCTTATAATATTTACACAGATGGTTTGAAAATTTATACTACTATTGATTCTCGTTTGCAACGTTATGCAGAAGAGGCTGTAAATGAACATATTCAGGAACTTCAGCGTAATTTCTTTAAAGAGAAAAAAGGTAGAAAAACGGCTCCGTTTACTAATCAACTTACTGATGAAGAGGTGGAATCGATTATGAATCGTTCGATGAAGCAATCGGATCGTTATTATCGTATGAAAGCAGCTAAAGTGCCTTTAGATACGATTTTAAAGGTATTTAAAACGCCGATTCCAATGCAGTTGTTTACTTACAAAGGTTATATTGACACTTTGATGTCACCATTGGATTCAATTCGCTATGTAAAACATTATTTGCGTTGTGGGTTTATGTCGATGTCGCCTACAACGGGACACATTAAGGCGTATGTTGGAGGACCAAATTTTGGTGCCTTCCAATACGATATGGTTTCGGATGGAAAACGTCAAGTAGGTTCGACTATTAAGCCTTATCTATATACATTAGCCATGGAAGAGGGAATGTCTCCTTGTGATCAGGTGCCCAATTTGCCACAAACATTTGTGATTGATGAAGAAACGGTTTGGTCACCTCGTAACGATGATCATGAACGTGAAGGTGAGATGGTGACTTTGCGTTGGGGATTGGCTAAATCAAATAATAATGTTACAGCTTACTTGATGAAACAATTTTCACCTAAATCGCTGGTAAATCTAATGCACTCGTTCGGTATTACTAGTTATCTTGATCCGGTAGTAGCACTTTGTTTGGGTCCAAGTGAAATTTCAGTTAAAGAAATGGTCTCGGCTTATACCACTTTTGCTAATAAAGGCATTAGAGTAACGCCTATGTACGTAACACGTATTGAAGATAATAATGGTAATATCATTTCTGAGTTTACGCCTAAAATGTATGAGGTAGTGAGTGAAGAAACTTCTTATAAGATGTTGTCGTTATTGAAGGCAGTAACGACAGAAGGTACCGGACTTCGTTTACGTGGTAAATATGCTTTTCGTAATGAGATTGCAGGTAAAACGGGTACTACTCAGAATAATTCCGATGGTTGGTTTATGGGGGTTGTGCCAAATCTTGTTTCTGGTGTATGGGTAGGAGGAGAAGATCGTGCTATTCACTTTGATGGTTTGAAAGAAGGTCAAGGAGCTAATATGGCTCTTCCAATTTGGGCCTTGTATATGCAAAAAGTATATGCCGACCCAGAAGTGGGAATTTCGGATAAAGAAGTTTTTGATATTCCTGAACAATATCGATACAATTGTTCAAAAATTAACGCGACCCAAGTTAAAGTTACAGCTACTGATGGCGAAGAAGAAGAATTCTTTTAAAAATGTCTAAAAAAGTTATTATTTCGGTAACAAACGATTTGGAGACCGATCAGCGTGTACATAAGGTTACGAATTTTTTATACTCGCAAGGGTACGAGGTGTTGTTGGTAGGTCGAAAATTGAAAAGTAGTAGTGCTGATTTCTCTCGCGATTATCCTACAAAACGTATGCGTTTGTGGTTTTCACATGGTCCGCTTTTTTATGCTGAATATAACATACGTTTATTTTTATTTTTGTTGTTTGCTTCTTACGATATTTTACTATCTAATGATACCGATACTCTATTGGCAAACTATTATGCTTCAAAAATTCGTCGAAAGAAACTAGTATTTGATGCTCATGAACTTTTTCCAGAAGTTCCTGAATTACAAGGACGAAAATCGGTACAAAAGGTGTGGGAATTGATAGAACGACACATTTTCCCTCGATTGAAGTATGCCTATACGGTATGTGCTTCTATATCAGATTACTATAAAGAAAAATATGGTATTGAAATGCACGTTGTTCGTAATGTTCCTTATAAAAAAGATTTTTCAAAAGTAGAATCGCAAAAGTTTTTTACAGGCAAAAAGATTTTACTTTATCAGGGAGCCGTTAATGTAGGAAGGGGACTGGAATACGTGATAGATGCGATGCCTTTTTTAGATGACTTTGTATTGATGATTGTTGGGACAGGTGATATTATTAATGATTTAGAGCAACGGGTACATCGATTGAAGGTGGACGATCGTGTGGTGTTTGTTGGGAAAGTACCATTTGAACGTTTGGATCAATATACGGTTATGGCGACTATAGGACTCTCTATTTTAGACAATCAGGGGTTGAGTTATTATTATTCGTTGCCTAATCGAATTTTTGATTTTGTACAGGCTGGAGTCCCTATTTTAGCTTCTGATTTTCCCGAAATTCATCGGGTGATTGAATCTTATAAAATAGGCGAATTTGCAAAAGATTTGTCCCCTGAAAAATTGGCTAATCAGATTAAAGATATGGCCGATAAGTGGGAAAATAATCCTAATAAAAAACAATTGTTTGCGGTGGCAGCAGATGAACTTAATTGGGAAAATGAATCGAAAATAATACGAGGTATTTTTGAAAAATTGTAGTACAGTTGTTGATGGTATATGTTTTATCTTTTGGCAACTTTTTTTATCTTTGAAATCAAATTTAAATAAACAAAAATGGCTAATAATAAATCTAATGCAATGGTGAAGTCAACTTTGACTCCGAGAAAAGAAAACTTGATTTTGTGCTTACTCCTTTCTCTTTTGACATTCGGATTGTTTTATAAATCACTTGATTATGAGTTGATAGTTTTGGACGATGTTACCATCTTGGGACAATTTGAGGGTGCTCGATTGAATGAAGCCGATTTGCACGAGGCTTTTTCTAAACCGATTTTATCGTATTATCGTCCGATTTTGTCGGCATCTATTATTACCGACCAGCCTAACGGACCAGAGCGAGATCCTATAACCAAAGAACGTATTTATACCTCATATCACCGTACTAATATTTTATTGCATTGGTTGACGGTTTTGTTGTTATTTTGGACATTGTCGCGTTTGTTTAAAAATAAAAGGATAGGATTTTGGGGAAGTTTGATTTTTGCTGTTCATCCTATTTTGGTGCCTGCAACGGTGTGGATTTTTGGACGAAATGATAGTTTGTTGGCTATATTCTTTTTGCCGTCGTTCAACTTTTTTATATCCTATTTAGAGAGTGAGGATAAGTTTAAGAAGTTGTTTTATTTTGTGCTCCATTTATTATTTCTCACAGCATGCTTTTTTACTAAAGAAAATTCAGCCGTAATCCCTATAATATTTGTAGCATACGCCTTTTTTATTCGTAAAGAAAACGTGTTTGATAAACGTTTGATATATTGCTATGGTAGTTGGATTTTGGCGGGTATTGTATTTTTAATTAAGCGTCATGCGGCATTATCGACCATAGGTGGAGGTGAGGGTGTTTTCCGAGGATGGGAAGCCATTAGTCATAACTACCCAGCTTTATTTGTGATATTAGGGAAAATCTTTTTTCCTATCCGAATGGTATTGAATGGTAAATTTGAACCTCTATCCATCATTTTAGGCGTTGTGGTAGTAGTGGCAATTTTATCTTTATTTTTTATCAAAAAAACCGACAAACGTTTAATCTTATTTTGTTTGATTTGGATAGGATTATTCTTATTACCTACCTTGTTTATTTATATGGCAGGTTCGTACGATTATTTGGAACATCGTGCGTATATACCAATCATGGCGATTCTTATTATGATAGCTTCCTTATTAGAAGTTTTTAAAGTAAATACGTCATCTAAGTATTTTCATATTATTTGTGGTATTATTGTGGTAGCTTTGATGGTTCGTTCGGTACTTTACATGGATAAATTTTCAAATGCTTCTAAGTTCTGGGCACATTATGTAGAGCAGTCAGATCGAGCAGAAGATTATTCTATGGTAGCTTCAAATATGTATAGTGCTGAGCGTTATGATGTTGCAATGGAAATTTTACAAATTGGAGATAAAATGTATCCTAATAATGCTGATGTAAAATATGGTTTTGCTCAGCATTATGCAAATGCCAAAGATTATAAGAAGGCGATAGAATATGCTCAGGAATCGTTGTCAATTGACCCGAATTATACCAAATCGCTTAATTGTGTGAGTGAATGCTATGCTCGTATGGGTATTTTGGATTCGATTTTACCTTATACCAATCGTTCTTTAGCGGTGGATGAGAAGCAAAATATAGCCTTGAATCACATGGGATTTTATTATTATAATGTGCATGAGTTTGATAAGGCTAAAGAAGCGTATGAAAAGAGTGTGGCCATTGATTCAACTAGTCGAGATTCGTGGTATAATTTAGCTTCGTCTTATTATTGTATGGCCGATTATAACAATGCTTTAAGATGTTATTATAAGGTGTTGGATATTAAGAATAACAAAGACAAAGATGCTTTGTATTATGTGATAAATTTATTGGTTGGTTCTAACCCAAACAAGGCGGCTCAATACGCTAAGATGTACAAAGAACAAGGCGGCGTTTTGAGTAAAGAAGTTGAGTCAAAATTACCTAAGAGTAGTAACAATCCATTCTCTTTACAATAATTAACATAATATTAACATTTTTTCAAAAGGAATACATTTATTTTCACTCGATTAAATTGATGGCTATTTATAAATGAAGAAAAAAATTTTTTTAGTATTATTTTTAGCGACAGCAGTTGGGTTATTTTCGCAAGAGGATAAAGTTTGGAGTTTAGCAGATTGTCTTGAATATGCGAAAGAAAATAATTTGAATGTTAAAAGTGCTAAAAATAGTTTAGAAACGGCAGAAATAACTCTTAAACAATCGAAATTGAATATTCTTCCTTCTGTAAGTGGAAGTGCTTCGGAAACTTTCAGTGCAGGTACAAATGTTGACCCAATTACGAGTGAGTATGTGAGTATGTCGTCGTGGTCAACCAATTTTGGTTTGAGTGCTCAAATGTCGCTTTATAACGGTAATAGACAATATAATACTATTCAGCAAAATAAGTTGTTGGTAGAGAAAAATAGTTTGGCTGTTGAAGAAATCAAAAACAATATTACGTTGCAAATTATAGAAGCGTATTTGCGTACGCTTTATTATAAAGAAAGCATAACCTTGGCAGAGAATAATTTAGCGGTAAGTGAGAAGCAAGAGCAACAAGCCAAAGTGAAATATGAGATAGGTACTTTATCATCAAAAGAGTATTTGTCGGTGGTATCTCAGAATGCACAAAACTTATATGCGGTAGCTAATGCTCAAAAGCAATATGACTTGCAGTTACTTGCTTTGAAGCAGTTGTTGGAGTTGCAAGAAGTAGAAAAATTTGAGATTGAAATTCCAGAAATAGATGTAAACAATTATCGTATTTTACCGGAGAAGGAAGCCGTGTATAATACGGCTTTAGCGACTCTACCAGAGATTAAAAGTAATGATTTACAAGTAGAAATAAACGAACGTAATCTTAAAATTGCCCGTGCTGGTTATATTCCTTCTTTGTCGTTGAGTGGCAGTATAGGAACAGGTTTTACAGGAACGCAACGAGGCACATTTTCTGATCAAATGCGTCGTAATTTTAATCAACGTGTTGGTGTTTCGTTGAGTGTACCTATTTTTAGTCGATGGAATAATCGTGCTAATGAGTTGAAGGCAAAGGTGAATATTGAGGAAGCAAAATTGAGTCAGCAAACAGGTAATAAAGAGTTGTATAATAAGATTGAGAATACCTGGCAAAATGCGATGTCTTCAATAAATGAGTTGGAATCGGCAGAAATTGCCCGCACTGCTTCACAGGAAGCTTATAATGTAGCGATTCGTCAGTTTGAATTGGGTAATATGTCTTCTACCGATTTTATGGTGGAGAAAAATAATTATTATTCTTCTGAGTTGAAAATGCTTCAAATCAAATATACCATAGTAATATACTATGAAATGCTTCAATATTATTTAGGAAACGAAATAAAATTATAAGATATGACACGAAAAAAAGTAGTAACCGTAGTCGTAATTGTTGCTGTACTATTAGGCGGAATTTTTGTTTGGAAATCTTGTTCTGGGGCTTCAAAAAAAGATCAATTACAGTTAGAATCGGTAGTGGTTGAGAAAGGTAGCATATCAACGTCGATTACTGCTACAGGTAATATAAAGCCAATCAAACAAGTAGAGGTAGGTACGCAGGTTTCGGGTAGAATAGAAAAAATATACGTTGATTTTAATAGTAAAGTTAAGAAAGGTCAGTTGCTTGCTGAATTGGATAAAATCAATCTAAAATCGGCTTTGAGAGAAGCACAAGCGAGTTATGATAATGCGGTAAGTGAACAAAAATATTTGACTAAAACATACGAGCGTCAAAAGAAACTTTTTGAA
>Ga0247610_10005983_pt1 | contig 12724 bp, 13 predicted proteins | sample 174DNAGHGhighgp2_FD_193483 | JGI IMG/M metagenome (GOLD analysis project Ga0247610, IMG submission 193483) | Sheep rumen microbial communities from Palmerston North, Manawatu-Wanganui, New Zealand - 1742 DNA GHGhigh gp2 | ecosystem: Host-associated > Mammals > Digestive system > Stomach > Rumen...
CGCATGGCATCGTACTGGCTCTTACTGGTGCATGCTGACAAGAGCAGGAACAACAGGAATATATGATGTAGTTTCTTCATTTCACGTTTTTAGACTATACAGAGTTAATATCGTGTGCAAAGATAAGAAATACTTCCGACATTTTCAAGCTTTTTCCTCGCTAATTGTACACCGACTTTTCTGATGGCATATCCATGGTGCGCAGGTCCCACAACATATCTTGCGAGCCATCATTACCGGGCATGTATTCCGCTTCCAGTTTCGTCAACGCGTCGCCCGAACGAAGAGCATAGCTGCCTAACGTGTTTTGGGCGTAGCCGTGCAAGGTGGCTACGGCTAATATGATTGTTAATAATCTCTTTCTCATTGCTTTGATTGTTAAAATTTTACTATCAATTAAAATGATTTCATCAAAAGTGGATTATTGAGCACTCGTCTCTGCCGCTTTATACCTTCAGGTCTAAGAAGGTTCAGCTCGACGATCCGGATGGGAAAGTCAATCGTCCCAGCAATCCACTGATATGGGGAGTACTATTAATGGATTATTGATATCCGTCCCCGATCTCCATTATTTAGAGATATAGGAATCCCTATTTAGCGTATAATATAGTTTAGGGAAAACCTCCTTTGTTGTACGAATGTCTATTGTTTCATTTCTATATGAAATACCAACGTCAATATATGAAAGTAATAATTTTTTTGTACTCATTGGCAAACATTCAGTTGAATGTATGAAGAAATCTTCGCCAACTCTATCTATTAACTCAACAATTATTGCCCCGTGACAATAAGCCGCTTCTCCATCAAAACTATTAAGAGAAACTAAACGATTAAGGGATACAGTATCCCTATTTAAAGAATTAATTATCAATTTATCGTATTCTATTTCTTCTCTACTATTCTCTAAGGATAAGTATATAATATTTGGTATATAAATCCCATTTATGTTCTTTCCATTAGAGCAATTTATTAACATAATCATCAAAGACATAATAATCAGGTAAAAAATATATTTCATATTCATCTTGAGGGTATTTTGTCGTCACCTATTACAGTTAAAATTCCATACTTTGTTAAGGTTCTGAATGGATTCCAGTCTCCGTTGTCTCTAACTGTTTTTCCTGATCAGACTTGGTCTGATTGGGAAGCGTCTGTGATTTGATTAATTTGGGTAAATAAAAAGTATCTGCTCTTTCATTAACAATAAGGTGAGAATCTACATAATACAATAGATGAGCTCTCTTTATGTAATTAATAACTTTTTCATAAGAATAGTATAATGGTTTTCCCTCAACAGTACATAGCATAATACTATCTTCATCACAATATTGAATAGAATCTATATCAATAGTATTATTAAAAGGCATCTTTGAAACATCAACAAATATTTCTTTTGAATTAACCTCCATTATTTTTGCTATTTCTAGTTTTTTCTTGCCAAGCAAGTCTTCATAGTAGGGGCCAATTAAAAAACCTTTAGGAACAATAGCTGTTGTATATAAGCAGTCGCTCGGAATAATAAAATATGAGTAGTGCTTGTCATAATTTGTGTCATTTCTCACATAGTTCTCTATAGCTTCAATAAAGTCCCTTTTTAAAGAATACATTTGCTTATTATCATTTTTGCAAGATACATAAAGCATCAGAAATAGTAATAGAAATATAGCTTTTTTTTTCATAATTTCTACAGTTTTGGTAGTCGTTGGATAATACTAAACAAACTTGTTCTTCCATTTAATAAATTTTGCCTTGATGAATCTCTGGAATTCATATTAACTATAAGACCAACAGGAACATTGTCTGTGCCTAAATATCCTCGAATTCCATGTATTTTTTTGTCATGTCCTATGATGAAGACTGGTAATGAAGAATTATATACTGAAAGTCCCAAATCACCATAACTATCACCTAAATAAGTGGATGGTTCTGCACTCAATGATTTGTTTTGGTGTGTATGAACCTGACCAATGACATTGAATTTTTCATCCCCACGTTTTACAATACCGTTCTTCTGAATGTGGTATCCATAATAATCAATTTTAGTTGTTTCGTTGTCATTTGCATAATCTGGCAAAACAAGAACCCTGCCATCCTTTAGAATAAAACCTCCAACTTCCCTTCCGCCACTATCTAATTTGCGATAGTGCTGGTCAGCTTGGTTCCACATCCTGTTGTAGGCAGATGTTTCGTTGTTATATAATATGCTGCCATCACTTCTGTAGTTGATACCTTGTCTCTTGAAGTTCATACTTTTCCAAAGATATGTCTGGCCGTTCTTCAAGTCGTCTTGTGAATGAACAGTTGGACTATATTGATATGTATTGTCTGTGTCTTTATACCAATCTGCACCTGTAGGGTCATAAGCATTCACAGGATTACCTCCACAATATGCATACGGACTGACAGAGTAATACTTCTCCGCCAGCGGATCCATTGTAGGCCAACTGCCGATAGCTGCATCGTAGTGACGGGCACCGTAGTCGTACCAGTCCAAACCGTGATTACGTTCCAGACGTTTGCCGTTGTACTTATACTTTTGAATATCACCGCCTGTGCTTTCGCCCATCAGACCGCCATACGGGTAGTAGTGGTTCACCTGCTCCACCGTTCCACTCTCATTCACCACAACACGATTGTTGCCCAAGTGGTCCTGAAGGTAATAGTGATAGATAGGGGTGCTTCCGTTGAACGTGACATATCCGCCGTCGATAAGAACCATTGACAAAGCACTATAATTATAGATTATACTGCCACAATACTGGTATCCCAAGAAGAGAGGCTCTTTTGGAGGCCGTGGATGCGGAATCACTGAGTCTATGACAAAACCTTGACCTATTGGAGAATGTATAGTGTCTATTGGCAATACTACCTGCCCACCGACATGTCCGGGAAGTGTGTTGATGATTAGTGCTGTACTCAGTTTACGGCCATCCGAGGCATATTTGCAAATAAACGAGCCACTATTTGCAACCACTCGGGCAGGCAGGTTCAGCACATTATACTCCACTGACGTTATCTCCTTGTTCAAATCCTTCGTCATGTTGCCGTTCAAATCGTATTCGTACTCCTGGCTGACATCGGAGTGGTCATTGAAATGGAATGCTCCGCTGTAGTTCGGGCCACTTGTTACGGCATCGGTCACCTTCAGGAGCTGGTTACCGTTGTAGTCAAACGACAGGTTGTCGATAAGGCCATAGCTGTTGTCATCCTGCAGACCGCTTCTGGTCAGGCCGGTGATGTTGCCCATCAGGTCATACTGGTAACTGGTACCGTAGTGCGTGCTGGCACTGCCGTTCTCTGAGTAAGCGGCACCTGTCAGGCGGGACAAACCGTCGTACTGGAAGGTGTAGCCGCGCAGGATGTTGTCGCCCGTCTTCCAGTCCATACTGCTGATGTTGCCGCCATACTGCGCTGTGCTGCCATTGTGAGGCTGTTCATAGTAGAGGTATTCCCTGAAAGGCGTGCTCTCTATGGAGGTCAGCCAGCCGCGCAGGTTGTACCCGTTCGTCACGGTGAGCGTGCCGCCACGGGTAGTGGTGGCGAAACGGCCTGTCTCTGCTGTGTTATGTGAAACGTCATTGATTATTAACATTCTCTTTCCAAATAGGTATAACCCATTTATAATATGCATGAGGTTCTTTGAACTTCGTTAAGCCATAATATGCGTCAAATATATTAACTCCTGTTATTTTATTATATGTATCACCACGAACCAAGAATACTACGAAATACTCTGGAAGGATATTAAATCTATAAATAAGATATTTCTTCTTCTCTACTAATATTTTACGATTATCGAACACCCTATTCTCTTCAAAAAGATGATTTTGAATAAAAACAGGAAAGATAATACCAGGAAGAGGATAATCGAAGAGATAAAAGTCATTTGGATATTCCAGAAAATATTTTGAGATATTTGATGAAGAAAAATTTTTTCTATGTTTATTATAAAACGATTCTGACATCAGATATTCACGCAAATCCGGAAGTGTTTGTAATATCACAAAATTGTTTATTCTTATCGTATCTACCATATAAAGACCCATAGTTTTGTCAGACTGCACATAATCAACATACTTTTTTTCTTTCCACTGAAAATAGCTGATATTCTCTTGTGCATCCACAAGGCTAATGCCTCCAAAAAACAATACAATAATCAGTCTAAAACATCTCATAATTTCTTTGCTCTAAATTTTGTACTGTATAAAAGATTGTTGTATAGGGGTGAAAAATGGAAAGAGCCTTTGCCTGACACTGCACCATTCTCAATAGCTGGTGTGCTGTAATATGCATTTCTCACTATCGCACTTATTTGTTTAGGAGAGATTGAGCCATCCTTTCTTTGAGAATCTACTGCACTGGCTGTCATCAGTCCACTGTAACTATGTACCAGGCCTAAAGAATGCCCTATCTCATGTGCACCTGTATATCTCTTATAACCATCGCTCAAATCATTACTAATAGAAATAAAAGAACCCTTATAAGTTTTACCATTTACATTTGAATCCAACTTGTTTTTAAAGAAAACATTGGCCTCGCCAGTTCCATCAATTCTGTTATTATCATCCACAGCATTATACATATCGGTGGCATCTTGTACAGTAAATTCTGCCTTTACGACAGATAAATCAAAAACTACAGACATGCCATCTATTGTATATTGTCTGCTCAAGTTATTCCAAAATTCTACAGACTGTTGGGCATACTCAAAAGACTCATCGTTTGCATAATATGTTGCACTAATAATTATAAGGTTGTTTTCTATGTCGTAATAAACATTATAGTCACAACCATTCACATCAATCATATTCACCGGATTCCCCCCACAATACGCATACGGACTGATGCTATAATACTTCTCAGCCAGCGGATCCATCGTGGGCCAACTACCGACGGCGGCATCGAGGTGACGTGCACCATAGTCATACCAATCCAAGCCGTGGGTGCGGTCAAGACGTTTGCCATTGTACTTGTAGGGTTGTACATCTCCGCTTGAACTCTCACCCATCAGACCACCATAAGGATAATAGTGGGGTTCCTGTTGATATGTCGAAGCCTGCATATACATGGGCAATTGGTTTTGGTCAGTTATTGATATTCGGGGGCAAAGATAAGGAATACTTCCGATACTTGCAAGCTTTTTCCTCGCTAATTGTACACCGACTTTTCGTCTGGCACGCTGGTTGAAAAACGGGGACTCATAATCCTGTCGTTCCGGGCTGGGCATGATAATCGGTGTTGTGTTATTTCCTGTGCAAAGATCATATTTATATCTTCAATCCAAAATGTTCCATTATTAAAGTTAATCATTCAGAACCGTTCCACAGATTTCTTTCTATTTTCCATAAAGGTTAAAATGATATTTGTCAATGCCAATATGATATTTAAAACACCAAAAGCAATAGCTAAATATAATGTGATTTCATATTTAAAATACGCTATAATTATAAATAATGGTAAAAAGATTGCCATTAAAATACTAACAGCCAATTCTATACATCTGACAAATATACGAGAGAATAGAGATGGTTTAAATACATTCACAGTGAAAAGTATAACCAACCATACAGAAAGGGCTGTTAATGATATTGTTGTCCTGCTATTATCGAAGAAACAACAAAAAATTAAGAATAAACTTATTATACTACATACAATAAGAAAATAATAGTCAATCACCCTTTGCATACTACTGTCTTTTAATATATATACCATAAGGATTGTTTTCTTTAATAGCATTTGCACATTGATTCATAACTAAATCATATCCTTTCATTACACTTTTAACAAAAGTGTTTTTTATGATTGCATCCTCCTTTAGTAACTAATTTATTTCCCATATACATCATTCAAGTAATTTTTGTATCTTTGAGTTGTATGGTGCCATGAAGGGTGTTTCTGCAGAAAAGGAAAAACTTTATTGTGAGAATGCCATCCATTTTTATAATGTCCTAAGTATTCATGAACACCTAAAATATTTTGAATATTTTATGCATTATTCAGATCAATCGTTTTCAATTTCTTCATCTACCTTCCAATCTGTATCATAAAGATCCATAAAGAAATAATCTGTTATTATTTTTAGAAGTAATAGACCTTTTGGTCCTTCTATTCCCAATTCTTCTTGAGCCTCTATAAAATCAGATAGTATATTTGACAGCAAAATGTCCTTGTCGATTCTGTGTTTAAATATATAGATTTTTTTGTTATAATGGATGAACATGAACCATGGAAAATGTGGACCTAGTCCATGGAAAACATAAACTCCATTCGAGAATTGTGTATCGTCATGCATTACACCTAATTTATGAACGATCCTTCCTACTCCAGCATATTCTATAACATTACCTTGATTTTGTTGTGCGTACCATGTATCTAACAGTGTTACTATACTATCTGGAACTTCTGCAAAATGATATATATTGTTATTCTCAATATCCTGAGAAAAACAAAGATTTACATTTACAGAGATAAACATAAACAAAGACAACAAACGCTGTAACTTATTATTCTTCATACTTATATTCTTTTATTATTTTTTGTTCAATCAAATTAGGCAAAAATTCCTTATCTAATCGGTTTTGGTCAGTTATTGATATCGGTGGCAAAGATAAGGAATACTTCCGACACTTGCAAGCTTTTTCCTCGCTAATTGTACACCGATTTTTCGTCCTGCTGATTATCATAGCAGTTGTCGTTCCTGCCTTGACATGATTCTCGGTGTTGTGTTATTTCCTGTGCAAAGATCATATTTATATCTTCAATCCAAAATGTTCCATTATAAAGGTTAATCATTCAGAATTCGGCTCTGCCGCTTTGTACCTTCAGGCCAAAGAAGGTTTAGCTCGACGGCCCGAAGGGGAAAGTCAACCGTCCCGGATTTTCCTTTATGGACTCATATAGATACAATATTGTTTGACTTTAAAATGATCATTAGAACCGACCCCGTGATTCACTTGCGATAGTTCAGAATGTTATTCAATACAGGCGCTTACTATGATAGTAATATCCGTTCTCAAAAAAGAACAAATTAATGTCGCGAAAATAATTATCTATTGATAACACATAGTGTGGCTTTTTAATGAAAACAGAATCCTCCATTTCTATTAAGTAGCTTTTATATCGATAATTCGAATCGTTCAAATGAGTATGCTCCATATTGGAATTATATTCATAATCTATTTTTAATATTTTTATTGTATTGGATTTTATCTCCTTAATAATTCCATCTTGATTGATGGCGTATAAACTATCTGGAGTGATGAAATGAATATAATTGTAATCACGACTGGGATATTGATATTTAATATAATCATTTCCAAAGGTACCGTCTTTGCTAATATACACTATGCATATGGATTTTTCAGAATTCTTTTCCAACATAATGTGCAGTTTCACATCTGATAGATAAACCGTCTTGGGCCTATGCAGATATTTATAGACAGCTATTATAGCTCCTAATTGTAAACTAAATAGTATAATCAATACTATTGTGAGATTACGTATGTCACTCTTTCTTTTTTTATCCATATCGTTTTGCCAGTATTAAAAAATAAAAGATGTAACAGGGTGTATAATGGATTTTAATAGTTCAAACTGTCTTTGTAATATGTTTGTATTCTTTATTCCCATAACCCAACCTAAAAATTCTGCATTCCTAGTAGAAGCTCCTTCTCTAGAAAGTTTGCCCTTGGCAGGAAATTTCCTGCTACATTCTGGGCATAGCCGTGCAAGGTGGCAACGGCTAATATCATTGCTGTTAATATCGCTCTCATTGTTGTGATTGTTTAAATTTTTCCTTTAATTCGATATGGTTTAATCAATATCGCTTGAGATATTCTTGTAATTCCTCTTCATTCTTCGGGGATATTATGCGTTTGACAACACCTATAGCTCTACTTGGAATGGGGGATTTCCGATAGTCCATTCCTCTTCTTCTCAAAAAATCAATAACCTTTAATTTGTCTTTATACTCCTTAGAATCAAGAGGGTAAATGCATAATCTTAATATATAGAGGATGTCAACATAGAAGAAAGTATAATCTGGTGGATCAAAATTATGCATTTTGAATTTATGATTATAGTCAGCACCGTGTTCTAACAGATAAAGCATAACATCCATTCGACCATGTAAGTACGTACAATAAATCGTCGCACCTTCCCCCGTATCCTCTGTTTGCATATTGACATCGGCACCTGCCTCCACAAGTATTCTTACCTTTTCAAAATCTCCTTCTGATGATATTGCATCATATAATGCGAAATGGCGAGCGGGTATCCAATTGTCATGATTGTCTCGCTGCACTCCACACTCTACAGAATTGGGATCTCCGCCATATTCTAACAGCATCTTTAATATCTCGGAAGAGCTAAATTTTGATGCACATAGAACAGCATTTCTTCCAAAATTACGTATCGTATCATTAGGTTCGTTTGGGTTAGCGCCCAACTCCAACAGTGCCTTAACCGATTCTTTCTTATTATTAAGAACAGCAAGCATTAATAGGGTTCCTCCAAATCTATCTTCTTTATAATCAATTGGTATTTTTTTAGATAGAACCTCATACCTAATTTCATTAATAGCTTCATCTTCCACAGCCTTAGCTAAATTCCATGCAATAGTGCCTTGGAAAAGCCTGAAATCGTAACCAAGCAGTTTGCTTTTGTCAACCGGAGCCTCTCTGTCTATGCATGAGGCAAGCATAATAGACAGAAACATGATTATGGGTATGCATCTTTGACGTTTCATGGCCAGAAAGAATTATTATTTGTCACATGGGGTCTGTCCCCCTGTGATGTTTCTTCAACACAATTTTCTGGGCATAAAGGTTGGCTATTGATTTCCTGAAAGCCACAAATTGCGGATACAGCGAAGCGGGGAAGCTGCCGGCATGCATCTGCAGGCTGTTGGTGACGCGAATCTGCCGTCCGTCTTCCTCCATGTGGAAGGTGAAAGTACCAAAATCCTCTTTGAGTGTTACGTCGCGGGGCTTGGCTTCTATGGCATAGCCTTCGGGAATGGTCAGCACAATCTCATCTGTGTCCTGATAGCCATGCCTGATGCAGATCTCCTCGGTTCGTTCGTCGTTAGCCTTCGGGGCCTGATATCCTTGGTGAATAGGGCAGAGGGGTACAAACAGCCTGCTGCCTGTGGTCTTGGCATACTTCCTGCTTTTGACGCTGGCCGTAAGGGTTATAGAGGCTTCGCTTGGCTGAATGTCTAATTGGCTGATGTCCATTTGTGGGGCACTTAACAGGTGGCGCAAGGCTTGTACCCGCTCCTTCTCGTCCATCTTTAGCAGCGGTATCTGGTTCTCATATTGCCAGTTATCTGATTTCTGCTGAAGTGTTATGTCAGCATCCCCATCGGCGCTGACATTGATTTTCACTTCGCTTTTCATGAGGTTCAGGGTGTCAGCGTAGGCTGGCAGAGTCACCAGCCGGCCTCCGTCGGCTGACACGATGACGGCATCATGTCCGGCTATATCCTCATGTACGTAGCCGAACGGCAGTTCCGTATTGGTACACTCCAGCCAATACTCTTTTCCGTTCATGGGCACTTGCAGAATGACGTGGTTCAGCTGTCCGGTGCTGGCAAAGTCAGGCAGCAGTCGTCGGTTGTTGGTGCTGATGACGGTGTAGTACGACTTGATGCCCACCTCCTGCAGCATGGCCCGCATGTAGTTGGTCAGTCCCTTGCAGTCGCCAAAACCGCTGTTGCTCACCTCGCTGGCCGTTGCCGGTTGCTGGCCTCCGATGCCTAACAGTATGGCCACATAGCGGGTGTTCTCACCCAGGAACTGATAGATTTTCTTCGCCTTCTCCAGGTCAGAGCTGAGCCCGTCGGTCAGCTTGTGCAGCTTTCCTTTCACGGCATCGGGTAGGGCGTCGCGGCCCTGCAGTAGTGAGTATTCCCACAGTCCAAAGCTTTTCCAGTCATTGAAACGACCCTCTACACCATAATAAATGAACTCTTCGGGCGCGAAGTAAGCCATAGGCAGTCGCTCGCGCAGGGGGCGGCTGTTGGGTTCCTTCTTCAGTGGCGGCAGGTCAGTCAGCTCAAGGGCTATGGTCTGTTTCCCTTTGTCGCTGGTAATGGTCACGTCCTTGCTGATGTTCTTCAGCTTGTGGCGAATGGTCATTGTCTGTGGTGCCGTCAGCAGGTAGGTGGCTTTCCTGACGCTTACGTCATAGTCGTCCTGTGGGCAGAACCACGGAAACTCTATCAGGTTGTTCCGGCTCTCTACCGTCCATTCATAAGTAATGGTGACGGGGTAGGAGGGGGGTGTGTAGTTCAGGAACATGCGATAGTCGTCAACGGCCAGATAGGGCGAGTATTCCGTGCGTTGCAGCTCGCTCTCCTTCAGCTTTCGCAGCACCGTGCCGTTGGCGTCGGTCACCAGTCCGCGAAAGTCCTTTAGCTTGTCGTATTTGCTGCAGGGGCAGACAAAGACGGCATTGTCGGCACCGTGCTCATTGAGTATGGTGACCACGGTCTTGTAGCGTGCTGTGGCGTGCTTCATGTCGTCACACTCCACCGTGATGGCCGTCTCTTCCACAACGGCATTCTGGGCCTTGACGACTGTGCCGGCCGTCAGCCACAACAGCATCAGGGAAAGGGCGGTTCTCGTCATGGCATTTTCTTGATGGCTATCATGTTGTTGCAGTTCTCCACCAGTTGGTCGAACAGCGCCTTGATGTACTCGTATTCCTTGGCTTCATAGAAGGTGCGGTCAATGGAGGTACGGTACTGCATGGTCAGCACGTTACCTTTCTGCGTACCCATGATGCGGGCATTGATGCCGTCCGACTTCATGATGATGGGCTTGGGCATCTCCTCGACCGTCCATCCGTCGGGCAGCGTGATGGCCACGTTCATCTGGTCCAGCTGGGCGTAGGGGAACTCTATGGGCAGAATGCGGGTGGGCGCCGTGAAGGGATTGCTCTTGAACGGGGCAAACACCAGCGGGTTCAGGTAGATCATGTCGCCCGTCGTGTCTAACTGTTTCGTAAAGGTCACCGTCTCCTTCACCGTCTGACTGTTGTCGTAGCGGCCTTCGGTGGCATATTCCTGTATCTCTATGCCCTCCTTGTCCTGAAGCTGGTGTATCAGTTCCAGACTGTCCTTCGCTTCCCGCCACAACTTACGAATGCGGAGGGCATCCTGGAAGAAGAGCTGGCGTATGCGCTTGCCGCTCAGCATTCCGTCGGCACCCAGCGTGGCTTGTATGGTCATGACGTCGCGCCCCTTGGCTGCCGACAAGAGGTTGACCCATCCGCCCGCTCCGCTCTTGCTCACCACGCGGGCCCTGTCGGTCAGCAGCTGTGCGGGCAGGGTGTTGAGACAGCCGTCGTCGAGCGTCGAACCGTCAATAAACAGCAGGGTGGAGTCGTTCGCATGAATGCCCACCACAAATGTTGACAGGTATTTCAGGCTGGCGTGAGTAATGGGCAGTCGGCCGAGTCGGCGGCTGCGCAGTACGACGGGTGTTGCCTGTATGCCCGCATCGTTCAGCATGTTGATGTACAGGAAGTTAATGTCTGCATTGGTGCCCGTTCCTTCCTTCAGCACCTTCGAGCCCGACTTGGCCCAGAACGCATATTCGCCATTCCAGCGCACCCGCTGCCTGAGCAGCTGCAGTACGGCTATGGCACGCTGCTGCACGTCGGCTATGCCCTTTATGCCGGCCTTCGCTATCTCGTCCTTCAGCGGGCTGCTGCTCTTGATGCGGTAGCCGAAGTCCTCGTCTTCCTGTAGTATGCGGTCAATGTCTTCCCACGTCGAAGTGTAGTTCTTATAGACGCTTCCGGGAATATAGATGCCCTGCAGCTCGTGGGTCACCTTACAAGCGTAGTCGTCGGTACACCACAGATAGTCGTCACCCTTCAGGGCGGGCAGCTTGCGACCTATTACGTTGTAAGTGTTGGTGGGAATTATCTCGCCGCCAATGCCTATTGTACCCATGTCGGCCTCCTGCTCTAACGGTGACACTCCGGTTATCTCGATGTTAAACTTCAGCCACTCGGGCACGGACAGCTTATACTGCGTATATAACGTGGGAATCTCTGTCTGCCCGTACCAGTCGTGCAGGTCGTAGAAATAGTCACTCTCCAACTGGTACTCGTACTCTATCACCGTGCCCACTTTAACCTGGGGTACGCTGAATTTCATCAGACAGTAATACTTGTCAACGCGTTCCTCGTTGACCATGCTCCGCTCCATCTTCGTCTTCACCATCTTGCCGCCTTCCATGTTGTAGGCTGTGGCTTTCAGTCCGGTCACGTATTCCCGCTCCTGCTTGCCTTTCGTCATTCTGAAGGCTACGCTCTGGTCGGCCACGCGCTTACCGTCGGGCTTCAGCACCTTCAGGCGTCTTTTCACGCGATAATAGACATGGAACCCGTCGCCCATAAAGGCGTAATAGACATCGGTCAGCCTGTAGAGTTCCACAACGTCGGCATCGGCATCGGGTGCATAGGTCGTCATCGTCAGTTCCTCTTGAGTCGGTTTCCCCCATTTCAGGTTGGGCTCCAGCTCTTGTGCCATTACGTGTTGTATGGCCAATAGCGAAAGAAGTAATAAACTAAGTCTTTTCATTCTTTTTTATTCAATTGTCACATGGGGTCTGTCCCCCTGTGATGTGTTGATATCGGTGGCAAAGATAAGGAATACTTCCGACACTTGCAAGCTTTTTCCTCGCTAATTGTACACCGACTTTTCGTCTGG
>Ga0247610_10005984_pt1 | contig 12724 bp, 13 predicted proteins | sample 174DNAGHGhighgp2_FD_193483 | JGI IMG/M metagenome (GOLD analysis project Ga0247610, IMG submission 193483) | Sheep rumen microbial communities from Palmerston North, Manawatu-Wanganui, New Zealand - 1742 DNA GHGhigh gp2 | ecosystem: Host-associated > Mammals > Digestive system > Stomach > Rumen...
TTGTTATTTCCTATACTTGTATCGAAAGATATAAGTATTTTTTTATATCTTATCTATTTAAAGGGGGTGATACATTGGCATTTGTTACTGAAAACGGTTCTGTGCTATTGAATCCAAGTGAAAAAGGATTGAAGTATGCTATTGAAATGAAGCATAAAAAAGCACTTACCAATAAAGGAAAGCGCAAGTTAGATAAAAAAGGCAAACAAAAGAAACTTACAAAAGAGCAAATCGCATATCGTGCTGGATATCTTGCACATCAAAAAGATTGCAACAAAGCATTTAGGGCTAAACATCCTAGATACAGAAGAAAAACTGCAAATAGATAAAGGAGAAAATGTTGAGAAAAAAAGAAATCGGAAATGTATATTGGGCAAATAGTAATCTAATTGATAAATCTGATAAAAAAACTAGAAGACAATATTCTGTTGTTAAAGATAATGGTAAATATGTTGGTATTGCAAAAATACGTGGTTTTAACAATAATAAAAAGAATAATGAAAGATTATTTGAATTAGATATAAAAAAATATCCACTAACGAAAAGAAGTGGTATTGACAACAAGGTTTATTCAAAAAGGTCAGATAATAATAAATTGTTAAGAATTGAAGATAAACAGGTTTTTGACAAAAAACCATCATTTAAGTTATCAAGTCATGACACTCATAAAGCCATTATACATACAATATCAAATAGAAGGCATAAAAAAGGGAGAAGCTAAACTTCTCCAACCGAACGGTGCGGGTCGCACTATGACGACTAATGCTTTCGCATTTCGCTTTGTTCGGTATTAGTATATCTCACAATTTTGTTTTTGTCAACTCTTTATCTAAAAAAAGAAAACACAATTTAATAAAAACTGTAAGTCAATGGTATAACATTGCACGTAGCATGCAATAGTTGAAGTTGTATGCATGGGTTTACTGCTCCCATCTAATAAAAGCATAAATATAAAAAGTTGCGACGTCGCAACAAAAAAGCGATATTTGTTTTTTCCATACATAAAAATAATAAAAAAATATAATTTAAGGAGATTTTAGAAATGGCATTTGTAAAACCAATTAGAGAAAAAGGAATTGTTTTGAGTAAAACATATAGAGAAAAAAAGGAAGAAAGAACTGATAATAATGGCAAAGTTTGGCCAGCAAGAGAAGAAGAATACATTGTGGAAGTTGTTAGTTGTGACGAAGCCGACTTCAATGAAAACACAGGTATTTTGAATGGAACAAGAGCTGAATATAAAGTTGATGAAGCAACTTATAAAAAAGTAAAGTTTGGCGATTGGGCAAATGTGAAATACACTGCTAGTCAATATGGAGAGAAATTGACTATTCGTCCAGAAAGTTTTGCTTTGATAAAATAAGGAGGTGAACAATGTATATTGATTGGAGAAGAGTTGTTTTGGGTATCGTGTTTGGCGTATTGATTGCAATTGTTGCATTTTGCTTGACTGCACTCATATTTGCGTCAATCAATAGAATATCTTTTGTTGAACAACTTAAAGAGTGGTTTGGAATAGCAAAAGAAGTTGCCGAAAACAACGAAGAAACTGCCAAATTGTTTGGCATATTGAGATAGCACAAAAGGCACTAAACACATAGTGCCTTTTTAAATAAAAACAAGGAGAGAAAAATGAGAAAAGGAATATTTTTAGGCATGGCCGCTGCAATATTGTCAGTTGGTTCTTTGGGCGGTGCATGCTATGGTTTTGTCAAAATCAAAAATCTACAAAATGACAATGTTGAACAAAACAAAAAACTAGATAATCTAACAAAAGAAAATCGTGAGTTGCTTTTGAATATTGACGAAATAAACAGTCATATTGACATACTTGGAACAGAACTCACGACAACACGCGAAGCACTTGCTGATGTTAACGCAGAACTTGAAACTACAAACGAAGAACTTGCTAACGAAAGAACTGCAAAGCAAGCACTTCAAACAAGGTTAAATGAAGAACTTGAAGCAAAAGCAGAACTGCAAACTGCTCTTGATACTGTAAATGCAGATAAACAAGCACTTCAAACACAACTTGCAGAAAAGAACGCAAATATTGAAGCACTTAATGCTCAAATAGAAGCAAAGAATACTCAAATTGCTACTCTAACTGCAAGTGTTGCAGAAAGAGATTCAACAATTGAATCACTTAATGCACAAATTGCAGAGAAGAATACTGCAATTGCTAACTTGAACACACAAATAACTGGACTTAATGCACAGATAACAAGTTTAAATGCACAAATATTAGAACTTAATTCGGAGATTACAACAAAGCAAGCAATTATTGGTGGACTTCAACAACAAGTTGACGAACTTTCAAGTTTACAATATGGCAAATATGTATATAGCGAAGCAGACGAAAATGGCATGTATGAAGATATATACATAGAGATATTGAACAATGGAAAGTTTAGATATTATGTTGACGAAGAAAACTTTGTTGAAATGGACTACACCGCAACCGGTAGAAAGGTTGGTGACACAATTTCTGTTGACTTTGAAGAAAATGGCGAAGTTGTTCCAATGAGTTTTGAAATTGATTCACATGCAAGTTTTGTAAACACTGAAGTTAATTCAATGAAGTTTGTATTTGTGAGTGAAGAACTTGCTGAAGCATTAGAATCAAGACAAGCACTTCAAGAAGAACTTGAAAATGGAAACGGAAATATTAGTCAATTGCAAGCAGAACTTGAAAGTGCTAATGCAAGAATAGAATTACTTGAAAGTGATGTTTCTGATTATGCTTCACAAGTTGCAACTTTAAATGGGCAAATATCTTCACTCAATGCTGAAGTTGATGGTTTGAACGAAGATATAACTGAACTTGAAGCACAAGTGACTACTTTGACAGCAAGAGTTAGTGAACTTGAAAGTCAAGTTACGACTTTAACTGCTGAAAAACAAGAATTGCAAAATCAAGTTGATTCACTCACTGCAGACAAAGCAACACTTCTTGCACAAATTGATACACTAACAGCACAAAATACAACACTTACAAATAACTTATCACTTGCACAAAGTGAAGTTAGCACACTAACAGCACAATTAGAAACTGCTAATGCAAGCATTGAAACACTAAATGCAGAGATTTCAGTAAAAGACGGAACTATTACATCACTAAATAGTCAACTAGAAACTGCTAATGCAAGCATAACTGCACTCAATGCACAAGTTGATTCACTCACTGCAGACAAAGCAACACTTACAGCAAGAGTTGGTGAACTTGAAAGTCAAGTCACAACTTTAACTGAACAAAAACAACAGTTAGAAAATCAACTTGCAGAGTTTGAACAACACACAATATCTATTGACCAAACTGTTGCAAATGTTGAAGCAATTTTAATCACTGATACAAAATTGAATATTGTATATTCTGTTGACGATTTAGAAAATCTTTCAATGTTAAAAATATATGCTTGTCAAAATGTTAGCATAAGGTTTGCACAAAGTGGTTTGCAAGACATAAAAGCTGTTGTCAATGGTGTAAAGCAAAATAGCAATATTGTAAATATCAATGGAAGCACAAATCAAAATTACACAATATCTGCTGTTGACGATGGTATTGAACCACTGCAATATACTTTCAATAATGGTGCACTTGTTGGATATACCGGAAACGCAACAAATCTAAACTTGCCTGCATCTTATAGTATTCACAATGTTAGTGGTGGTGTTTGTGGTGTTAGAGTAACAAAAGAAAATTATGCAAGCATAACTGAAAACTTGTTTGAAAGTTATACCACTTCTATAACTTTTAAGAGTGGAAACATTGAAAGAACATATACAAGTTATGCTGAATATACTGGCAATTTTGAATATGATTTCTTTGGTTGCCAAAATGTATATATCTCACAAATGATTGCTAAATATAACAGCAAAGGAACAGCAATACAACCATATCTTTGGTTTTCTAGCACATACAACTTTGCTAGTTGTCCGGTAGTTATTTCATATAATGGCAATACTTACACTTTTGCAACATATAGTTCTGAAACTTCTCAACAAGGCACAATAGCATATTTCTTTAAAAATATATATCAAGTTGGTGATGTTGTTGAGTTTGTAAATGAAGATGTTACAACTTATTATATTGCCGGCAATGACTATGCTGTCACAAGTTTAGGTGAAAATGCTTTTGCTGACAATACAAATATTGTTGCAGTTGCTATCCCTAACTCCATTACAAGTATTGGAAATAATGCTTTTAAAAATTGTTCCAACTTGCAAAGCATAACTCTATCAAACTCAATAACATCACTTGGTAGTTATACTTTTAGTGGTTGTAATAGTTTACAAGCAATTGAATTGCCAGAAACATTGACAACATTAGGCAATTATTCTTTTAGTGGTTGTTCTAGTTTGACAAATATTGAAGTGCCAAATGGTGTTAGTGAAATACCTACATATTGCTTTCAAAATTGTTCAAGTTTAACAACAATAAAACTTGGTAGTGGAATAACTCGTATTCGTGGTGCTTCAACTTTTAGTGGTTGCACATCACTTGAAAGTATTACTATACTTGCAGAAAATCCACCAACAATCACAAACACAATGTTTAATAATACTAATGACTGCCCAATCTATGTGCCGGCAGAAAGTGTTGATACATATAAATCTGCACAATATTGGTCTAATTATGAAAGCAGAATACAAGCATATTATGAAGAGCAAGAACCATTGGCTTTTAATTTTGGCAAATATAGCAACGAAAATATTGTGTTGATTTTAAATAGTGACTATTCATTTGAATATATGAATTTACTTAATGATGTTGACCAGCAAGGTTCCTATGAAGTAATAAATAACATGATAACTTGTTATGGCAATGATTTATCACTTACATTTGAAATAGACGGTGATAGATTATTTGATATGTCAAATGGTGAAATTTTAATGTATAACCATTCCGAAATATCGTGTTAAAAAATAAACTGTAAGACCAATTATATTGGCTCAAAAGTGATAGTTTAAGTCACTGCCCTTTGGGGCAATTTGGAGAGAAAAGGAGAAAAAAATGAGTAAAACAAAAATTACTGCATTGATAATTGCTGGCATAATGCTTTTGTATAGTTTATGTGCAATTAGTTTGTATTTAGTCATAACATATTTTGCTCCACAAAAAATTACAGAAATAACTGTAAATGCGGGTGCACTTGAAAATGTTACGGACGAAAATGAAAAATGGATTATCAATGTGGAATATTATAGCAATCACGCAAATAATGGTGTTGAAATGCTTGAAGTTAAGTTTAACTATTATATGAGTGATGAAGAACTAAAATCTGACAATCCTGCTGTTTATTCAAAAGGTGTGCAGATTGTTGGTGACAAAGAGAACTCTATTCAATTTGATTCTGTTTGCAATTATTCTCAAGTTAATTTTTGGGGTATCATTGGAAAATCATATACATATAATACTTATTTTTCAAAATATGCTACTTATTGTTATGACACACAAAATGGTATAAGTTTTGCTTCTGTTCAAAAACTTGATAGCAACAATATGTTTCAAATATCAATTGGTGAGAATAATACAGCAGAAAATTATTTAATGAAGTTTTTGGGAAAATCAAATATTAAAACTGATATATATAAATTTGATATAATTGGTGGCTCTTATGATGTATATGAATATTGTGATATCAATTATTTTATGTATAAAATGCTCGGTGTTTGCCGTTCTAATGATGTTGGTTATGGTGCTGATGGGAAAAGCACAATTGATTTGGGAGAAATATTTGCATACAAAAAAATGACAAATGGTGCTTATGGCGGTGAGTGGTTAACAAACAACAGCTTTATGAACGATAAACTTATTCAGCATTTTACTAATTATTTTACAATTAGAATTAAAACACATGAAAATGGTGCAACAAAAGCAAGTGACAGTATGTTCGGTATGATTGAAGGCAAGCAAGAATATGAAGCACTTGGTGGTGCAATTAGTGATAACTACTTTCATGGCGAACAGACACTTACTTTAACCGAAAATGACTTTGACTTTTTATACACTGGATATAAAAAATATTTGATTGTGTTTAAAGAAGAAACTGTTGAATATATCAAAACAAATGCAAAAAATTGCAGAGTAAACATTGTTTTGAACGAAGCAATTTGCAATGAAAACGGAATATATTTTGATAATTCAAAAACAGCAATAGTTTTTAAAAATGAACTATATTATTCTATTGCAAACAAAATTGGCAAAGTGTATTTGGAGAGAATTCTCTCAAATGGAAGTATATCAATGTTGGAGGTGACAATATGAACTCAATGCTTTTAAGTTTGTTTAGCAATATTGAAACTTTGCTAAAAATGATTATTTTGATTATTGTTCTTGTTGGCATTTTGTATTTGTGCGTTAAGATACCGCAACTTGTGCCGGTTATTGGCGGACTGCTTGCAATGACAATATTTGTTCTTGGTGGACTTGCAACAATAGAATCTGTGCGATATTTTAATGCACATAACGTGACTATTGGTCAAGTTATTGATAGTGCGTTTAACAATAAATCAAGTGCAGAAGAAGTTGACGGCAAAACACTAACTTGGAACTTGAACAATTTAGGTTTTCAATATGTTGGTGAATCTAAATATATAACAACAATTGAAAAACCAAAAAATGAAATTGTTGATTTGGAAAACAATGATTATGTCTTGTATATCAATGATATTGCTTGCAGTGTAAACAAAACTGGAAGTGATTATGTTAAATCTGAATATAATTATTCATTTTATGATAACCAAAATCAACTCATTTTGAGTGATACTTTATATATCAATTTTGCTTTTTATAACAATCAAACGATAATAGAACTTTCAACAAATGGTGGTGAAGCTGCTGTCAATTTATGGAAAGCATATCAAGTTAAAAATGGTTTTGTGTTTGAGTTAAAAGGACATGCTAAAAATGAATTTAATGTTGCAAAATACAAAACTGTTGCAAAAGCTGTAATGTTTGAAAACACATCTGCAAATATTTTTACATTGAATATACTTGTTGCAGAAGCACTTGACTATAAGTATGGTGCTGAACATACTTTATCTGATGTGAAATATATTGACTGTTTAAGAACAGAATCAGCATCTCGAACAAAACTTGCAAACACATCATTATATGCATATTACAAAGAAACTAAATCAAATTACAACATATATTCAAACAACTTTAATATAGACAATTACATATTTTTAGATATTGGAGAAAGATTTTCTAATCTTACAAATGAACAAGCAAACACATATAGTTTAGAAATTGAATATTCATATTCAACAATAATAAATACATCAATTTATGGTTGTCAAGTTGATTTAAGTGATTATGTCGGCATAAATCCTACTGGTATGATTTTAAATATCTATGTTGATTTAGTGCAAGCATGATAACAATTATATTTGCACCGCCCGGATTCGGCAAAACATGTTTTTTGACACATATACTCAACACTTATGCTTTTGATTATGAAAGAACTAAAAGCATGCAACATGAGATTATTGCCAAAATAAACAGTGGCTTTGAACATATAAAAACATTACCAACACATTGTTGCTCTGCCAATTACGACATTGTTTTTCACAAGTTTAGATATAGCCCACGTTATTCAAGAAGAATAAATCCTTACAGATTAGGTTTTGCAAATTGTTTTGTTAAAACACATTTCAATTTGCCTTATGAAGTTATTGGAATAACCGAAGCACAAAAATATCTAAACAGCAGAATGAGCATGTATTTCCCAGAGTGGCAATCTCGTTGGTATGAGCAACATAGACACAACAATTTGGAGATATTTCTTGACACACAAAGGCCAATGCTTATTGATGTCAATATTAGAGAACTGTCACAGTTTATTGAGATTGTTAAATTAGATGTCAGTCATGACAAGTTTGGCAATGTTAAAAAACTTACATGGCATATACGAAAAATTGACAATAGTGGTCTATTTGACAAATATATGGCAAGTGGCAAACAAGACAAAACTTGTTATACAGAAGAAACTGTTGTTGCAGATTATAATGTGTTTGATTTATATGAAAGTCAAAATTGCAAACCAAAGTTTTATGACGGACATTTTGAAGAAGATTTTGATTATAGAATTGGAAGTTTTGCCGAAAATGATATCAATTCTTACATAGATTATTTAAAAGAAAATGACGACGAATTACCAGATAATTTTTATCAAAGGAGAAAATCAAATTGATAAACTATAATAAAAATAAGTTGATAAATAAACTATTAGACGAATATTATGAAACATTTAGACATACTCTTGACACAGCAGAGTTTGTGCCGGACAAGTTTAATGAAAAGATTTTGAAATATATTTACAAAAATATGAAAAAAGCATTTAAGCAAATTGATATAGAAGATAGACAATATCAGCGAAAGCTGAAAGAACACAATAAACCTAAAATAAAACATAGTATTTTTAGTTTTTTAAAAAAGGATAAACCTACTAGAGAGTCAAAGAAAAAAAGTGATTAGATAGTAGCAGTGGCAGTGTCTGTGGGTATGTGGGTAAGTCACGCAAACTTTCACAATGGACTTATCCACATATCCAGCCATTGTGTGTAAAGTTGATAAGTCACGCACTCTTGCATAATGGACTTATCCACTTTTCCAAGAGTTATCCATATTTCCATATTTTGCAAAAATGTGGTAATGTGGGTAACTCGTCAATGGTCTTGCAGACAAAAAAGTTAAGTGATTCACCCACGCACAAAGGCATTGGCTCTGCCCCGCCTTGTGCGGGGGTGCATACTTGACAATAGTAACACATAACGGAAAACTTTTTTTAAAATAAAAAATACAAAATCAAATTATAAGTTATTGGAGAAAAAGAAAAATGGAAAATAGAAAAGATAAAATGACTTATAATTTATGTTTGACTGAACGAATATATCGTGACAATACTCTAATGAGTTTTTACTTTCAGCCAAACAAAAAAGTTATAAAGAAGTTTAAACCAATTGATATAGATGGAGAACGTATGCGTCTCAATCTTGAAACTGGTGACATTGAAGAATATAAAATGAAAGATATTTTAACAAGTTATGGTGCTTCACTTAGAAGAACAACAATTTGTATGAATATGTTGCTTGCAATGAATGATTTTGACTGGTTTTGGACTTTAACTTTTGATAAAGACAAAATTGATAGAACAGACGCAAAACAAGTTTTTGATTGCTACAAAAAATACATAAACAATTTATCTCACAAATATCCTAGTTTTAAATATATGTGTTTCCCGGAAAGACATGAAGATGGTTGCTTTCACTTTCATTTATTGGTTAGTGGACTAACAACAAAACAAATGGGGCTTGTGAATAGTGGTAAAGTTTGTTGCCACTGGGCAGATAAAAAATATAATGGCATACGTTCAAAAGAATATTTTGACAAAACAAAACACTTACACACACTCGTTGATACAGATGGCGAGCCGATATATAACGTAACAACTTTTGCTTATGGTTACACAACAGTTTCAAGAATTGTTAGTCGTGAACGTTGCAACACCTATGTTAAAAAATATGTTGAAAAAGCACTTGGCTCAACTGAAGTGTTTAAAAAGAGATTCTATTATTCAAAAAATTTGAATGTTCCAGAAGTTGTCAAAAGAGTTATAGGCGAAGATTTTACAACACCAAAAGACATAGAAAAATATCTTTCAGATAATGAATATATAAAAAATGCAATATATGAGCCATATATCAGTGACTACAATATATTGCAAATAAAAATAGATAATCAAACAAAAGAAAATATATCAAAAGGTTTGTTGCCTATAAATGAGAATGTAAATCTCAATGATATTTTTGCAGCACAAGTTTCATTAGATGATATTTTTGCAACAAGACAACAACTTTTATATGATGATATATTTTAAAGGAGAAAAGATGGGAAACAAAAAGTTTTTAACAAAAAACGAGTTTAGATTAGATTATAACAAAGACCATTATGGTAAAAATGAAGAACCACATCCAGCATATATAACTGGTAGAATTGGACATAAGTTTTTGGCGAATTCAATAACTCATGCACGTAAGACCAATGATGGTTTTGATACTAAAGATGTTGGTGAAAACCCAAATAAAGCAAAAGCAAAATGGGATAATAGAAAATCAAGAATAAGTCCACCTTTTTGGCAGAAAGATAATCTCTTTAGTGATTACAAACTATCTAATTATAGATTTTCAAATAATACACGCAAAAGAATTCACAGATATAATAAAAAAAATAAATAAAAAAAGAACTCAACCCCGTGTGACGTTTCCATCTTTTAATTGCCTTTTGGGCTCGGTTGAATTCTATTGATATTATACATCACAAAATGTATATTGTCAACATAAAAATAAAAATTGGAGAAAATTATGGAAAATTATTTAATAAATATTGATATTGAGTTTGAAGATAAAGAACTAACTTCGCTAGTTAAAACTCTTGAAGCATGTTTAAGAGATACTCAAAAAAATTTTTGTTATCTCTGTGCGACAATTTATAGAATATCTAATTGGTTTGATTCAAATAAATATTATTGTAAAGATAAAAACAATTATTGGCATGACAAATATTCTTTGTTAGGCAAGTTTGGATTTGAAAAAACTGCAATATCAAGATTATCAAATTGTTATGTTCGTTTTATGATTGAACAACATCAAACGCATGAAGTCCGATTAACACCATACTTTGAAAATTTTAGTCCATCAAAATTGTTTGAATTACTAAAATTGTCTGAAAGAACACTTTGCGAAAGCATTGAAAAAGATTTAATCAAACCAAGCATGACAGTCAAACAAATTAGAGAATACATAAAACAAATTGAAAAGGGAGATAACCCCTCAAATAAAGTTTTGGAACAAACACAACAAAACAATGAAAATGTTGAAGATGAAGAAATACCAATGGCATACAATCCAAAACAGCATTATGATTTTGACTACTTTGAAAACAAGTCAAAATCACAACTTCTCAATATGATTTGGGAACTACAAAAAGAATATGAAAGATTAAAAGATAAAAGAAAATAAGGAGATTTTAAAAATGAAAGATTTTGAATATAACGCAACAGAATATAATAAGGATAAAATTATAGAACAACTAGAAAGAGATAATGAAAAATTACGACATCGACTAATAGAAGAAATTAGATATAATAATGATAAGCAACTAAAACTTGAAATGATAAATAATGCACTAAAAAAAGAATTATTATTGTTAAAGCAACAAAAAGCATTGCTTGAATTTCGTTTGAGATAATTTTTTAAAAAATCAAAACTAGGTGTTTTTGCCTAGTTTTTTTTATGCTATAATTTTATTCTTTGAATATATAAAATAAAATCAATTCAAAGGAGAATATTATATGAAACACAAAGGCATAAAAAACTTAACATACACACAACGATTACAAATTGAAACACTAATAAATGCAAAAATCAAAGTTAAAGACATAGCAAAACAACTTGGACTTCATATCAGCACAGTTTATTACGAACTAAAACGTGGCGAATATCAGCATTTGAAAAAGACAAATGATTTTTGGCGCGGCACAAAAATAAAATATATTACAAAATACTCTGCTCAAATTGCACAGCAAAGATATGAGATAAACTGCACTGCAAAAGGTAGGCCACTAAAACTTGGTGACGATTATGAGTTTGTGCACTACATTGAAGATAGAGTGCATAATGAAAAAATATCACCAATTGCAGTGTTAGGACAAATCAAACACAAAAATATTTATTTTAAAACCGACATAAGCAGAACAACACTATATCGTTATATTGATATGGGCATTTTTGCTGGCATACGAATAACAAAAAGAAAATCAAAATATAAAAAAGTAAAAGTTGCAAAACGTTGCCCACGTGGAACTAGCATTGAAAAAAGACCAAGTGAAATCAATGCTCGCAAAACTTTCGGACACTGGGAGATGGACTGCGTGTGTGGGCCAACAAATGCAACGATTCTTGTTTTGAGTGAAAGATTAACCCGCAAAGAGATTTTGTTTAAAATGGAGAATCAAACTTCAAACAGTGTTATAAACTGTTTAAATACTTTAGAAAACAACTATGGGCAAATAATGTTTTCTAAAATATTCAAGTCAATAACAATGGATAATGGCAGTGAGTTTGCGAACTTCGCCGGAATAGAAAAATCAATTTTTGGTGGCAAGCGAACTGAAACATATTATTGTCACCCATATCATAGTGCAGAACGTGGAACAAACGAACGATTGAATCGTGAAATACGCAGGTTGATACCAAAAAGCACTTCTCTAACAAAATACACTCAATCTGATATTCAAGTTGTTGAAGATTGGTTAAATAACTATCCGCGTTCAATACTTGATTATGCAACAGCAAATGAATTGTTTGAAGAACAACTAAAACTTCTCACATGAGAACAATAACTAAATATTGTTTTTAGCAAGCAAACATGCCTGCTCTTTTTCATATTCTAAAAACATAATAACACAACAATTCAATCAAAAAAGAGAGTTGCAACTCTCTTTTTTGTATGTTCAACATTAGATTTTACTACATTTTTTAACTTTTTTTAATTTTTTTTAAAATTTTCGATAAAAATACTTGACTTTTCATTTGTTATTTCCTATACTTGTATCGAAAGATATAAGTATTTTTTTATATCTTATCTATTTAAAGGGGGTGATACATTGGCATTTGTTACTGAAAACGGTTCTGTGCTATTGAATCCAAGTGAAAAAGG
>Ga0247610_10005986_pt1 | contig 12723 bp, 21 predicted proteins | sample 174DNAGHGhighgp2_FD_193483 | JGI IMG/M metagenome (GOLD analysis project Ga0247610, IMG submission 193483) | Sheep rumen microbial communities from Palmerston North, Manawatu-Wanganui, New Zealand - 1742 DNA GHGhigh gp2 | ecosystem: Host-associated > Mammals > Digestive system > Stomach > Rumen...
AATATGGTTTACTATATCTCCCGATTACACTATTTGCTTTTAAGAAACTGTCTATAATTGTTTTGTTACTCCCACATTGATCTATGATTTCTTCAAGGCTTGATAGTGAATTAAGTTTTTTATTCACATTTTCACTCATGTAAATACTCCTTCTTACGGCGTTTTCGTAAATATTTAGGTTTTGTATTAGTGAACAAAATTCATGCATAATTAAATTTTGTCCTCTAACTTTGAGGATAAATGATGCTTGTGCATGAATAAAAAACTTATTTTATTCACGCCTAAACCCTCAAAGTTTGAGGGTTTTTTGAGTATCATTTTTTAACATAAAATGTTTAGCGATCAATCAATTTTATATTTCATTCTCTAAAAAGATTTTTTGTGAAAAATCACAAATTTTCTTTATTCACGCCTTTTGGCGAGAATTAAATAGAGAATCTTAAAGAATAGTGCTATGAGGATTGGGAGCAAAACAACAACCCAAGACCAAGCTATTATATGAGTTACTTTCAATATTGCCAGGATAACCGACAGTACCACAGCAACAATGTAATCAGTATTAATTCTTTTTATATTCATTGCGCTCCCCTTTCGCCATTGCTTTATCTGCTTCATTTAGCTTAATCAATCTCTGATACATTACATTACCAAATTTCTTTTTATATTTCTTTTTGGTTTTATCATTTTGCCAATCCATAGGTTTCATATGTTCACAGATCAGATTGGCAATTTTAATGACTTCTCCAAAAGTCAGATTCATGTCCAGAAGGTAAAAGAATGAATCATATGCACCTACGTTTGGATGATTATAATAATGACATTGCGTGTCTTTCGTTCCATCTGATTTAATAAACGATTTTGTAAAAGGCTTTCCGCAGTCATGCAATAAACCAGCCAACTGTAATATTAAATCATCCGGATAACGATCTCTTATGTAATGGTATACATCAAGACAATGTACACCTATTGTCTTAGTATGATGTTCATTCTCCTGATCAATCAGTATCGCATTTTTGAAGAAATTTTCTATATTGTATAATTTTACCGTATTTGATTCAGATATATTGTATATGACAGTAATTTGATCCCAACCTTCCTGAATCATTGGCGGTTCAAAATGTTTATACATTCTTTCAATCACCGATTCAGGAATTGATCTTTCTCTCTCGGAATTGCGTTTTAAGCAATCCTCATATGTAGAAACCACCAAACAACATGTTTTATAACACTTGATTTTCGCTGATTTCAGTTCATTCAGAAATGCGATACGATTTCTTCTATGAATATTGGTAGCATCATAGATTACTGTTTTCCCATCTTTAAGGTCAGTTTTAACCCTTTTATGTAATTCCTGAAATAGCGTATCATTCTGACATTGTTCATTGACATCATCAAATAATTCTTTGCGTAATTCATCTGATGAATGGATAACAACACCATTTGGTCGATCTGCATATTCTTCTGCAAATCTATTTGCAATATAAGATTTGCCGCTGGCAGGAATACCAATTAACATTATCAAAGTTGGCATATTATTAATTACATCCATTACTGGTCTCCTATCTATTTTGTCTTTTCTCGTGCATAAGAAACAATTAGGTTATAAATTTGTTCCCAATTATCTGCTCTAATCATATTATGGCGTTCTGCCGGAAAATCCTTATTATGCGGAGCAGTCATTAAAATTGACTGAAAGTCTCCTTTGCCTAAATTATGGACTGCATCATCAATCAGAAAATCGCCTTTGATCATACTCTTATTAGCAGCAATTATCATATGATCCCAATTAATAAATGGGAAATAACGTTGTACTATAAAGAAATATTTATCCTCTATATTTTCGTAATGTGTAGAAGTTACTAAGTATATTTCAAACCCTAATTCAAATAATTTATTTAGATACTCTACAGCATCTTCTTTTGGCTTTACGCTTTTCCAAAACGTACTATATTTCAATGGCTCAAATACTTCTTTTTTACTAAGCATAGGAAATGATTTTGATATATCCCAATCTTTTATATCCGAAGGATTTACTTTTGTGTCATATACTTCATTTAACCATTTACACCATGCGCCTAATAAATCTTCGATAGTATCATCCATGTCTACTAAAATTGTTATGTCTTTATTTTTCATCACTCTTTTTAATCGCTTCTCCTACAAATCCCTGTTTTATATATTGATTTAGGGTATGGTATTGATAACTTGTAACCCAACCACGGTGATATATTTTTTGACCTATATATAAAACATCGTTGTGTTGAATATATTCTTCAAAATCTCCCATACTTGTTATGGGTTTCCCTCTACGATACTGTCTCTTTCTTTCAAGGTATTCGTCATATTTTTTCTTCTTTTCACAACGACTATCACATCCTATTGAGGCAGTATGCCTTTTTAATCGATTCCAACTATTTCTATCTGTTTTTTCACAAGTGTTACATGGATTATTCATATACCTCATTCCCCCAACAATCGAATCCAGTTCTTGTATTACGAGCATACATTTCAAGCTTAGTTAAGTTGGGATATAGTTGTTCGATAATCTCATATGCTATCTGAGGTTTTTTACTATGCCTGGATACTTTTTCTCGAAATACTGTATGTATCTTTCCTCTTGCATCTTTATCAACCGGAATAAGTTTGCCTTTATACATATATAAAAGATATTCATGCCCATATCGAACAGTAAATGCAGCAGGAATCCCTGTCACCTTATCCCAAATCATTCTTGCATGTAGTTTGAATCCTAAACTTTCTGCAATATCCTGCGCTTCAAACAAATACTTATCTATTGTCCAAAGGAATAGAATCTGTTGTTCTACTCCTTCGGATGCTATTCTTAAATGTTCTGTGATGTCACCAATACTTAATGTTGGATAATCCAATGGCTTTCCAGAACTGTTAGGTCTAACGCTTTTCTTCCCCCCCCTACTCTGTTTCCACGGAGGATCGACATATAAAAGCTGATATTTGCCTTTCGCATTTTCTAAATCATTCAGAATCATTCCTTAAAATCTCCTGTCTCATTCATCAGTTCTTCGGCTTCTTCCATATCCGGAGCATCGGCTTCTTCCTTGATGATTCCTTCAAGAACCTTGAATGTGAATGATTTAGTTTTATATGCGGTGAATGTACTCCTATTATCTATTCTAACTACAACACCTTCTGTTACATGCGCACCGTTTGATAGCGGTTCAGGCTGATCTAAATATTTTGCGCATCTTTCATTCAAATCTTCCCATGTTGTATAAAGAAATTTTTCAAGTAATGGAACATATTCACAGCCTAATCTTTCGCACCACTTAATTGTTTCTTCTGTAGGAATTTCGACTGCAATACCATCTTCGTTTGTCATTGTAATTCTGTATATGTATGCTTTGTTTTCACCCGGCTTGCAGCCATATGTAAATACAGTTTCTTCACCATACTGCTGAGAAAACTGCTTGTCTTTCACCTTAGAGTTTTTGCATCTTGGCATGATTGGTGTATTTTCATCTACCCAACCAACAATCTCTCCATAAACTTCAAATCCTTTAGGTAATTTGTCTATGAAAAAATCATTATATTTTTTTCTAAAAGCATTATTGCCATAAAATCCACCATCAAATGATCTCAGCGTTACTCTTCTTGAACCACTTACGATTTCCCAATCTTTTGTGATCTTATCGTTTATATGGAATATCTTTTTAATAATATGCGGTCTTTTACGTTTAACAATTTTGATACAATTACCCACTCGGAAACTTGTTCCATGCAGCTTGCGAGTCAGATAGATAATATCTCCTTCCTTAAATGCCGATTGATTATATGCAAGTTGCTCAGTATCTTTATGTTCAACAAAATATGGATACGAAATTGTTTCTCTTTCTTCTTTATGATTTACTGATCTTTTAACTCCGCTACTTCTTGAACGATTTCTCTTTGGTATGTATTTTCTGCAAATCTCATGCCCATTTAATGTTGTAATTTGAGTACCATCTGTCAAAGTATCTATATCAACATATTTTGAAAGAACGGTTATCGGTAATACTAATCCATCTGATTTCTCACCACGCAGTTTTAATGCTTTAATGTTCCTTTTTGCAGGATCGAGATAACCGCCTACGCTATTACCATTTTCGTCTTTTCTTCTAACAAGGTCATTGTCATTGGCAAATTCTTCACTAAGCTGTCCGTCTACTGGAAAATAAATTACTCTATCGCCTACTTGATAATTCAAATCGACTATTACATCATTTCCAAACACTGTAGCAATTTGAAGGCGATCAGCATTTGAATGTTTCCTTACTTCTTTTAATGTAGTAATATACGCACAATACATTTATGTTTTCTCCTTAACTTTTTCGGTTTTAGTTTCGTGATCCGAAAAGAATAAAGGAATTTCTTTTGTTTTCATTCCACAATTTTCACATATATAAAACTCTCGATTGCTTTTCCTGGAAAACCTCATTATGTGCTTCATCTTCTTTCCGCATTTTTCACAAAACATAATAACCTCCATTCTCTCATCTTAACTTTTATTGTTTTATTTATGATGATAAACATTTGGAGTGACATGAATGCCACTCCGTATTTATTTCAACTTGATACTATTATACATCTGTATAATAATATTGTCAATACTTGTATTGTTTGAGTTATAGGTGATCAATATAAACCATAATGTCAGTCCGGTTGTTACTAAGGTTTCCACTAATTATTTCATCTAATACCAGTTTTAATATCTCTCCTATTTTTTTTCCTTTATAACCTACGCTTATTAGATCATTGCCGTTAATTGCCAAATCTGATATTTTATGACATTCTTTATCTGCTTCTTCTATAGATTCTCCAATCGCCCATGCATATGATGAAGAGATTTCAATACGCTCTCCTATACCCTTATTATAAATGTCTATCAGGTCTATTAAGTCCTTTAGCATTTCTTTATCATTATATTTAAGTATAAGTTTCGCCTGTACTTTAGGCTCTAACAAATCAATGCCATTAATATAATTATCAATTATTGTCAAATAACGATCTAACCAATCGAGCAAATTCATAACTCGACTAATATCATGATTACTGAATTTCAATTTCTTCATTAGACTTGTTGGATCAGCAATCAATAATGGGCAATTATGTTCAAGAATAATCCGGTGAATATAAGCCAAAGTTACATATTTACGAGTTTCAAATTTCCCAAGAGTTTGACACAATTCATATAATGAATCATTAAGATATTCAGGAATAACTACTTCCAAACATATTAACAATTCATAAATAGTCGTGCCTTTTTCAATGGTTTTCATCAACTCAGAATTGATTCGTTCTATTGAAATATTTTTCAGCAATTTTCTGTAACGTAAAATTGCATCCATTGTGTTGATATCTATTGTGAAAGATAACGTTGCTGCAAATCTTAATGCTCTCATAATCCTTAACGCATCTTCATTAAATCTTTCTGCCGGATTTCCAACACATCTGATAATACCATTATCCAAATCATCTCTGCCATTAAAAGGATCGACTAATCCAACTATGTCATTATATGCCATAGCATTGATTGTAAAGTCTCTACGAGATAAATCTTCCTCAATATTATCTGCAAAAGTTATTTCAGTAGGATGTCTATTATCTTCATATTGTCCATCAATTCGATAAGTAGTAATTTCATATACTTCATTATCTATAACGACAGACACAGTTCCATGTTTAATGCCTGTGTCAATTGTTTTATACTCGGAAAATATTTCTTTTATTTGATTTGGTTTACATGAAGTACAGATATCCCAATCATGTGGCGGCTTGCCCATAAGTGAATCACGGACACAGCCACCAACTATATAGGCACTGTAATTATTGTCATACAGTTTATGTAAGATCATTTTTACATTGTCTGGGATATTGATTGAAGCCACGATTTATCAACTCCTTCTAAATATTTTGCCAATCGACCATTATGCCTAAATACTAAATCATTTTCCAACAAAGGGATATTAAAATATTCTTTGATATACTGATTAATTGTATTGACATCAAAGCATTTAAACTCTGTTTTATTCTCTAAATACAACAGTTTCAACCATCCGGCAGAATCAGCTACTTTTTTTAACTCAAATAGCTCTGCTTTAACCATTTTGCCTAACCCTATAGGTTCTTCTTTTAATGCTGAGTTTAAATCCGACATAGAGAAAGAACATTTACCGCCAACATTAATAAGAATTTCATCATTTTTTACACTATATATATTTATTTCCGCAAATATTTTTTTAAGATAATTAGCAAGACAATTCATCAAATAATCCTGATATTTGATTTGGCTTTTAGGATTACAGTTTCCCATTATAACCTGTCGTATATATTTGCTATTGATAATGTGTTCATTCCAGGTGAACTGACTGATAAAATCTTCCCATGTTTCTGATTCTTTGCCACATACATCCTCAAATATTGTCGGATCATAATGATTCAAAGCACTAAAATTTGCTTTTTTCATATCAATCGATACAAATAACTCATTATTATTGTAATCTTTGTAAAGATCACATTTAGGATATTTGTTATTATCGTAAAAATTATCAAAATTTGCCCCACAAAAAGAATGATATCCCTTAGAGTTTTTAATTCTCTCTATCGCTACATCCTTGATCTGATTATAATGTTCAAAATATTCCTGTTCATTGTCAAAGTCATAAAGGTATTCACAGAATACTTCAAACATCTGTGTCGCATTTGTAATTAAATTGCAAGTATGCAATCTTTCAAGAAAATATGGATTATCAGTAAGAGCTATAGGCAGGTTGCAATCCTTAATAAATCTGCGTTTTAGCGTATCTGAATTTAATACTTCTTCTCTGGTCATAAAGCTCCTCCTTATTTACCTGGCTGAGATACAACATATTTAGAATTCATGTATACAATGAAATCTTCAATTTCGTCTTGATTAACTTTGTCTGGTAAATCCGTATTATCTTTGGCGTATTCCAATCTCGTTTCAAGTTTGTCAACTAACTCATAAAATTCCGGAATAACTTGTCTATTTTCATCCAGGTATTCGCCATTTCTGATGCTCAACAACATATCGTGTTCTTTATCCCGATATGTATTGATTTCTCCCTTTTCTAAAATATCAAAGCACATATAATATAATCTGATCAGATGCATCATATGTTTGCCGAGTTTATCATGCTCAATAGCATGTTTGTTTCTATGGCTTTGCTTGCTATAACCTCGGAGTATATTCTGCATGTCATTAACCATTGATCTAAAATCTCTCAAAGGATAGTGCTTTAGGTTCAAATCCATAAATATTTCTGAATCAAGATCGCTCTTGTCTGATTTATCAACATATAATTTGATCTCATCATCTGTAAAATTGAAATATCGTCTTTTGTAATCAACTGTCGCATTCTCAATACTTTTTAAAATATTAGTTTCATTTCTTGTCTGAGTAGTAAGCCGAGCTGATTTATTTTCTAATCTTCTCAACTGAGCGTTAGCATAACCACCGAATGAACTCGCTGCTACTTTTGACAAGAACATTTTCCTATTAGATACTAATTCTCTTCCGGCATAAGTTAAAAAAACATAATCCTGATCTCTTAATCCAAGCATTTCAATTGTATTAGGATTACAAGAACAAAGCAGTTTTACTATTTTGTCGAATGAATAAATTGTCGTATCGGTATCAGTTTCAACTACCTGTTCAAAATCTTTTCCAAGAATAATGTTTCTCTTACTATTAAAAGCAACACCTCTAATGTCTAAATCAGACTGCTCATTGTTTGTTCCATAAGCATAACTGCCACCATAACCAAGAAGAATGATATTATCGCCTAAATTAGGATCGGATTTTAAAAACTCGTATTCATCTTCTCTATCATCTATAGCTTTTAATTTGGTTTTTAATTCTAATTCTGTCATTGAATCCTCCACAATATAGTTGACATAATAGAAAAAATAATTTAATATCCAATTAAGATAGTTAAATATTCTCATGACAGCAACAGGATAACAGATTATTTTCTCATTGTCAACACTAATATGAGAATATATAACTAACCGAAAGGAGTTTGACCATGAATATGTTATATGTTCGTATAAAAGATTTATGTTCAAGCAGAAATATAACTGTTGCAGAGCTTGAACGAGAACTTGGTTTTAGCAATTCAACAATCCGAAAATGGGGAAAAGATACATCTCCTTCGATTGATAAAATCATTAAAATATCTGACTATTTCGGTGTATCTGTTGATTATATTCTCGGATTTACTGATATTAAAAAACCAATCAATGAAGTTATAACCGATCAGGATATTATCTCTTTCCAACGAGCCAGACAAAATATGTCAGCCGGAGAAAAGCAGCGGATGATGGATATGTTACGATTAGCTTTTCATAATGCATTTGAGAACAATGATTAGATATCGATATATTGAAAATATAATTTACAAAATATACAACGAATTACCTCGTCTATCATTTCCTATCCATCCAGAAGAAATTGTTAAATTAATTCCTAATTGTCGGATTATGACTTATAAAGAATTTGCAAAAATGAATTGCTGCACAGTTATGCAAGTCAGTCATATCTGTCAAAGTGATTTTGGTTGTTCCCATTTCGATCAAGTATTTAATAGATTCTTAATCATCTATAACGATGAAATATTCTATGGTAATTCTTTTGGTAAACAGCGTTGGACTATAGCGCATGAAATCGGTCATATATTGTGCGGACATTTTCAATCACTTGCTGCTTCAAATGAACCCCTCGAATTTAACGATGTATTCGATGAATACAATTATTATTTCAATGATGAAAAAGATGATTATGAAATAGAAGCTGATTTCTTTGCAGCTAACCTTTTATCACCACTTGTTATGTTTGAAGTCTTTGATATCAAGGACGCAAATTCGGCACGTTGGAAATTTGGTCTATCACAAACCGCTTCTAAAAACAGATATAATCAGTATGTAAAATGGAGAGATAGAGGCTACCATTTCAATTGGGACAAGGCTATTTCTCACTTATATTCCCAAAAGTTATACCGTGAATAAAATACCTGTTTTATCTACAAATTTCATCAATATATAGTGGTATATGTCGTAAACAGCCACTATATATTGTGTCTGTCTTTTATATCATTCTGCATCATGTGGTATTTCTAATAATTCTAACTTTTCACGCAGCAATTTTTCATATTGTGATCTCAAATCCTTTAATTTTTCGTCTATTTGTTTTACCTTATGATTTTTAATGACTTTATTTATATATTCATCTTCAAGACCAACATATTTTCCAAATCCATCAAGACATAATTGCTCTAAGAATTTTTCTTGATTGATACTTTTATATGTCGCACCTGGCTTAGTCCTTGAATCATAACCATGCAGCCATCCGATTTTACTTGCTAATAGAGTTAAACTATATCTATTATATCTGCCGTTTAGTGCATCCGATAAGTGATCAAATTCCGGATATACTCGATATAGTTGTACACTTTCTTCATAATCAGACTCGGACTCATGCAATAGAAAATATCCTGCGTCTGTACAAAATTTAATCGCCCACGGCTTGATCTTCTTTATTCTTACTTTCATCTTCTTTTCTAACTATTTTATATTTCGATTTATCAAAGGCTGCTAAACAAACTAAACCATCTGTGATCGTTTTATAATCATAGCCGGAGAATCCGTTCTTTATATATCCATCCATTGACATGATATGTGCTAATACAGCCTCAATCGCTTCATCTGTTATATCTATTCTGTTGGAACTTGACATCATTCCGTTTTTAAGAATTTGAGCGTAATATATTGTACCAAAACAACCACATACTACTTTCTTCATTAATCTTCACCCTTTCTGTGAATTGGTTTTCTATTATCCTTTTTCTTTTTGGAATCAAGAATAAACCGCTTATAATCCTCATAACTGGAAAATCTGATTTCTTTCCCATTCCTTACATCAATGCATAACTCACCATTGGCTAATTCATATTCATTTGCCGAAATAATCACATAGCAATTATGACCTGATCTTTCAACATCCGGAATAACTAAATTCTTAAAAAAGTCCTTTGTATCAATTATATTGTCTATAGATAACCCACTATCCAATCCATCAAACAAAATAATAATGTCTTTATCTTCATTATTCCTTACAGAATTTCCAATTTGTTGTGCAACTATTCCAATATTGATATTGATTTCTTCGCCCTCAGAAGAACACATCAACGAACTTAAAACATCAAATCGTTGTGTCATTAACGCTCTATCTTTCGTATAATGTTTGTCAGTTAAACCATTCCAATATATTATTAGATAATCAGAATTATTTTTATATGCACCTTCAATGGCATGTAATACTGTAGTTTTACCTGCACCATTACAGCCAACAAGAATTGTTAATCCAGGCTTTATTTCTCTTTGCAGTTTTCCTGTAAAGAGTATTCCATCATCATATGGATCACGATTAACTTTATATTTCAGCATATGCGTTTCCTCTCAGCATTAAATGTTATCTGCGTTATATCTATCAATATATTCTTTTCCGAGAATCCTTCTTGTTTCATGGTAACAATCGATTATCATATTCTGCCTGTGAATAACCGATTGATCATATTTGCTCTCTCCAATTTTCGACAAATGTAAATCAGTCAACGCCAATAATATAACTTCTTGATTTTCAAGTAACCTCTTTACTATCTCTTCGGACTGTGTATTCATTTATTTTATCCTCTACTGTATTTCTGAATATAACTTATTAAGTCCTATCTCAAATGCTCCTATTCCTGAGAAATAACTGCCTACTTTCAAATCATCAAATAGATAAGGCATTGCTTTATATAGTTCTTTATATATGTAATACAGCACATTTGTAACGATAGAATTTCCTGCTTGTTTATAAAGCTGCGTGTTTGAAACTTTTTTAATCTTATCTGTTACATCCATTAGAGCCACATTATCATCCTTGTACCGTTCCATAAGTTCTTTGGCTTTATCTCGATCTCCTATTTTCGCTGTTATAAAATCTTCATCGGAGAATCCCATCAACCTCCAACATTCTATTGGTGTTAGTTTTCTAATTGCATATTCTTCGGTATTGTTCATTTTTACCTTTCCTGCCCCCCCGTGGCAGCGAAATGTGATCCGCTACAAAAGTTTGCAATAGAATTTTTATAATATTGCGCTTTTATTGTGTGGCACATTCCGTCTGGTGTTACATTTACTGCTTCTGACATAGTTCTATTTTCCTTTTAATAACAATCCTCGGCTCTCTCTGACCCCCCCCGATTGTATTGATTGTCGGACATAAACCATGAATGGAGTATACTCTTCCGACAGTCCGGTTCTTAAATCGTTCGGTATCAGTAGCCATATTGCCTAATTGAATTATTTTTTGCATTTTTCTATTCTATAAATATTTGGTGTTCCTGCCATGAGAGTAGGGCAAATCCATCCATCGCCTTGAACTCGACCTCTTCTAAGTTTAGAAGTCGGAAACGAGAGGTCTGCTACCCCCCCACTCGCAAAGTATGTAACCTTGCTTTGTGGCTTGTTTCACAGCGATGTGCCTCTCATCATAGGGAACAAGTAAATCGAATATATTTGAACTCATTTTAATCACACGAATTGCCTATTGTATAAGAAGCATAATACTTATCGTCTTTCTCATATACACTATGACCATAAAAACCATAACCATACTCCCATTCCATTGGTATACCATTTGGTAACAGTTTTTCTAATTGCTCTTTTCTCGGCAAATCTTTTACTTCTTCATATTGCTCTTTAGTTATTTCTTTAATTACATTCTGCATTTTTCTATTCCTTATTCATTTTGATCAAAACCTTTGGTGGGTCTTTATAGGATGTTGCCGGAATAGTCGGCACGATTCCTCTTGCTGAATAAATCCAGCCCTTTTGTCCACCTGTACCACGATGTATAAGGCTGATCACTCTATTCGTTTCTTCTTTCATTTCTTTTATTCTTTTTATCTAAACTTCTATGTAATATCCGCGGTGGATTTTTATAAGCTGTAGCTTTAATAGTAGGGCTTAAACCATTGATACTATATACTTCTTGGTTTTGGTGTATCTTCCCAGATAATGGGATCATTCGTCCTAATACTTTCACTATTATCATTTGATAGATCGAATAATCTTATTTCGCTCTATTACTGCGTTCATTGCCTGGTTTCCAAACCCTTTATAATCTCTTGCCAATAATGTATTAGCAATTTCTGTGAAACTCTGCATTTTAGAACCTTTATCAGTAATCTTTCCTGTCATTAATTCTTTTCTGTTTGGGATTTCATTTTTATTAAATCCCATTGGTGACGGTCGAAGCTGCCTCTCCCCCCCCCACGCACAGAGTTAGAGAACTCTTTTTCAAGCACACCTGAGTCGCTTAATTCTTTCAATAATTGTTCGGATTTATCGTTGAAGATATAAAAAATAGATTGAACTTCATCATCAAGCATATCTTTCATTCTCAAACCGTTATCGAATGGTTCTGGAAATTTGAATTTGCCGTTGTCTAATTCTTTCTTAATTAGAATCAGATATACTCTTTCACGATTCTGCGGTATGCCGTAATCTTTTGCATTAAGAACCTGGTAATAAGTATTATATCCGTATTCATCCAATTCATCTAAGAACATCTGAAATGTATCTTTAAATTTCTTACTAACAAGATTCTTTACATTTTCGTAAATACCCCAAGCAGGTTATTTG